>WNGN01009960.1_pt1 | contig 13234 bp, 13 predicted proteins | sample 5400561 | NCBI WGS metagenome assembly WNGN01 (sample SAMN13153379, study PRJNA577476) | soil metagenome | isolation source: 115 cm soil or saprolite under Garry oak tree replicate 2 | place: USA:California | collected 2016-06-15
AAGTCAGGCTCAATGGCAAGGGCACGCGCGATTGCGTCCCGCGCGCTGGCCAAATGCGCGTCGAAGGCTTTTTGTCCGCCCTCAGTGGCAAACCCGGCGATCCAGGTATGCGTCCGCGCAACTCCGGCCCACGCGCGCGAGAATCGGGGATCCAGCTCAACGGCGTGTTGGTAAGCAGCCAGAGCTTCGCGCGCACTTTTGTCCGAGTGGCGATTTTCATAAAAGCGGCCCTGCAAATACAATTCATGCGCCTGGACGTTTTTTGTTCCGCCTTTTTCCGCCGCCTGCACTTCCGCCTGAATTTTCTCTTTGTCGGCGGAACCCGCCGCGCCACCGGTCAGCTGACCGCGCACTTGTGCTACGATCGTCTCCGCTAGTTCGCTCTGGACCGCGAACACGTCTTTTAAATTACGCGTAAAGTTTTCCGACCAGAGTTCCTGACCGCTGTCAGCGCGGGCGAGCCGGGCCGCGATCCGCACCGCGTCGCCGGATTTGCGCACGCTTCCGTCGACCAGATAAGCCACGCCGAGTTTTTGTCCGATCTCCTGGGCCGTCGCATTTTTGCCCTTGAACGAAAACGCGGACGTCCGCGCGGCCACGTGCATCCCCGGAATTTTTTGCAGCACGGTTAAGAGCTCTTCGCTCACGCCGTCGGAGAAATATTCGCTGCCTTTGTCGTCGCTCAGGTTAACGAATGGCAGAACGGCGACGGATTTTTGATCGGGCGCATTTGCCGGAGCGGCCGGCACTGCGTGAGTCGCAGCTGGCTGCTGGTTCTTATTCGACCGCTGCATGAACCACCATCCCGCAAGCAACGCGAGTATTACGAGCACAGCGACCGGAACCAGGACGGGCGATTTCTTTGAAGCTCTGGCCGCGGACGGTTCGGCGCCTTTCTCCCACGGCAGCACGATTCGGAAGAGATCCATCGGCAGCTTGATGTTCTTCAAATCCGCTGTGCCGAATTTTTCAAATCGGGCCTCGAGCGCATTACGAATCTGCCGCTCGACATCCATCGAGACGCAAATGCCGCCCGCGCCGGCCAATTGTTCGATACGCGAGGCGATATTTACCCCGTCGCCGTAGACGTCGCCGTCGCGATGAACCACGTCGCCGATGTGAATTCCGATCTTAAGTTCGATGCGCCGATCGGACGTGACGTCGTGATTTCGTTTGGCCAGGGTCCGCTGGATTTCGATCGCGCATTGCGCCGCTTCCAACGCGCTTCCGAACTCGACCAGGAAAGCGTCCCCGATGGTTTTGATTTCGGTGCCGTGAAACCGCGGAAAGATTTCGCGTAACAACCGGCGATGTTCCTCCAATAGCTCGAGAGCGACTTTGTCGTCGCGTTGGGCGAGCGCGCTGTAGCCCACCATGTCGGTAAACATAATGGCGGCGAGCTTGCGCTCTTCGGTCGATTCGGTCGGCATCACCCTTTTTAATGACTATCTCAGTAAATGACAATGCTCGAGCATGACGAGTGACACGTGACCAGCAAGCGATCGGATTGTAGATAGAAATTAACAACCGCCGTGCCTCGATCACGACGCTGGCGATTGCCTAGCGTATGATAACCGTGCATAATCGGTGGTTGCGGTCTGCCTTCCATGCGAAGAACACTTGTCGCCCTATGGTTTGCCGACATTGCTGGATACAGTGAGCATGCCGCTGAGGACGAATCGAGCGCGCTGCGGCTGGTCGAACTTCTTCAAACACTGTCTCGGGAAACTGTCACACGATACCACGGACGCGTGGTCAAATTCCTCGGCGACGCGGTGCTCGCGGAATTTCCCAGCGCTGAACTGGCGGTATTATCGGCCGCGGCATTGAGCAGGCAATATGAAGAGCGATCGGCCAGCATCGGCCACGCTGGGCGAGTACGAGTAGGTGTGCACTTGGGCGATGTGGCGGTGGCGCCTGACGGCGATGTCTATGGCGACACCGTGAATGCAGCCGCGAGGATCCAGCAAGCCGCCGCTGCCGGACAGGTTGTCGTCAGCCAGGATATTCGGCGCCAACTGCGCAGTCGCCGCGATTTTCGCTTCCAGGATTTGGGCGAGCATTCGTTAAAGGGGGTAGGACTGATTGAACTGCACGTCGTGAATGTGGGGAACGATTGGACAAAATTTTTTCCCGCAGGCAGCACCACCGAGAGCTCGCGTCCGGAAGAACGGAAGCAGGGATTGCACTCCCTGGCCGTCTTACCTTTTACCGATCTCAGCGCCGAACGCGACCAGGAGTATTTTGCCGATGGAATCGCCGAGGAAATCCTTAACGCCTTCACCAAGCTCGGCGAACTTCATGTCGCCGCTCGCACCTCCTCGTTTGCTTTTCGCGGCACAAACCTGGACGCGCGCGAAATTGGCACACGGCTCGGCGTCGATGTCCTGTTAGCAGGTAGCGTCCGGAAAGCCGGCAAGCGCGTGCGTATCACAGTGCAACTGATCGACAGTCGCACGGGCCACCATGTCTGGTCAGAGCGGTTCGACCGGGAGATCGATGACATTTTTGCGATCCAGGACGAGATCGCACAAAGTGTCATTCAGGCGTTAGGTCTCTCGGTTACCCTAGGCGAGGAGCGCAGGTTGCGCAGGCGATTCACCACCAATGTTGAAGCGTATGAATTTTATTTGCGCGGACGCAAGTTGTTCCAGAAATGGACGCGGCAAAATATCGCACTCGCGCGAGCGATGTTTGAGCGCGCCATAGAAATTGATCCGAGATTCGCTGGCGCATGGGCTGGTCTGGCAACGGCGCATATTCATCTGCATGGTTGCGACAACGAACCGCATTTAGAGAAAGCCCGACATGCAAGCGCGCGTGCATTGGAGCTGGATCCGTCGTCGGCCGAAGCGCATGTTGCGGCAGGCCAAGGATTCTCGATGGAACAGCGCTATGGGGAAGCGGCGATGGAGTTCGAACGCGCCATCGAACTGGATCCGACTCTGTTCGACGCGCGTTATTATTACGGCCGAGCATGCTTCAAAGGCGGAGAGCTCGAGAAATCGCTTCATCTATTCGAACAAGCCCAAAAGCTTCGGTCGGACGATTACGAGTCTGTCTATTTGATCGGTCTGGTGTTGATGCAACTCGGACGAGCTAACGAGGCGCGCGATGCTCAGCAAGATGCGTTGAAACGCGTCACCAAATATATCGATCTGAACCCTGACGAGGCACGCCCTTATATCTTGGCCGCCGGTGCACTGGCGAGGCTAGGCCAGCGCGAACGCGCGAAACAGTGGATCGATCGCGCGCAGTCCCTGGCGCCGGACGACGACGCCATCCTTTACAATGCCGGCTGTGCCCTGGCCATTTTGGGCGAACAGGACAAGGCGCTGGACGCACTGGAAAGAGCGATTGACGCAGGTCTGGCCGGAGGGGATTGGGTGCCGCAGGATCCCGATTGGGAATCTCTCCGCGACCAGACGCGCTTCAAAGAACTCGTCGCGCGTTTAGCAGCCTCGTAAGCTCGCGCTAAAAAATCTGGTTCAAAAAATTTCAGCAAAGAACCGCTATCGAACGTGATGAGTGAGCGGGTGGTAAGTGAGAGGTAAGCGATCAGATTGGTAAATGGAAATCGAAAGAGAGTTGAGATGTTACGCCCTCGCTAGCTTGCCAAGCCGTAGCTATGGGCGAAGGCTGGTGCACCGAGAGTGTGCCCGAATGTAGATTGCAGAGCGGCAGGGTTGACATTTACTTCCTGAAAAACTGAAACGCGGAAAGCTAAAGAGGAAGTGACCAGTGATGAGCACAGAATCACGGAAACCGGCAGCGCTGGAGACTTCGCAGCGGAATGACTCTGCAGTCTCAGATTGGAGATCAGAGCGGGCTTTGAAGGATTTTTTTCAGCGAGTAGCCGTCGTCGTAGCGAATATCGCTGATCTTCCATCCGTGGACAGTTCGACGAAGTACGCATTCGACGCGTGTCGGTTTGCCGATGTTCTTGAAACGAACGGTCACGAGTGCTTCTCCTCCGGTAATCTTCGGTGCTGAGATGGAGAAGTCGGTGATTTGGACCTCCTGCGCGTTGTAAAGCGGATCACCGTCGAGACGGCCGACTTCGCCCTTCGCCTCGCGTTTGTCTTTCAGGTAAAGCTTCAGGAGCTCGTCGTCGAAATAGCGGGAAAACAAACGCGTTTCCCCGGCCGGGCTTTGTTCGGTGCCGTACGCTTTATAAAGTTGCGCGACAACATCTTTCGGTGAGAGCTCTCCCGCGAATGTCGTCGCCGCGGTTAGCATGAGCAGAAATGCGATGATCTTGAACATCATCGCGCATCGTAACAAGACGCATACCGAGTGACGAGCAAGATTCCCAAGCTAAACTTAGTGGCATGGCGACGATCGATGCGATTTTAAAGAATGATTTGGGAGTGGGTCGAACCGATCTTGAAGCGAAGGGACTTGGCTTTGTCATTTTGCACCGGTGCGGAGAAGATTTTTATTTCCTGATCGTCAACACTTGGCGCGGGAACAACGAAGTTTGGGAGACGCTCTTCTACAAGAATGGCGACGCCATGGCCGACTTCGCCCTCTGGCCGCGCGACGGAATGCATAAGCCGACCTTCTGCGTCTGGGAACTCGCGCCCGTCTGGCACGAAACAAAATCGTGGGAGCGCTTCCTCATGTCAGCGCGCGATGAAGCCGCCGCGCAAATCTGGCAGCGCGATCTTTATTCCGGCGTAGCGTGAACACGGACATGTCTCCCATCTTTGACCGAGTCCTGCCATTAAATCTCATCGCCAACACGGTGATCTTCTATATCGCCGCTCGGATCTATTTACTGCCGCAGCTATCACGTATCCGGCCGCAACAGGTTCTTCTTCCCATTCTCCTTTTGCATTCAACGCGCCATCTGGGGATGATGTTTCTGACCCGCGGCGCCACTTATCCGGGATTGCCTGCCGAGTTCGCTTATCCGGCAGCGTTTGGCGATTTGATAACGGCCGCGATCGCTTTCGTATCAATCCCGCTCGTCTTACGGAATTCTGCGTTGGCCAAGCCGGCAGTGTGGCTCTTCAACATCGTCGGGACGGTTGATTTGATCACGGCGATCACGACCGCCACTATTTATAATGCACCGGTGGCAATGGGGCCCGCTTACTGGATCCCGGCGTTCTGGGTCCCGCTATTGTTGGTGACGCACTACGTGACGTTCATCGTTCTCTGGAAGCACTGGAACCGAGCGGCCTAACTTTTGTGCCGGACCGCACTTACGAATTTGTTCAACTTGACGTTTTCACCCGGACGCCGCTGACGGGTAATGCGCTCGCCGTTTTCACTGACGCGCGCGGGTTGAACGACGACAAAATGCAGGCGCTCGCGCGTGAGATGAATCTTTCCGAGACAACTTTCATTTTTCCGCGCGATCCCGCCACCGAAGCTCACAAAGTCCGCATCTTCACGGTCGCGGAAGAGTTGCCGTTTGCCGGTCATCCGACGCTCGGGACGGCGCTGCATTTGTATGCATCGGGTTTTTCTCCCGTTTCCGAACGATCGACGGAGATCACGCTTGATTTGAAAGCGGGCAAGATTCCGGTGTGCTTCACGGCCAATTCGGAGAACGCCGGACGTAAACGCGTAGACGGTCAGGTGTTCGGCGAAATGCGGCAACGCGATCCTGAATTCGGGGTCACCTTTTCGCGCGAAGAAGTCGCGCGGGTGATTGGAATCGCAGCGGACGAAATTCCTCCGGAATGGCCGATCGAGATCGTCTCGACTGGATTGCCATTCGCGATTGTTGGCATTCGCAACCCAGAGACGCTCACGAATCTAAAGTTCGATAATGCGCAGGCAGCAGAATTTCTCAAGAACACCGACGCGAAGTTTTTTTACTTTGTCTGTCCGCAACGGCGGGAAGACCGGCTGGAAGCCAGGGCGCGCATGTTCTCTTATGGCGTTGAAGATCCCGCTACGGGATCAGCGGCCGGTTGCGCCGCGAGTTGGATGGTCAAACACGGGATCGCAAACAGTGACGAACAAGTGCTGATTCGACAGGGCGTCGAGATTCGTCGTCCCAGCGAAATGCATGTGCGCGCCACGCGAGACGGCCAACGTGTCACGAACGTTCGCGTTGGCGGATACGCGGTGGAAGTGTTGCGCGGAACCGTGAGTCTCGGAAAGTAAGACGTAAGAAGTAAGATTTAAGAAGTGAGAGAAAAGGAAACCGGAAAGATGGCCGGCGGTCGTTCAGATCTCCTGGCTCCGGATTTTTGCCAGCGACGTGTTTTGAAGCCAGATTGCAAATAGCAAGATGTCCACCCTCAGCCTACGCACCCAACCAGAAAAAAGAGCACCACTAAACGATCTAGTCCCCAAGGATCGAATTCTGTCAACCCCTCACCAAGTCCGACAGCCGAGCCGGCGAAATCCGAGGCAGAGGCGACATTTACTCCGGCCGTCCGGCGAGCTTCAGCTGCTCCCGGGGCGAAGAGAAAACAGGACATGCCCTTTGGAATTCCTGTCCCCGACAAGAAAGGTTTTGTCACGAGTCCTTATTTGCCGGATGGAGATTACGTCGACGTCAGCGCGTTTGCTCCCGGAACCGCGGTGAGAGATCCGTACACCGGAAAATTCTTCCGGGTGCCGTAGAGTAAAGTGCGCGGGGGTCGTATCTAAAGAAGAAGGTTGATAAGTTGAGAGTTGATTGTTGATAGAACTGCGGACGGCTGAAAGCGGAAAACTGAATGGAGCGAATGGGATGAGCGACATAGAAGGTAAAGCGACAAGGGCAGGAGCGAGTGAGCGCGGGCAGCGAGGGAGTTTCAAACGCTGAACGGTCGTGCATTGCGATCTTGAAGTATGAAGAAGCGCAAGCTTGGAAAGAGCGGTCCATCAGTCTTTCGCTTCAGGGCACGGCTCTTTCGGCATCCCAACATGGCGAAGACCGGTTGCGCGGCATGGCCAAGGTCGAAGGCACGATGAACGGTCATCCTTTCCGAGCGGCACTGGAACCCAACACGTCCGGAAGCCACTGGCTGCGTGTGAACAAGGCCATGCGCGAGGGCGCTGGTGCCGACGCGGGCGACATGGTGAAACTCGTTATCTTGGGACCAGAGCCTGAACCGACAGTCCCCGCCGATCTCCGGGTCGCCCTTACCGCTTCCCACGAGGCGAAGACGTTGTGGAAGGACCTCACGCCCATCGGTCGCCGCGATTGGATCCGCTGGATCGAATCGGCCAAGAAGCCTGAGACCCGGGCCCGCCGAATCACACGGAGCGTCGAACAGCTTTCCTCAGGAAAGCGGCGCCCTTGTTGTATGAATATCTATGAATTTATGACGCGTCGCATTCCTACTAATGTGAGCAGACCGAAGAGCCTTGGCTGCTGACGCAGCGTTGAGTTGTTGAGGTGTTACGCTCCCGCTAGCTTGCCAAGCCGTAGCTATGGGCGAAGGCTGGTGCATCCGGATTGTTCCCTTAATATAGATTGCCGAAATTCCCAATTTCGGTGCTCGGCCTCCCTCCCAAGCATGTTCCCCGTCCAGGCGTAAAGTTGGCGCCCCAGCCAACGCTACAGAGCGGCATGATTACGCTCCCGCTAGTGCATCTATTTTGTTCCCTGGTTTTCGGTTTGCCGCAGAGCGGCGTGATTGATAGTTGAGAGCTAAGGAGTACTCACGAAGATGTCGATCCACCGCTTGGGCATTTTTTCCGTTGTCATCATCGTCAGTCTACTGAGTGCCGCGCAATTACCTGCGGCCGACTCGGAGGTAAGCGGTGTTTACCTGGGAAACGACCAGCCGGCAAAACTCGCTTTTGTTTCCGCGCACAAGGCGACACCAGTTGCTGGCCAGGAGACGATCGCCCTTGTGTTTACCGAGAAGGATCATTCCAAAGATACGCAACCAGAGCTCAAGGCGCTCTTCGGTAATTATGGCAGCGCGCTGGTCGTTGGAATTCACGCCGACGGAAAAGTCGTGACCTGCGACATCGCGCACGAGGCGCTCAAACAAAAACCAATTAGTTCACCTTCCTCAGTTAAGATGAGCGACTTCAGAAATGAAGCGGGTCAGATTTCGGGCAAGCTGGCGACGGACGGCAGGCAGGAAGCGTTCGGTCAAAGGTGGGAAGTTAGCCTGACCTTCAGAACGAAGGCGCCGTAATTTGTTTTCTCAGCACGCCGTGGGTGCAGAGAGCCGGGGTCAGCTCTAAACAATGACGCAGAAGTGACCCGCCTCTGTTAAAACTACGGCGTGGCAAACGAGTGACACGTGACTAGCACGCCGGGGGCGAGATAAAGCAGCGTCGGCGCGATGGTCGCGCGGTCAAAGCGTTTCGCATTCTCTTTCTAACGCTATATCTTTGGCGGACATGGAACGGCGTTTGACTGCGATCCTCGCCGCCGACGTTGTCGGCTATAGCCGGATGATGGGCGCGAATGAGGCCGGGACTCTCGATGCGCTCAAAGCCGTGCGGACGGATTTTGTGGACGGGAAGATCACGCAGCACCAAGGGCGCGTTGTGAACCTGACCGGTGACGGCATGCTCGTAGAATTCCCCAGCGTGGTAAACGCGGTTGAGTGCGCGGCCGAGATTCAGCGTGGAATGCGCGATCGCAATGTCGATCTTGCGCCGGATCGCCGCATTGAATTCCGCATCGGCGTGAATCTGGGTGATGTGATTGTGGAAGGCGACGACATCTACGGGGATGGCGTCAATGTAGCGGTGCGCCTGGAGAGCATCGCGGAGCCGGGCGGAATTAGCGTTTCACATGCGGTGCGCGATCAGGTTGGGAACCGGCTCGATCTCACCTTCGAAGACAAGGGAGAACAAAATTTGAAGAACATCGAAAAACCGATCCGTGTTTACAGCGTATCGCTTGACGGACCGGCGGCGCGAAGTGAAAAACAGCGCCCGTCGAAAAAGCCGTCCATCGCGGTGATGCCGTTTGCCAATATGAGCGGCGATCCCGAGCAGGAATATTTCAGCGATGGAATCACGGAGGACATTCTCACCGACCTCTCGAAGATCTCAGGACTCTTCGTGGTGGCGCGCCACAGCGCATTTATTTACAAAGACAAGCCAGTAAAAGCGCAACAGATTGGACAGGAGCTCGGAGTCGATTTTCTGTTGGAGGGAAGTGTCCGAAAAGCGGGCTCGCATGTGCGCGTTACCGGCCAACTCGTTAATTGCAAAGACGGCGGCCATCTTTGGGCGGAACGTTTCGACTGCGACCTCACCGATATCTTCGCGATTCAGGACGAGATCACTCACGCGATCGTGGAACAGCTAAAAGTTAAGTTGCTGCCGCGGGAAAAGAAATCGATTGAGCAGGCGCCGACCGACAACGTGGAGGCTTATACTTATTATCTGAGAGGCCGCCAGTTCCTGCACCGACATTCGAAGTCGTATTACGATCTGGCGCGGCGGATGTTCACAAAAGCGATCGAGCTGGATCGGCGCTATGCCCGTGCTTATGCCGGCATTGCCGATTGTGATTCGTTTCTTCGTTTGCATTACCATGTCGATGTTCCGGTCCAGCAGATTTTCGAAATGACCGAGAAGGCGCTCGCGCTGGACGATCAGCTGGCGGAAGCGCATGCGTCACGAGGTCTGGCACTCTTAATTGAGAAACGATTTGAGGAATCGACGGCTGAATTTGAGAAAGCCATTATGCTCGATCCGAATTCCTTCGAAGCGCACTACTTGTATGCGCGCGGAAGTTTTGCGCAGGGAAAGCTTGAGCGGGCGGCAGAACTGTTCGAGCGCGCCGCTGCGGTCAGCCCCGAAGATTATCAATCGCTGGTTCTGCTAATTCAAATCTATAGATCGCTTGGTCGTGACGCCGAGACGGACAATGCCGCGCGACGCGCGATCGAGCGCGCGGAGCGTGAGCTAATTCTCCATCCCGAAGATCCGAGGCCCGCATACATGGGCATCGCGGCGTTGATTGAGATGAGGGAAGGCACTCGAGCCAGAGAATGGATTGAGCGAGCTTTGGTGATCGGCGCCGACGATCCTCTCACTCAATACAATGTGGCCTGTGGCTACACCAAACTTGGCGATACGGAGCAGGCTTTGGATCTCCTCGAGCGCATGTTGCCGAACGTCGGCGCTGAGATCAAGATGTGGATCAAACACGATTCCGATTTCGATGCTCTCCGGAACTGTCCGCGTTTTCAAAAACTGCTTGAGGCAAACGCGTGACCCAGCTTTATTCCGGCGCCGCCTAACAACTGAAGCCAATGTCGGATTTTCTCATGCATCATAACCTCCTTCGCTGAAGCTACGGCGAGTCAGGAGCGGCTTATGATGCAAGCGGTCCAACCGGACTGCAATTCAGCGCCCGACTGAGGCGACGACCGAACGGCGCGCGTCCGGCAGCTCGCTCGATAGTTAGCTCAGAAACGCGGGAAACGCTGTCGATAAAAGAGTCGCTCCTTCAGGCGGGCTTTCCGCAGCGCGGAGTCGTTAGGCCAGAAACAAAGGCGCTTGTGGTTGCGCGCGACCGCGATGATGCGGCCATCGCCCAGCACTTCGGTGACACGAAGATAATTGATAATGTTGTAATAGTAATATTCACCGCGGGTTGCCGGGCGAATATCGCGTGCGTCCGCAGCCGGCCGAGTCGACGCCACTCTTTCCTGCCGGTAAATAATAGCCGCGCCAATGCTAAACGCCGGCCTGATCGACGAACGCTGCCAGCGCGAGGATTCAGAAATTAAGGCGGCGGCCGCGGGCACCAAAACGAGAAGCGCGAAAAGAGACAGAACAAACATGGCGACTTTCGAGCAAACATCGTGCCGATCGCAGGAGAGTTGAACTGATGAATTTGCCGGCTATTAATGTGGGAATGGCTTTGGCTGGGGATTCGCCCAACGAATCGGTAGCTCCTGTTCGAGGTTAACACTATGTTGGCAAACAAGCCGAAAACCAAAATACTCGTCGATGGTGGAGACCCTGAGGAAACATTAAGGGTGAAGGAATTGATCGGGTTTGTTGATGGTCAAACCACGAACCCAAGCCTGATCGCGAAAAATCCGGAGATTCGGAAGCGAATTGCATCGGGCCACACCTTGAGCCCACAGGAGGAGAAAGACGAGTACAGGAAGATTGTTCAGGCCATCTCGCCATTGATCGGCGATGCTGGAGTCTCCATTGAGGTTTTTGCGGACATGGACACGAAAGCCGAGGAGATGCTTGCGCAGGGCCAGGAAATGTTCTCTTGGATTCCCAACGCCTACATTAAATACCCATGCACGCGCGAAGGCTTGCGAGCCGCAGAAATATCGGTGGGGAGACAAATTCGTGTGAATATGACGCTGTGTTTCTCTCAAGAGCAGGCAGCGGCGGTGCATGCCGCGACCAGGGGATCAAGAGAGCCGGTTTACGTATCGCCATTTGTCGGGAGGCTTGACGACCGCGGCGAAAACGGCATCGACCTGATCAAGAACATCAAGGAAATGTACAAGAATGGCGATGGCCACGTGCATGTTCTGGCCGCGAGCATACGCCACCTCGATCATCTGCTCGCTTCATTTGCGACCGGCGCTGAGCTTACCACTGTTCCCGCGAAGCTCTTGGTCGAATGGGCCACAAAAGACTTTCCGATGCCGGATAAAGACTTCAGCTACAAAGCCGTTGATGCGAGTGGCAAGCCCCTGGAGGCGATTCCGTACAAGGCGTTGGATCTCAACCGTCCGTGGCAGAGCTTCGACACCGCGCATGAACTCACAACTGTGGGCATTCAGAAGTTTGTGGCTGATTATCGGAGCACGCTCAGACGCTCAGCATAGGGAAACTGCCGTTCGAGCCGACCGTCAGTATCTTAGACAATATGAAAGCATCCTATCTTCTATCTTTTCTTTGCGGTGCGGCGGCGATGTTCGCGTTCAACACGCTCAGCGGATCCAACGCGGAATCGCGACACCACGTTTACGAACTGCGCCTGTATCATGTTCACGAGGGCAAAATGGAGGCTCTCAAAGCGCGCTTTGGTGATCACACCGACTCGATCTTCAAACGGCACAACATGCAAAGCATCGGCTATTGGTCGCCCGAAGATGCGCCGAGTTCGCAAAATCTGTTTATCTACATCCTGGAGCATCCGAGCCGCCAGGAGGCGGAGAAGAATTGGGCCGCTTTCCAAGCCGATCCGGAATGGCAAAAGGTGAAGGCCGAATCGGAGGCGCACGGAGCACTGGTGGATCATATCGACCGGTATTTCATGGATCCGACGAGCTTCTCGGCGCTCAAGTAGGCGCGGTCGCGGAAAAGCTGAATGGAGCGAATGGGAAAAGCGACATAGAAGGTAAAGCGACGAGGGTAGGAGCGAGTGAGCGCGGGCAGCGAACGAGTTTCAAAGCTGAAACGCTGAAAAGCTGAAGAAGAAGTTGAGAGCGTAAAGCTCCGTTGGAGCCACGCTCCTTTAGGGAGTTGAGAGAAAATCGCGCAGCGACGACGTTTGAAACCATGGAAATTAAAAGAAAGGGATCACAACCTTCAAACAAAGGACCGGCCGATTGGTTTACCGGTACGGTGCGCATTGATCCGCTGTTCGAGGCGCCCGACCCGGCGCGTGTTCGCGGCGCGAGCGTCACGTTCGAACCTGGTGCTCGCACCGCCTGGCATACGCATCCGCTAGGTCAGACGTTGATCGTAACGTCGGGCCTCGGGTGGGCGCAGCGCGAAGGCGGATCGATCGAGGAAATCCGGCCGGGCGATGTGATCTGGTTTGCGCCTAACGAAAAACATTGGCACGGCGCTACGCCGACGACCGCGATGACGCATATTGCCATTCAGGAAAACCTGGAGGGGCAGGTTGTACAGTGGATGGAAAAAGTGAGCGATCAGCAATACCGCAGAAGCTGATCGCGATCGGATTTGCAGCACTGGCGAGTCATTCAGGCGATTGTCACGGCTTCTGCGCTGAATGACACAAGCAGCGCACAAGCCGCGCCAACTTCACGCTTGCGCGTGAGACATCCGCGTCCTTCGGCGCGTTCCATTTCCACTGCATCTCTTCGAGATTTGTGTAGAAGCGCTCAATGGAAAAGTTGTCGATTGGATGGAGCACGTGACTGACGAACAGTATCAAGCTCGGAGTTAGGAGCGGGCAGTTGGAAGACGGATTTTCAACCACTAATGCACACGAATAAACACGAATCTGTGGTCTCATCCTTAGTGTCCATTGGTGTTCATTCGTGGTTAAGGCGGGGATGGAAAATGGGGTCGAATCTAAACATTCAAGATTTGCTTCGTCTAAAAACTGAAAGACTGAGATGCTGAAACGCTG
>WNGN01005619.1_pt1 | contig 13228 bp, 10 predicted proteins | sample 5400561 | NCBI WGS metagenome assembly WNGN01 (sample SAMN13153379, study PRJNA577476) | soil metagenome | isolation source: 115 cm soil or saprolite under Garry oak tree replicate 2 | place: USA:California | collected 2016-06-15
TTGGGCGAAGCGCGGAAGTTGCTGCAGGAGATGAAATGATCGGTTTTGGCAGGGGCCGAACATCACAGGCCGCTCATAACGGTCTGGTTCCTGGTTCGAGTCCAGGCAGGCCCACCAATGAAATCAGTGACTTGTCGATTTTGATATTTTCTACGCCGCCAGAAATTCCGACGGGATCAGGAACGATCTCGGCGCAAATAACCAAGTCATCTCAATGGCACCTACGACAAGCCGGCCGTGCGCGGCGGCCTGCTCGCAGGTCTTGTCGACAACGGAAAGTCAGCACGCACGATGTCTGCTTCTGTTCTGGTTTTTGGACGCCGGCCGCCACAGCGCGTGGAAGGATTCGTCATGCCGGCGTCCAAAAACCAGAACATGAAGAGACATTCGCTTCCGCAAGTCCGCACCCTACTCCTCGAAGTTGCTTGGGGCTGCGCACGCGAGAAATTGCAATTTCAGCCAGTGTAGATGCAGCCCCTGCGGCCGTAAAGGCCACTCAAAGCTCACCGGTTATGCTTGTCTCTCGCTTGACGGCCAACGTCGGTCGCAAGAGTTTACGCACCGAGACTGACACTTCCGAAAAGTGCCAAAGGCGAACCTTTTCTGAGAATGCAGAGCATGTACGTTGCGGTTTCGATAAGATGGAGTTGCGGGTGGAACAGTCTTCATACAAAGGCGCAGCGCTTGCTGGAACAATTGGCCTTGGCGACTTAACAGTCAACCGATTGGGCTTCGGCGCAATGCGTCTATGCGGAGATTCAGCTTGGGGAAGACCAAGGGATCGAGGGCATGCCAATCGGGTTCTGCATCGCGCGGTCGAGCTTGGCGTGAATTTTATTGACACTGCGGATAGTTACGGCCCCGAGACGAACGAGTCATTGATCTCGCAGGCGCTGTATCCTTACCCTCCGAGTTTGGTCATTTCCACGAAAGGTGGCTTGGTGCGACCAAATCGCCGATCTTGGGTCCAAGACGGTCGCCCCGACCATTTGCGGCGAGCGATTGAAGGTAGCTTACAGCGCTTGCGGCTAGAGCGCATCGATTTGTATCAATTCCATGCGCCTGATCCCAATGTGCCATTCATAGAGTCGGTTGGAGCACTGGCCGATTTACAGCGCTTAGGCAAAATTCGCCATATTGGCATTTCGAACGTCACGGTTGCGCAGCTCGAGGTGGCGCGCTCTATCACACCAATCGTGTCGGTTCAGAACATGTACAATCTGCGAAACCGAACCAGCGAAGACGTACTCGCCGCGTGCGAGCGTCTTGGAATTGCTTTTCTTCCCTGGTATCCCCTGGGTGGCAAACGCGGCCTAAGGGCACTCAAGATAAAGCAAGTCGCCTCGCGTCGCGGTCTCACGCACGCAGCCTTATCCCTTGCGTGGCTGCTCGCTAAATCACCTGTTATGCTGCCAATCCCCGGCACTCGATCCATCGATCACCTAGAGGATAATGTGCTTGCGGCCGCCCTCAAGCTTGCGCCGGAAGACTTCGACGATTTGGGATGAAGGTGCGCTTCATGAAACGACATCGATCTTTAGGTACGAGAACTTGCTGCACAACGTGTCACAGTGAAAGGTCAAACGACGAGTTAAGCCAGTCACGCTGTCCGCTTTGTGCCATAACCGGGAGTCAAGGCAAGCGCAAAGCAACGTCAGATCTCCTTCGAGACGGCCGACGACGACGGCTTACTCGTTGTCTGGCTCAGGGCCAGGAAGGAACGTCATAGCCGAGTGCACCATCCGTTTTCATGCGTACACGCCGTAATCGCCGCATCCCAAGCTTTCACCTTTCTGACCATATTCCAGACTGCTCTATCGAGGCCAAGGAAGCTTTCGGAAAATCTGTCACGGGAATTGGCAAGCGCTGCCCAACAAAGACCACTCGGCGTGTGCACCATGATCGCCGACGTTCCGGGCAAACTTCCCCCGTGCCATCGGTTGGGCCCGGTTACAAACCATCCCTTCGCGTAGTCGTGATGGACGGCCGGCGGCGTGATCATCGTCAATACGGTCTCAGCTTTCAGAATGGCGGGGTTTTGCACCGTCCCATAAACGTGGTTGATGAACCGAACCAGATCGCGAGGGCTTGCGAGCCAACCGCCATGCGAGTCCATCCGCGCAACGTTCATGCCGTACGGTAGGCGGTCGCCCTCCTGGCGATGGTAGATGACTTCGCCATCGGTGCGGTCTAGCAATGAGTTTCCAGCGATCCGCATGCCCTGGATTTGGCTCGGGTCAAGGACCGACTGACGGACGTAATTCGCGTAGGACTGTCCTGTAATTTTCTCAATGACCCTACCAAGCAGACAATAGCCGAAATTCGAATATGCATATCTGGTGCCGGGGTGCTGCGACAGCGGCAGGTTCTCCAGCGTCCACGCAATGAGATGCTGGTGGTCCATGTCCTGGTGGGCGAACATCGGATCGTTCTTTGTGTTGTCCCAGCCGCCTACGGTGTGCGTTAGCAGATGGTCGACCGTAATCGCACCGATGAACTGGCCGTTGGCGGGAAGCTGATACTCCGACAGGATGCCATGCTCGCCGAACACTCTGTCGGTCGGGCTCAGACGACCCTGCTCGACAAGCGTAAAAATCCCGACAGCCGTGATTGGTTTGCTGATGCTGGCGATGCGAAACACGTGGGATGGATTGACCCTCGTCTCCAAAAGCGGGCTCACCACGCCGAAGCCCTCTGCGTATACAATCTCGCCATCCTTGGCTATGGCGAGGGAAAGGCCCGGAATGTTGAACTTTGCCATATAGGCATAGGCCACGTCCGATATCGCATCGCACTCCTCGGGCTGAGGCGGTCCATTCGAGGCTTGAGAGGGGCTCGTCGTGCCGACCATACCCGGCAGAGCCAACGTCGTAGCCGACCACGCAGACTTCAGAATTGCGCGCCGCGTAACACCGCGTTCGTTCATGATGTGCCCCAAGAGAGCCTGATGCGGCCAACGTGCAGCAAAATCACCGAGGTCCGCAACGGGTCAATCGCGTCGGTTTGACCCTCTGCCGGTCACTTCCGGTCTACCTCGAACAGACATCAACAGACCGGCCCCGTTGGTCCGGTTCGTGTCATTCGCTACCGAAATGGTTTGTCCTTGCCAGCCGCTTCTAACCCGATAGCGGCTTGACGGACGAAACGCGGACCCGTCCGGTCGAGGCCTGTTAGCGGTTTGCGGCGGTCTTCCATGCCACCAGTTATCCGGCAGAAACCCCGTGAACAAACGCGCACAAACGTGAATGATCTTGATCGGGAAACGCTGATTTTGCTCGAATTTCCCGCCAGGGTCCTGCGCTCATAACGGTTTGGCCGCAGGTTCGAGTCCTGCCGGGCCCGCCAATCTTCGCTTGCGGCGCAAGCTGCGGCACCGCAAGCCATCCTGTTTCGCGTGCGCTCGATATCGCCGGTCGCGCCTACGTGCTCGATCGGGGCGGGGTGGTTTACCACGCTGCCGCGCACGAACTGCTGGCCGACAATGATATCAGGGAACGTTACTGCTCAGTGTGATCCGGAGCACAGACTCGTCAATCATGACCATGAGCAGGTTTTCAGGCTTTCTCGGCGGCGACTCTGGCTCATTCATGCCAATAGAAGGGTTATCGGCAACGCCGCCGTCTGCTATTGTCAGATCTGCTTGAGCGAGAAAGATAGATTTATTGAGGTCTTTGGAATGAAAAGCTTGTTTGCCGCGATTGTCGTCTTCGTTGGTTGCACCGGGTTGGCCGCAGCGCAAGCACCGGTTGCCGTTGTTGAGGCCGTGCAAGGCAAAGTTACCGGCGCCGAATTCATGGACTATGTCGCTCCCGGAACGGTCATCAAGCTCGGGCCGGCCGGAAAGGTCGTGCTCAGCTACATGAAATCTTGCTGGCGCGAAATGATTACCGGGGTCGGAACCGTGATCGTGGGCGCGGAAGACAGTATGGTCCATCTCAGCGAGGTCAAGGCCGGCAAGGTGCAATGCGATTCAAGCCACTCGCAGCTGGTCGATCGGCAAGTCAGAGAAAGCGCCGCGACGGTGGTCCGCAGTATTGGCGACGACGTTTCAATGATGCCGCAGGTTACGCTCTACGGCCTTTCGCCAGTTGTGGAGACCACGGGCCGCGGAAAGCTTGTGGTTGAAAGGCTAGACGTGGCGGGCGAGCGGTACGATGTGAACCTCACCGCGGCGTCTGTGGTGCGGGGCAAGTTCTACGATTTTGCCAAGACCAAAACCAGCCTGAAGCCGGGTGGTACCTATGCGGCGAGCCTGGGGTCACAGAAGACCGTTTTCCGGGTCGATCCCGGAGCCGAACCCGGTCCGACCCCTATCGTCGGCCGTTTGGTGCGTCTGAAATAGCCGAGCGAGTTCGATAGCCCGGAACCGCTATGGGCAGGGTCATCAAACGAGATGCCGTCGCGATCATTCTAGTTGCCTTGACGTGCGGGATTTTTTCCGTCCTTCCTCCTTTCAAGTTCATCCATGGCTGGTCGATCGACGCTCTCACCGCGCTGCGCTGGGAGGCGTTCGGCACGCGCCGTGATCCCGGCTCCGCGCCCGTTGTCGTGATCGCGCTCGACGAGGAGACCTCCGAAACTCCGCCGTTCCAGGGATCGCCGACCCTGACCTGGACCACGGAAATTGGCCGGGTTCTGAGTGCGGTCATCGATGGCGGAGCCAAGGTGGTCGGCTTCGATATCGTATTTCCCAGGTCGATCGAACAATCCGAGCTTCCTTTTGGAGACGATTTGCTGGGAGCGCGAATGCGCGGTTTCGACCGGGCCTTCCTTCGATCTCTTGCGAAGGGATCCGTCGCTGGGAAGGTGGTGCTGGGCGAAATTTTGGGCGGTGACGGGCCTTCGCCTGGACAACGGATCGCGGTCGGTCGGCAGAAGAACATTCGGGCGTTAAATGTACATACCGACTCCGATGAAGTGGTGCGGAAGGTACCGTTGACGTTCCCGCAACGTTTTCGTTCGCCGATCTGTGGGCCTGTGTCGAGCGTAACAATACGGATTTTTTCCGTCGCGAATTCGCCGACAAGGTTGTCATCTTCGGAACACTGCTCAATTCGGAAGACCGGAAATCCACATCCAAGCGTTTCGCGACCGGGCTCGAGGGATCGCGGGCGCCGCGTTGCGCGCTGCCGCCGGCACAGCCGGGCGCCGGGCAATTCAAACGCAGCACGATCGCCGGCGTTTATGTTCATGCCACCGCCGTCGATAATCTGATCGCGCATGACGCAGTTGTCGAACTTGGCGCCCTGCCGTTGACCATCATCGCAATCGTTTTTGCCGCGCTGGCTTCGCTCGCGGCACGAATGCTGGCGCCGGGCGCGGCCGCGGTTGCCTATGCTGGGATGGTCACAATCTGGATGTGCTGTGCAACACTGGCGTTTACACGGTCATTAGCGTTGCCGCTTAGCGAGCCGTTCCTTGCCGCACTCGCTGCGATGGTTGCGATCGTCGCCTACCGCCTCGTTGTTACGGATAAGGGAGAGCGATTGCTCCGGAGCAGTTTCGCGCTTTATCTCGCGCCGCAAGTGATCGACAAGATGCTGGCGTCCAAAAAGCTGCCGGTGCTGGGCGGCGAAACCCGTGATGTCACCGTGTTCTTTTCGGATCTGGAGGGGTTTTCTTCGATTTCCGAGCAAATGACTCCCGCGGAACTGGTGGCATTCATGAATGAGTATCTTTCTGCCATGACCGACATCATCGAAAGCAAAGGTGGCTATGTCGACAAGTATATCGGCGACTCGATCGTGGCGGTGTTCGGCGCCCCGGCCGACGACAGCGACCATGCCAGCAACGCGGCGCATGCTGCGCTCGGGTGCCGTACGGGGCTTGACGAACTCAATCAAAACTCCGCTGCCTTCAAGGGCTACAAGGTCGCGCATCGGATGGGGCTCAATTCGGGGGCGGCACTGGTCGGCAATATCGGCTCGAAGCGGCGCTTTAACTATTCCGTGATGAGCGACGCGGTGAACGTCGCGTCGCGGCTCGAGGGCGCCAACAAGTATTACGGCACCACGATCGCCGCTTCGGAAATGACGGTCGCGCTCACCGGATCGACGTTCGCCTGGCGTGAACTTGACGCCATCCGGGTCAAGGGACGCGCCACCCCGGTAAAGATTTACGAACTGCTCGCCGAGGCGGGGCAGGAGACGCCGCAGCAGGCGGCGGCTGCCGCGACCTATGCCCAGGGTCTCGCGCATTGGCGGACCCGTGAGTTCGACGCCGCGGCAAAATGCTTCGAGCGGGTCGCTGATGTCGACAAGCCGTCCGCGCTGTTTCTCAGCCGGGCCAAAGCATTTGCAAGCCATCCGCCGGCTCCGGATTGGGAACCGGTCATCACATTGGATGCAAAGTAGGAGATCGCGGGCTTTGCGGCTTTAAAAGTTCTACTCTGCCGCCGCGCTGGCGAGTATGCCGGCCTGCCTGTTGGTGACGACCACCTTGATGGCATCCTCGACCCGATCTCGCGCGTATCGGAGCGCGGTGGGCAGGTCGGCGAGCGGAAAGGTATGGGTGTGAATTTTGGTCGCATCGAATCGCTTTTCCGCCATTAAAGCCATCGCGCGGCGCGTGGCGCTGCGGCCTTCGCCGCGAATGCCGTAGACGTAGATGTTGTTCTTCACCAGATGGGCCAGGTCGGTCGTCACCGGCTCGTGCGGGAACGCCGCCAGGCAGATTTTCCCGCCGCGGTTGGTCATGTGGATGGCTTGATTGAGGGTAGCTTCCGTGCCGGCGCATTCGATTACATAGTCCGCGCCGATTCCGCCGGTGAGCTGTTTTACCACCTCGACGGCATTCTCCTCGGCGATGTTGATGACGCGATCGGCACCGAGCTCTTTGCCGATAGCGAGGCGTTTGTTGCGCGTTCCGGTCAGGATAACCGGACTCGCGCCGAGTGCTTTTGCGACGGCCACCGCCAGCAGCCCGATCGGTCCGGGGCCAATGACCACCACGCTCTCGCCCGCGACCAGCCCGCCGAGCTCGGTCAAACCGTACATTGAAGTCCCGGCGGTGACGACAAGCGTGGCTTCCGCGTCGCTCATCGTGTCCGGCACCCGCGCCAGCGTGTTGATATGATTGATCGCATATTCGGCGAAACCGCCATCGGTCGTAAAACCGTTGGCGCGATGACCCTTGTCGGGTTTCCCATAGTTAAGGCAGGAGGTGTACATGCCCTGCCGGCATCGCTTGCACTGGCCGCACCCCGCATGGATCTCCACGCTGACGCGTTCGCCGATTTCAAATTCATCGACGCCGGGTCCGAGTGCTGCAACGGTGCCCATATATTCATGGCCGGGTGTAAAATTCTTGTTGAAGGGCAGGCCGCCCTGAATGCTCGCCGGCGAGCCGCCGTGAATGACCTCAAGATCGGTTGCGCAGATCGCGACCGCGTCGATGCGGACCAGGACTTCCGCGCTGCCTGGAACGGGTGTGGGCTTGTCGCGCAGGAAAAGCTCGTCCGGGCCGCCCAGGACCCAGGCTTTCATCTGCGCAGGCACAGGAAATTCGGGTGACGTCTTGACGCCTGACGGGTCGTACATTGGCGCGGATCCCTGTTTCAGTTGGAGGCTACCATGCGAGAACCATTTCTAACGCCCCTCCGGGCGGCTGCAATTGATTTTTCAGTCACTGCAACGGTCTCGATCGACGCCGGTTGCACCTGCGGGTCTCAACCAGTCTTGTCGGCCGACAGCTTATAGATTTCGAGCGCATCGGCATCCGCGCCACGCGCTGATTTCGCCAGTCTGAACAATTGTGCGGCCAGCGCCGACATTGGGACCGGGCTCGATGTGCCGCGGGCGACGTCGACGACCGTATCGAGATCCTTCAGCATCGTTGCGATATGGCCGAGCGGCGGCGAATGAATGCCTTGCACCATGCGCGGTACGAATAATTGCAGCGGTATGGAATCGGCAAAGCCGCCGGCCAGTGCCTCCGGCAGCTGCCTGGCGTCGATCCCGGCATTCACTGCAAGCCGTGTCGCCTCCGCGAGCACGGCCATGGCGCAACCGACGATCACCTGATTGCAGAGCTTGGTGGTCTGGCCTGCCCCGGTTGGGCCCATATGCGTGAACCGCCGCGCCATTGCCAGAACATAGGGCCTCGCTCTTTCGATATCGGCGGCATCGCCACCAGCCATCACCGCCAGCGTGCCTTCCTCGGCGCCAATCGTTCCGCCCGAGACCGGCGCATCGATCCATCCCATGCCGTTGGCCACCTTCAGCCGCGCGGCGATGGCGCGCGCCGCATCCGGGTGGATCGACGAGAAGTCAACGACGAGCTTTCCGGAGCCGGTCGCTGTGGCAAGGCCGTCGGGGCCGAACACCACCTCTTCCACCGCAGCGGCGTCAGTAAGGCACATGAAGAGGATGCTGGCGGTCGCGGCAACATCGCTCGGATGCAATGCAGCCTTGGCGCCCGCCGCGACCAGTGCCGCGGCCTTGCCGGGGGACCTGTTCCAGACCGTGACGTCATGGCCCGCGCTCACCAGGCGTCGCGTCATCGGAAATCCCATCATCCCGAGTCCGAGATAGCCGAGCTTTTCCGCGCTTCGTGCGTCGGTCTCACCAATTTCAGCCATTGCACTTCTCCTGTTACCTGCATCCAGAACGGCGACGACCCCCGAGGAAGCTATGCGCCCAGCACCACGACATGCCGCGGCTCGACGGTAATGTAGACTTCCCGGCCTGCCGCCAAAGGTTCCATCGCGGCGCAGCGGGCGATCAGGTGCTGCGGGCCCCAACCGAGGTGAACCTGAGTGAAGTCTCCCTGAAACACGGTCTGCCGCACCGGCACACGCCAGACGTTTTGCGCCGCGGCCGGCGGTTCCGTCGAAATACGAAGGTGCACGGTCCGCACCGAAACCACCAGCTCGGCGCCAACGGGGCGTCCATAGGCCATGCCATAGACGATGTGGCCGGCAGGTGTTTCGAGCGCGATCAATCCGTCGGTGTCGAGATCGGCGCGATGGCGGCCACGCATGAGGTTAGCCGAGCCGACGAAATCCGCGACAAAGGCGCTATTCGGCAGCCTGTAGATTTCGTCGGGCGTCCCGGTCTGCTCGATCAGCCCGTCACGCATCACGACGATGCGATCCGACATCGCCAGCGCTTCTTCCAGGTCGTGGGTCACGTAAACGGAGGTGATGCCGAGGCGATGCTGAAGCTCGCGCAGTTCGATGCGCATATCGGCGCGCAATTTGGCATCGAGATTCGATAGCGGTTCGTCGAACAGAAGAACCGAAGGCGAGAACACGAACGCGCGCGCCAGCGCAACCCGCTGCTGCTGTCCGCCCGACAGTTGCGCCGCCCGCCGCGATGCGAAACTGCGCATCTGCACCATGTCGAGCGCGTGATGCACCTTTTCCGCGATCTCCGCTGCCCCGGTACGCCGTACGCGCAGTCCATAGGCGACGTTTTCGAATACGGTCATGTGGGGCCAAATGGCGTAGGATTGAAACACCATCGACAGGCCGCGTTTCTCGGCGCGCATGTTGATGCGCTGTTCCGCCGAATAGACGGTGACGCCGTCGATGCGGATTTCGCCAGCGGTCGGCTGCTCAAGACCGGCGATCGCGCGCAATGTGGTGGTCTTGCCGCAGCCGGAGGGGCCCAGCAGCGTCAGCTGCTCGCCGGGCAAAACGTTGAAACTGACGCCGCGCACCGCCGGAACGCTGCCATAGTACAATTCAAGCCGATCGACCTCGATGTGTGGTTTCGACGGTGAAGACGATGCTGGGGGCTCCGGCAGCGACGCTGGCATGATTCCTGACATCCTAGTCGACGGGGTGAGCGCCGACGCGGCGCGTGACAGCAACAAGCACGATCATGGCGATGGCGACCACCAGCGTCTGGATCAGCGCCAGCGCCGCGGTGAGCTCCGAACTGGTCCCGAACCATGATTCGACGATCGACGGCGTGATCACTTTGGAATGTGGGCCCATCAGCAAGATAGAGGCGCCAAGCTCGCGGATGCTGGCGATGAACAGCAGCAGCCAGGCGGCGACCAGACCCGGCATGAGCAGCGGAATTGTCACCGTCCGCACCCGGAACGCCCAAGGCGCACCGCACATCTGCGCGCATTCCTCGAGACTCTTGTCGATCTGCAGCATGACCCCGGCGATAGTGCGCACGCCGAGCGGCAAAAACACCGTGAGGTAGGCGAGCAGCAGCAGCCACAGCGTTCCGTAGATCGGAATCGGGAAGACCACCCAGGCCCACATCAGGCCGAACGCGAACACCAGCCGAGGCACCGCCTGCGGAAACATCACGACATATTCGATCAAGCCGCTACCGGGCAATCGCGAGCGGTAGATCAGCCAGGCGAGCAGTCCCATCAGCACGACACCGATTGTCGCGGTGCCAAAGCCGAGCAGCAGGCTATTGGTGAGTGCGGAGCGGACGGCATTCATTGTCATGGCGACGCGGAAGTTTTCCAGCGTCCAGTTTTCAGCAGTGGGGAAGGCGACGGCAATCTTCTGCAACGATGCGTAAAGCAGCGTGACCAGCGGCAGGCCGACCGCGGCGAGCAGATAAAGCACGCAGACGCCGAGCAACACGTAACGCAACGGACCGACATCGGCCACCCGCGGCCGGAACGCCTTGCCGGTAATGGTGACGTAACTGCCGGCCATCACGATGCGCCGGTACAGGAACAGCATGAAGAACATCACGGCGAACAGCGACACGCCCATGGCGGCGGCAACCTGGATCTTCGGCGGATATTGCTGCACCAGCTGGTAGATCGCCGTGGTGATGACATAATAGCGGTTGGGCGTCCCGAGCACGAGGGCGGCGGCAAACGAGCCTAGCATTTCGGCAAAGACAAAGATGGCGGCGCCGAAAACGCCGGGGATCACCAGGGGCAGGGTGATACGCAGCATGGTGCGGAGGCGGCTGGCTCCGATGATCTGCGAGGCCTCCTCAAGCGCAGGATCCATCGACTTCATAACAGCGGCGATCATGACGAATGCGACAGAGCCCTCGAACAGCGCCATGACCCAGGCGATTCCATACGCCGTATTGATATCGATGAGATGGCCAGTGCCGCCGAGTGCGCGCCAGATCTGGTTGATGAAGCCGCTTTCTGGCGAGCCGAGCAGGCTCCAGGCCAGCGCACCGAGCAACGGCGTCAGATAATAGGGCACCGCCATCAGCTGTTCGAATAGATGGCGGCCGGGCACATTGGTCCGCGTCAGGATCCACGCCATCACGAAACCGAACACCAGCGCCATCACCGTGGCGGCAACGGACACCGTCAATGTGTTGAGCAGGATCTGCGGGTACTGGAATATGCCGTTGAAATTATCGAAACCGTATGCGGTCGGCGGCCGCACTTGCGGGTCGCCGACATCGAGCGCTGCCTGAAATAGAAAGAAGACCGGGTACAGGACCAGCACCGCGGCAACGGCCGCGACTCCATACCCAGCCATCTGCTGGGCGGAGATTGGCGATCTCGCAGATTGCACGGCTGCTTCGCTCACAGGCCGAGCATGCCGTTCCATTCCTTGGCAAAGACATCGCGGTTTGCCGCGTAGTCGTCCCAGTCGGCGGGGTAGAGCAGCTTGAGATCACCCAGCCGCACCCCGGTCGGCATGGGCGGCGCATCGGTGCGCACCGACCCGTAATAGAGATTCGGGTTGGTTTGATACCAGGCCTGGCCACGCTTCGACATCGCCCAGTCGACGAACAGCTTGGCCGCTTCCGGATGCGGCGCCTTGCTGACGGCGCCGACAATCAGAGGCGTGGCCGGCAACCCGTCGGCTGGTGCTACGAATTCAACCTTGGCACCTTTGTCCTTGAAGAGGATGTAGGCCGGATATTCTCCGATCGCGGTGATCGTATCGTCGCCCTTGGCGAGCCGATCGAACAACTGGACGCGGGAATCGAACGCGTGCGGATTCTGCTTGGCGAACTCTTTCCAGAAGCCCGCCCCATACAGCTTACGCAGCGTGTACCACTGCACGAACTGCAAACCGGAGGCGGAGATCTTGCAGCTGATCGAGCCCTTCCAGCGAGGGTTGAGAATGTCCTGCCATGTCTTCGGCGCGTCCGCGGCGGAGACCTTGGTTGAGTTGTAAGCGATCCCGGCGGGGTCGACGCCGGTCCAGAAAAACGAGCCAGCCGGCGAGCTCAGATGGTCCGCCTTGTAAGCCGGAGTTTCCGGCGACACGTAGTGTTCGTAGCCGCCCTTCTTCTGGAAATCGACAGCCGGCGCCAGGTCGGATAGTTGAATGACGTCCACGTCGAAACGGCCGGCGGAGCGTTCGGACAGGATCTTGGTGTAGAGCGCGCCGGTCTGCGCCCGCACGTAGCTGGTGTTGATCTTGGGGAAATCCTTGCGGAATCCTTCCATAATGCCGGCGGTGCCGGGCTCGTTCTCGTGACAATAGAACACGAGCTGACCTTCCTGCCCGGCTTTTTCCACGTCGGCGTTGGTCAGGAAATCATGAACTTTTGTTGGTGATTTCAACGGCGCCTGCGCCAGTACGCTGGGTGCTGCAATTCCGAGAAGCGGCATCGCGGCACCAGCCTTGAGCAGGGCGCGTCGCGTCACATTGCTTTTTTTGCTGTTGGACAATTCGCTCTCCCGTGTGGCTTGTTTCTTCTTTTTGCTTGTGCCGTGCAGTCTGAACCAACGTATCAAGTTTGACAACCGATGCATTTTGACGCCGCATGCCGGCGCGTGCTGCTTGCCCTCACCGTGGCCGCGGGCCGCGCCGATTCAGCGGGCGGGCCCTGCCCAGAGCCCCCGACCTTGCCGGGCGAAGCCGCACGCAAGCACGCCCCGATGGCTTGCCTGATTGTTTGAACCATGAAAGGTTTAGCGGACGTAATTCCGAGCGGCGTCTGTTGGCGTCGAAAAAGTGGAGTAGGCATGATGCGGACACCTTCGAAATGGATCGTGGCGGCTGGGGCTGCGGTCGCTGTTCTGGCGAGCACGAACTCATCGCACGCGCAACAAAAGATCCGCGTTGGCTGGACCATTCCGGCCGAGGAATCGAAATACTGGATGATGCGGCGGCCTGCGGAATTCCCCGATCTCGGCAAGACCTACAACATCGAATGGACGCAGTTTCAGGGCACCGCGCCGATGACGCAGGCGCTGGCTGCGGGAGCGCTCGACTGCGCGACGCAGGCGCCATTGTCGCTGGCGAACGGCGTGGTCGGCGGAAACCTTAAAGCTTACATCGTGGCCCAACACGTCTTCGAAAGGCCCGGCGGCTTCTCCC
>WNGN01008062.1_pt1 | contig 13227 bp, 10 predicted proteins | sample 5400561 | NCBI WGS metagenome assembly WNGN01 (sample SAMN13153379, study PRJNA577476) | soil metagenome | isolation source: 115 cm soil or saprolite under Garry oak tree replicate 2 | place: USA:California | collected 2016-06-15
CTACCTGATCAAGGAGCGGCTGATCCGACTCGATGACGAGACGGTCAACAAGGCCGTCCACGCAATCCTGAAGGCGAAGGTGGACCGAATCACCGCGGCCACCGTCCTCGATGCGATCCGCCAACACGAACCAGGGCTGTTGGCCCTTTTCGAAGGATTCCTTTGAATCCTCGACCTCAGTCCTTCTGAAGATCTTCGCCGCCCTCGAAGACCTGCTGGACCTGGTTGTAGATCTCGTCGAAGCCGAAGGTGATCTCGGAGGACACGGGGTGGACGCGGCGGTACACGCCGATCGACTCCATGCTCTTCAAGAACTCCACGTCCAAGAGGGTCTTCGGCGTCGCGCCGTCCGCGAACAGTCCTTCGTACAACGCGAAAGGGTCCAGGGACCACTTCACGATCCGCTCGAGCTCCTCTTCGGAGAGAAGGTCCGACTTACTCAGGACGTTGACGAAGGGGAGACCATGCCGGAACTGCACCGTCGCGCTAAGCAGGACGGAGGAGACGAACCCGGAAGCCGATTTCACCAACGCGGGGTCGTTCAGATACACGAGGGCCGAGTCCTCCCGACCGAAGGCATCGATCAAGACCGGCCCGGAGGCACGGAACGTGAACAGTTCGATCTGACCCGGCGTGTCGATCAGGATGTAGCTCGTCTCGAACGTCTCGAGGACCTCCGCAAGCTCCCGGGCGTTCATCGCGATCATGTCCGCGGCCGCGACCTGCGCGCCGTTCGGCCCAAGGTCCTGTTCCTCCATGATCTCCGAGAGGTTCACGTAGTCCCGGACGTCGAGGTCGGGCGAATACTGGAGGGACTCGGCGCCCGGATCCAGGTTCACCGTGACGCAGTCGAGGCCCTGCGAGTTCATCCACAGCTGGAAGGCGTACACCATCGTCGATTTGCCAGATCCGGCCGTCCCGAGGAAGTACAGGTTCCGAGCCATGGATGCCTCGCGTACGTACCGGCTCCACATGAAGTTCGCGGTAGCGGTGGACCGCGGACGCTGCCGTCCTCCCTTCATAAAATCATGGGTCGTGGCGGACGCACGAAGGTTGAAACAGCCCGGCGAACTTGCGGGGGACATGGCCACCGAGCGGAAGTTCAGTCGATTCAACCCCGTGGCTCGACCGATGACCACGCATGAGATCCCGGAAAGTGGATTCTGCCTTTCAGCATTCCTCGTCATCGGTGAGACGGGACACCCGGAAAACATCCTGATGGGCCACCTCGACCCCGCGGCCCCTTGGGACCACGTGGGAGCCCTCGATCCGGAGCGGGCGGAGGCGAACAGCAAGGGATGGATGCTCCCTTCCTCGCACCTGATGATCGGCGAGTCGCCCCAGGGCGCCGCCGAACGGATCCTGAAAGAACAGCTCGGCTTGCCGGCGTCGCCCCTGAAAGGCCCGTTCGTCTTCTCCGAAGTGTATGGCCCGAAGAATCACTGGGACCTCGAGTTCATCTTCGTAGGGGAACGGGATCAAGTCGGACAACATCCCGTCTGGAGAGAGTTGTCGTTTGTCGATGTGAACGCCACCCCTCGGGAGGAAATCGCTCGGTATCACGAGGACATCCTGGCCCACGTCGGGCGTTGGGACCCGGCGAGGGGCTGAGTCGGTCCTTATCCTCGTCACCGTGCTTCTGGTTCTTCGATCAAGGGCATCCAATGGCGCTACGCTGGGGCCTCGTCTTCGCGGTGATGTCAATCATGGTGGCCTTCGCTGCGAACAGCGTGATGACACGATACATCATCGTCGGAGGCCTCGCGACGCCGTATCTCCTGTCGACCGTCCGCTTTGCGAGTGGATTCGCGATGCTCTTGGTCCTGCAGGTGGCCTTTCCCGGGCCGGCCTCGCGCGTTCCCACCGCGGTGAACCTCGTCGGTGGGCTCTTCCTCGGCGCGTACGCATTCGCAATCTCCTTTGGGTACCTATTCATCTCCGCCGCCGCAGGGACCCTCGTGTTCTTTGCCTTCGTCGTCCTCACGATGGCCCTCTTCGGGTACTTGCACGACGGAGACCGACCATCCCGAAGATCGGTGGCAGGCCAACTCCTCTCCATGCTCGGCGTCGGCGTGATCACGGTCGGGGGGATTCGGGACGTCTCCCTGCCCGGAATCCTCCTCATGGCGGCTACGGGGGCGTCCTGGGGTCTGTACTCCGTCCACGGGCGCTCGGCTCCTGATTCGCGCGGCTACACCTTCGCGACCTTCCTCTTTGTTGGTGCAGCCGCCCTCGCGGGCCTTCCGATCCTCGGCCTCTTGGCGCCGTCCGCGGTGTCGATCCAACTCACGTGGAATGGGCTCGGGTTGGCCCTCTTCATGGGGATGATCACCACCGCCCTCAGCTACATCGTGTGGAACGCGACGCTCCGCCGGCTCAGCGCGTCTCAAGGGGGGATCGTCCAGCTCCTCGTCCCCGTCCTCGCATCCGGGATGGGCATCGTCATCCTCGGAGAGCACCTGACCCTGAGCTTGGTCGTCGGAGGCGCCTCGGTCCTTGCCGGGATATACCTCACCCGAGCCCAGCCCAAATGAGCCGCAACCCTATCCGGCCGGTGCAATGTTCTGATTGTGACACAGGACGTTGTCCGGATCGTACTTTGCCTTGATCTTACGGAGTCGGTCGTAGCCTCGTCCGTAACTCGCACCAACGCGGTTGGCGTCATCGGCCGCGGCGAAGTTGACGTAACCTCCTTGTTCGGAGTGCGGTGCGAGGCCCGCGTAATAGTCGCGGACCCATTTCGTGTTCGCCTGGTTCTGCGCCGGATCGGCCCACATCCCCGCGATCACGGTCGCGAACTTCGCATCGCGGTGGCCGAACCCGTTGATCGGGTAGATGTGCATCGTCGAATTCACGACTGGGATCTTGGGCCCGTGCTTCAGGTGGGCCGCAATGGCGTCGTCCGTCAGCTCGCGTACGAAGACCGCCTTCCAGTAGTGTTGCAACCCAGGCGGGACGAGTCCGTCAAAGGCGCCGTTCAGAGCGGGGTAGGGCATCGGGCCAACCCATTCAGCGACGATCGGAGCTGCCTCGCGCAGCGGGGCGAAAGCCTTCGTGGCCTCCCCGGGCGGACCGGTCCAGCAGACCACCATCGCGCAGAGCGTGTCTCCGTGGCGGTCCTCCGGAATGAACGGGAGGGGCGGCGCAATCTGCCACGCGAAGAAGGCGCCTAGCTGCCGAGGGGCGTTCGTGATGTAGCGGTCGTACGCCCGGATCACTTTCCCCGCGTCCTCGAGTTCGAAGAAGATGGGACCGCCGACGATCTCGCTGACTGGTTGGAGACGGAACTCGAAGTTCGTGACGATGCCGAAGTTTCCGCCACCGCCGCGCAGTGCCCAGAAGAGATCTTCGTGGGACTTCGTCCCCGCGGTCACGAAGGAACCGTCAGGAAGGACGACATCCGCAGACACGAGATTGTCGAGCGATAGCCCGCACCCGCGCGTCAGATAGCCGATGCCGCCGCCAAGCGTGAGTCCTGCGATCCCCGTTGTCGAGATGATGCCGCCGGTTGTCGCGAGGCCGAACGCGTGTGTCGCATGGTTGAAGTCACCCCATGTGCAGCCGCCCTCTGCTCGCACGGTCTTCGACGCGGGGTCGACCCGGATGCCGCGCATCCGGCTGAGGTCGACGACCAGCGCGCCGTCCGCAGTCCCGAATCCCGGGACGCTGTGTCCACCGCCGCGAACGGCGATCGTCAACCGTTCAGCCCGCGCGGCTTTCGTCGCCGCGATCACGTCCGCGACACCTTGGCATCGGACAATCGCCGCGGGTCGCTTGTCGATCATCGCGTTATAGACCTTCCGAGCCTCGTCGTATTGCTTGTGACCCGGCCCGATGACTTCCCCTCGAATCTTCCCCTGCAGTTCGACGATCGACTTCTCGTTCAGAATCGTTCCCCTCTCCTCGCCGCGGACCTCGCAGACGCTATTTCAAGTTTCTGAGGGCGGCGAGAGCAGTTTGGAGATCCGCACGCGCCGTCCGTCCCGAGTCGCGACAGAAGTAGGGACGGGCCTGATCGGATTCGAACCCAGGTCCAAAGTGTCGGGGAACAGGTCGACTATGGACGGTCATCGGGTAGTCGAGACTCCGTGCCTCGCTCATCGGCCGCTTTCTGGATTTTCCCCACGGCTTCAGCGATGAGCATCCGCACGATCGCTGACCGCGATGTGCGATGGAGTCGTGCCAACCGACTCAGGTTGGTCCATGTCGGGGAATCAAGGGTCAGTTGGTGTGCACGTTGACGCTCACTCGCAGCACGTCGTATTCGACCTCGTCTCTTGGTGCGGGCCATTCGTCACACGGTCCTCCGTCACCACGAACGCCCTATAATACTCACCCATGGCCCCACGTTTCGTCCGTTGTGGCTTTTTTCGTGAGCTTCGGCCCGCGGGGAGAAGGTACAAACCCCTTCAAGACAAGCGGGCCTGAAGGGTCCCGGGAAGAGAATGCCACGAATCCGACCACGGCGGGGCTCCCGACGGGGAGTGGAGTTGTCCAAGCCCCTCCTACGAGTCTACACATCTGAGGCTTCGGGGCGCCTGAGGGAAAGGCTATCTTCGCGCGAGCGATTCGCGCACCCTGCCGCGGTTCGCGAGGCAAGCCTCGTCAGGATTCAAACCCGGGCCAAGATCGAAGCCAAGCCACGGGTGCCGGATTCCATATGTGCCCGTGTTCGGGTTGGGTCACCCCTTCCACCGATCTTGTGGACGCGATCACGAGGTCGTCGGGGCTTCGCTGAGCGTCCGCATTTGTAGTACCTTCACCCGGGCGTCGCCGGTATGCCCCCGAGCCCGATCCTTTATTCGCACGGCCGATTTCTTGGCCCAATCCTTTATAAGTGGATGGGCCGACGCGATGCCGTCACGTTCAACCGATGGGGATAGGACATGTCAACCGAACAAGCGCCACCGTTCTTGGTCGACGCCGTCCGGGCGTCCGCCTCGAAAATGCAAGGGATGAAAGCAGCTCTCGACGCCCGTGCCAAGGAACTCGATGCCCTCAAGGCGCAGCTCGACTCGGAGCGGCAAGATATGGAGAAGCGAGCGGCGCGGTTGGAGGCCGAACGCCAAGCCATGGAAGGGGAGAGAGAGGAGGTCCGGGCCGCCCGCGCGTCCGTGGACCAGGACCTCGCCACGATCCGGGCCGACCGGGAGACTTTCTCGGCCGAACAGACACGATTCCAGGATGCAGCGAACGACTTGGCGGCGCGCGAGAAGTCCCTGAGGGGAGCCGAAAGCAACGTGGAACGCCTCGATCACGAGATGATCGGAAGGATGCGAGAGGCCGAGGCGAAGTTTCTGGCAATCGTGAATCGCGAGGAAGAGCTGATCAACTTGCAACGTGACTGGCTGGTTGCCTTTGAGACGCGCGAGCAGGAACTTCGAACGATCAGCGAGCAGATGCAAGCCCGGCAAGAGGAGTCCGCGGAGCTGCACCGGTCCCTCGCCCACCTCGAGTCGGTCTTCAAAGGCGAGACGGACCGGCTTGCGGCCGAGCGTCAGGAACTCGCGGTCAAGGAGGAAAGCCTCCTCGAGGCGCAGCGGTACCTCGCCACGGTCATCGAGGCGGCGGACGTCGGACCGCGGGAGGCCGACCGGCCTAGCCCGCCTCCGGCGGACGAACCTCCCGCGCCGACGGAGTCTCCCCCACCTCCTATGTCGATCGTGGCCCCGACGGCTCCTGAGCCGGTCGAGCCCGAAAACACACCGGAACCTGAAGCAAGACCCGCGGTTACGAGAGCCGAGGCAATGGACCGATTGACCCGGGCCATCGAGGCTTGGAAGCGCGCCCGAGATAACGGCCGGAACGTGGGCGAGTTGCGCAACACCCTGAAGCTTGCGAAGGACGCACTTCAAGCTGACAAGTACGAAAGCGTGTTCCGCCTCGCCACGGAGGTCCTCGATGACCTCCAGTCCGTGGTGATTGTGAGGTAGCCCGGACCGGATCCGAAGGGCGAGCTATATTGTCGAAAATCGCCCTCTAACCAATAGCATGCGAAACGACGTTCTCGGGTGGTCATCACGAGTCCTCTTCGACGGTCAAGTGCGTTACGGGCCAGTCGAATGTGGCATCATGGTGACGGGCCTGAAGGGATTCGAACCCTTGACCTATCGGTGTCCCTCGGACACGTCCGCGGGGCGGTTCCGATAAGAGCCGATCGCTCTACCTAGCTAAGCTACAGGCCCGCGGCCGCGCCTATCGACCCGGTTCAGTTAAACCCGTAGGAACCGTCTTCGGCAGGAAAAAGTCTCCGGGCCCAAGCAAACCATCGTTGTTCGCATCCGTAAAGGAAAACGTCGCATTCCCGTCGCCTAGGGGCGGGCCGAGCGTAACGAGTGTGACGTTGTCTCCGACGAAAATGGCTTTGAGCTTCGATAGCGAGACGAGGGCCCCGACGGTGACGACCTGGAGTCGCGTCTCGTTCGATGGAACGTCCCGGATGAACGTCATTGTGACCCGCGTGGCCACCGGTGTTTGCTCGACGAACATCCGCGGGAGGAACACGATGCCGAGGAGGACCATGAACACGATTCCCGCCACCATCGAATACCGGATGAGTTTCGTCGCTTGCGGCGGCGGACTCCGCTTACGTTTGAAGTCCACCGTCGGCTTCCGAGGCCTCGCGATCCGCATCGACTCACTCCAGGTAGATTGCGGGACGTCCTGGGACCGCGCGCTCAGCCTTGTTTGACGGATCCCAGCGGCGCGGATCGTCCGCGTGGAACACGTCGACCTTGACGCCGAGCTCCTTCGCCAGGAAGTGCGCATTCTCTCGGAACATCGCGAACTCGTCCACGGAGCCGAACCGATCCAGATGTTCGACGCGAGCGTGCTTCAACTCGTCCGCCACCTGCTTGCCGTACGCGGCCACCTCTTTCGCGCGGTCCCGCATGCCGGGCTGGGCGAGTGCCTTCTCCATGAGGACGTTCATCGCGAGCGCACCCTGCGCCGCGAGCTCGCGGGCGACCTCGTGGACGCTGACTTTCCACGACGGCGCCGTGTACAGGGCCATTCGCTTCGGCGCGATCCCGGTGACCTTGAGAATCTCCCGGATATCCGTGAGGATCGACTGCAGCAGGCCCTCCGCGGCCTCCGCTTGGGGATCGATCTCCTCGACCTTCGCGTCAGGATAGGCCGCAGCGACGACGAAGCCCGCTCCCCCGTTCCGGTGCCAGATCTCCTCCGCCATGTGGGGCGTGAAGGGTGCGAGGATCTTCGTCTGGACCTCGATGAATCGGCGCGCGCATTCCGTCTGCGGCCGGTTCTCCGATCTCCGCAGATACCATGACCACGCCGACTGCAGGTCGAAATATCCGTGTCGCAGAGCGACCTTGTAGTTCATGTCCTCCATCGCGGTTCGCGTCGCTTTAACGGTCCGGTTCAGGACGCTCAGGAACCACGCATCGATCCCGTGTCGCTCTCGCCGCGTCGGATGCTTCGCGGTCGCAAAGCGCACCCAATCCTGCAGGCGGTCCATCGCCGTCTCCGCGAAATCCAGGTCCACGTTCGGGTCGTCGAGGCCGTCCCCCGCGTTCGCGACCGTGAGCCGGATCACGTCCGCGGGCCAGTCCCGCAGCGCCTCCCGGATGTACCAGGTGTTGCCCCGAGACTTCGACATCTTGCGCCCCGCGAACCGCACCCATCCATTCACCCCGTAACCGCGCGGCCAGTGCTCCTTCGGGAAGATCGCCGTGTGGTTGAAGAGGCAGAACGCCATGTGATTCTGGACGAGGTCCTTGCCCGTGTTCCGCAGGTCGACCGGGTACCAGTACGTGAACTCCCGCCGGAGGTCCTCGATGAGCTTCGCGTCCACGCCGAGGCGGCTCGCGATGTTCCGGGCCTGGCCCTTGCCGAAGAACACGTAGTCGAAGAACGGGTCATCGAGGCGTCCCGCCCAACGGACCTGCGACCGCAAGGCCCCTCCCTGCAAGGCATGGGCGATCGTGTAGTACGCCATGTAGATCGTCGAGTCGCTCAGACTCTCGATCACCCAGTCCGAGTCCCACGGCAGGATCGTGCCGAGGCCGCGGTGATGGGTGCACGGCCAGTCGTGGAGCCAGTCCGTCACGTAATCGAGCCACTTCCGGAGCGCTTCCGGACGCAGCTCCATGGAGGCAATCGCCTCGTGGACCTTCGCCTTCCACGCCGGATCGCCGTACGCGAGGAACCACTGGTTGTCCACGACCTTCACGATCGCCCGGGTCGTGCAGCGGCATATGACTTCGCCGCTCGGCTCGTACATGCCATCGGCCTGGCCCTTCGACGCGAGCTCCTTGCGGATCTCTTCCTTCGCCACCTCGACCCGCATGCCCGCGTAGGGTCCGCAGTTTTCGTTCAGGACCCCGCGGTAGAAGCCCGTCTTGTAGACCTCGGCTTTCGCGGCCTCGAGCTTCTCTCGGTCCGCCTGATCCCGGATCCCGAGCCGCTCCACGATCTCGACGCCCGGCAGAGGCCCCCAACCCGGCGTGCGGATGATCGGGACCGGTTTGATCGCCCGAATCCGTTCCGCGTCCAGATGGTACTTGGCCAGGAGGGCGTCGTCCCGCTGCAGATCTCGCAACGCGACGAAGTCGTCCGGGGCGTCCGACGGGACGCTTGTCACGATGCCAGTCCCGCGTCCCTGGTCAATGAACGAACCGGGCAGGAGCGGGATCGCGCGGTTGATCGCGGGTGCGACCGCATCCATCCCGACGAGGTCGGCTCCACGAAGCGTCGACTCCACGACGACGGTCCGCCCCTGTTCGGAGAGCTTCTTGGTCGCGAGCTCGTTCAGGATCCATCGTTCCTCGCCGACCTTCGCGACGACGTAAGGGGACTCGGGATCGATCCAGAGGTTCGTCTGTCCGTACACGGTCTCCGGTCGGATCGTCGCCGCGACCAGGAGGCGGCCGTCCGCCAGGGGGAACTTCAGGAGGGTGTACTCGATCGGCGTCTCGCCCTCGCCCTCGATCCGGTCGTGGTCCCCGATCGGGGCCTGGTCCTTGGGGCACCAAATAACGGGGTGCTTGTCGATCTTGACGAAGTCGCCGTCCTTGAGGTGATGGAACTGCCATCGGACGAACGCGTCGTAGGGCGGATTCAGCGGGGTCGTGATGAAGGACCGCGTCCAGTCGACCGCGGAGCCCAATCCCTTGAGGTCCTGGATCGTCGCGTCCGGGAACACCTCGATCCAGTGCATGGGGTCCGCGGACTTCGGGATGTCGCGGTCCGGGATCCCCATCTTCCTGAGGATGTCCCACTGCTTCGGCTCCTTCTCCGCGATGCGTTTCGCGGCGCCGAGGATCGGGAGACCGGTGCAATGGAAGCCCTGCGGATGAAGGACGTTGTACCCGAGCATCCGGCGGTACCGGGACTGGAATTCCGCCCGGAGGAAGGAGGTTCCGAAACCGAGGTGCTGGTATCCGTTCACGTACGGATACGGGACCGTCGAGTACCACTTGGGCCGCGCCGGATCCGCTCTCGCGACATACACGTCTGCGTCATCCCAGGCGGCTTGCCAGCGCCCCTCGAACGCCCGCAGGTCGATCTCCTTCCGCGGCGAGGCGACCCTCTGTGGAGGCTGTCGCCTCGCGGCACGAGGACGCGCCGGGGAGCGCAGCCGCGGCCCCTGCCGAGGCGACTTCGAGCGATGGCGCTTCGCGGGACTCGACCGGCGACGAGAGAGTTTCGATGCCGGACGACTCGCCCGTCGGCTCGCTCGACGAGCTCGCGGGGCCGATTTTCTCCGGGCCACGGCGGCCCATAGGATGCGTTCGCGTAAAGCTTTCGCGGTGTTCGACCCTCGTTGGTGACGCTCTTTTCCGCAAAAAAACGCTCCTTCTATCTGGCATGCGGAATAAAATTAAGGACCCTCAATCGGGCACAGGCTTCGACGACGATGGAGGAGCCTTGTCCTACGTCGTATGACAATTGACAAAACGTATATGTAGGGTCGCCCTGGATACAGCGACCGACACGCCAAGAAATGCCGGAGTGGTGTATGACCTCGTCATACCCATTCTCGCGTTCGAGGCGAGGGGTCTGGGATGGACGAAAACGAGCGGATCACGCTTCGGCTCGAGAAAGAGAACCTCGAGCTGATCGATGCGTTCTTGAAAGAGAACACGTCCCACGGGAACCGCTCCCAACTGGTCCGCGAGGCGGTCCAGGCGTACATCCAGGCCATCCGCGAGGGCGGGGATCGAGTCACGATCCACGTTCCTCGGTACTACCTCGACCTCATCGACCGCCTCGTCGCGGACGGCTATCTCCTGAATCGGGAACATGCCATCGTGCGAAGCATCGAGGAATGGTTCACGCGGGAACGGGTCAAGGAGATCCAGGACCACAAGCAGGAAGTCGACAAGGCGACCGGCAAAGTGGTCTCGGTCTCGACCGGAGACAAGGACGGAGTCATCCCGCGATGAGGACGCGGGGCGTGACGAAGGCCGGAAGGAAGTAACCTACAAAACGGAAGGGAAGGGAAAACGGGATGGGACCCGAACAGAAGGGATGGGATGCACTCCTCTCGCCGAGGGGAACTCCTTCCGGCCTCCCTCGACAAGTCGCAGGATAGTCGGAGTTGGATCGATGGTACCCAGGGACTACGTGGACGAGGTCATCAGCAGCCTGTTCGAAGACGCCGTCGACCCGAAGATCTCGGTCGTCGGGGTCGGCGGGGCAGGCGGCAAGATGGTGAGCGCGCTCTACGACCGCGAGATCAAAGGCGTGGAGACAGTCGCGGTGAACACGGACCCCGCGGGTCTGTCGAAGGCGGAGTGCGACGTGAAGATCCTCCTCCCCCACTCGGAGGACGAGGACCGGGTCGTCGCCGCCCGCGTCTCGGCGGAGGACCAGGAAGGGGCCCTCCGGGCCTCGCTGTCCTCGGACATCGTCTTCATCGTCGCCGGACTCGGCGGCGCGGCGGGCACCGGAGCCGCACCCGTCGTCGCGCGCGCGGCCCGGGCGAATGGCGCCGTGACCGTGGGAATCGCGATTCTCCCATTCGAGGCGGAAGGACGCACCGAGGTCGCGCGGGCCGGACTCGAGGCGCTCCGCGCCGAGGCGGACAGCGTGATCGTGCTGGACAACAACTCTCTGGACCGGTTCGCGGACCAGCTCTCCTTCAACGAAGCGATGCAGGTCATCTCGTTCATGGTCGTCACGATCGTGAAGGGCGTCGTGGACCACCTGAGCCGCTCCTACCTCTCGACGCTGACGGAAGAGATCGAGAACGCGGCTCGGGAGATCGAGGAGCAGAACAACCACGCGGTCCCGGTCGACGTGCAGCCGCCGGAGACCGTGCAGGCCTCCTGGGACCTCGGCCCCGTCGCGTTCGACAACCAAGGGTTCATCGGACTTCGCTAGAGGCAGCTCAAGTATCCTCCCCCCAACCAACGCCCACCCGCGAGGGCTTCGGGCGGCCCCGCCGAAGAGGCGGCGGCTCGGCCCTCGCGACCTCTTTCTTTGCCGTTCCAGGGAGAGGGCGGCAAGGTTCTTGCATTTCGGGCGTCTTGCCGCCTCCATGGCCACGTACCGAGAGGCGATCCGGATCGACACGAAGCCGGGGGTTCAAGCGATCGACGTGACGGACCGGGTCGAGGCCGCGGTCGCGAAGTCCCGTGTCCGGGAAGGCCTCGTCTGCATCTTCACGCCGAGCAGCACGAGTGCAATCGTGACGAACGAGTTCGAGCCGGGTCTGATGACGGAGGACATTCCGAATGCCTTGGAACGACTCTTCCCGCAGGGCATGGAATACGGCCATCAGCGGCGGTGGCAGGACGGGAACGGCCACAGCCATGTGCGCGCAACCTTCCTCGGCCCGAGCCTCACGGTCCCGGTCATCAACGGCCGAGCCGCCCTCGGCACCTGGCAACAGATCGCGTTCTTGGAACTGGACAACAAGCCGCGACAGCGGGAGGTCATCGTGCAGATCGTCGGAGACGTCGCAACGCCAAGGGACAAATAGCGAAGGGCGATTCGAGGACCGGATGGTCGGGGCGACGGCGGACGCATCCGCGAAGGTCGCGTCGACCTCTGTGTTCCAGCTCGCCTGGCCCGTCATGGTCGCCAACTTGCTCCAGACGCTGACGACGACGGTCGACGTGATCATGGTCGGGTCCCTGGGGTCCGAGGCCCCCGCCGCGGTCGCCGCGGTCGGCTTCGGAGCGCAGTTCATCTTCCTGTTCTTCAGCGTCATGATCAGCGTGTCCGCGGGGACGATCGCCCTGGTCGCCCGGGCCATCGGCGCGAACGACCTCGCGGAAGCGGATCACATCCTGAAGCAGAGCCTGGTCCTGGGAGCCCTCCTGTCCATCCCGCTGACGTTGTTCGGCCTCCTCTTCGCGGAGCCGATGCTGGCGGTGTTCGGTGCCGCGGCCGACGTCGTCTCCCTCGGCGGGGCGTACATCCGAATCATCTCGCTCGTCGTCTTCTTCCAGTTCATCGGGTTCCTCGGAAGCGCGGCGCTCCGGGGCGCCGGCGACACGGTCACGCCCCTGTGGCTCGGCGTCTTGGTCAACGTCGTCAATTTTGGCATCAACGTGAATCTGATCTTCGGAAACGCGTTCGTCCCCCGCCTCGGCGTGCCCGGCGCGGCGATCGGGACGTCGATCTCCTACGTCGTCGGGGCGCTCGCCCTGATCGCAATCCTGCTCCGGGGAAAGCATCGTCTGAAACTCCATCTGTCCGGCGGATGGGTCCACATGGACGCGGTGCGGCGGATCTTTCGAATCGGCTGGCCCGCGGCGCTCGAGCAGATTCTCCTGCAGGTCGCGTTTCTGTTGTGGGTGGGCATGGTCATCGTCTTCGGCACGGAGATCCTCGCGGCGCACCAGATCGGCCTGCGGATCCAGAGTTTCGCATTCATGCCCGGTTTCGGATTCGCGATCGCTGCGACGGCCCTCGTCGGCCAGAACCTCGGGGCGCGGAATCCCGAGGAGGCCGAAAAGAGCGGTTGGGAGGCCATGAAGTTCTCCGTCGTCGTGATGAGCGTGATCGCCATCGGAATCTTCCTCTTCGCAGAGTTCATCGCCCGAGCCTTCATCGGGGATCCGGTGGTCGTCTCTTGGAGTGTGACGTTCATCCGAATCCATGCGGTCAGCATCCCCGCGGTGGGAATCTTCTTCGCAATCGACGGCGCTCTGCGTGGAGCGGGCGACACCCGATTCCCTTTGATGACGTCCCTGAGCGGCATGTACCTCGTCCGCCTCCCGCTGTCCGCGATCTTCGGATTCTTCCTGGGATGGG
>WNGN01008696.1_pt1 | contig 13225 bp, 11 predicted proteins | sample 5400561 | NCBI WGS metagenome assembly WNGN01 (sample SAMN13153379, study PRJNA577476) | soil metagenome | isolation source: 115 cm soil or saprolite under Garry oak tree replicate 2 | place: USA:California | collected 2016-06-15
GATCGTGTCCGCGTTCCCGCAGCTCAGCAACACCCCGGTGATCGGCGGCAAGATCGTATTGATCATCTCGGTGATCGCGATCCTGATCATGTGCTACGGGAACCTCCGCGGTGTCCGGGAGGCGGGCCGGACGTTCGCGTTGCCCACGTACATGTTCTCCGGATCCGTTGGCCTCATGATCGTCGTCGGCCTGTTCCGCCAGGTCACGACGGGCCTGCCGAGGGCGCACCTGACGACCGGGACGTACTGCAACGGCTGCCACGGCCATCCAGGCTCGGGCCTGCTGACCCTCGCCGTCGTCATCGTGCTGGGGCGGGCGTTCGCCAACGGCGGCTCCTCGCTGACCGGCATCGAGGCGGTCTCCAACGCGGTCAGCGCGCTACGGCCGCCGGAGGGACGCAACGCCCGCCAGCTACTGGTCGTCCAGGGGTCCATCGTCGCCTTCCTGATCGCGGGCATCTCCTGGCTGGCGCACGCCACCCACGCTGTGCCGTATCAAAACGGCTACCCGACGGTGCTCGCACAGGAAGCGAAGCTGATCTTCGGTCACACCGTGCTCGGCTGGGTGCTCTTCTATGCGGTCCAGGCCGGGACCGCATTCATCCTCTTCACCGGCGGCAACACCAGCTTCAGCGGGTTCCCGTACCTAGCCAGCTTCGTCGCCGAGGACTCGTTCCTGCCGCGCTGGCTCACCAAGCGCGGCCACCGGCTGGTGTTCTCCAGCGGCATCATCGTGCTCACCGTGGTCTCGCTGACGCTGCTGATCGTCGTCGGGGCGGTGGTCAACAACCTGATCCCGTTCTACGCGATCGGCGTCTTCACCGGCTTCACCATGGCCGGCTTCGGCATGGCCCGTTACCACCGGCGGAACAAGGGCCCCGGCTGGCGTCGCCACGCTGCGATCAGCGTGGCCGGCGCGGTCTACACCGGGCTCGTCGTCGTGATCTTCGCGATCGTCAAGTTCACCGAGGGCGCCTGGCTCGTCGTGGTGGTCTTCCCGCTGCTGGTGTTCGCGTTCATCAGGCTCAACCGGGAGTACCGAATGGAGTCGCGGGTGCTGCAGCGGATCGGCTCCAGAAGCAAGCCGCCCGACCCGCCGACCTACTCCCGGCGCACGGTCTATGTCTTCGTTGACGCCTTCGACCTGGCCACGGTCGCCGCGCTCAGGTACGCCCGCAGCCTGCGGCCAACCTCGCTGCGCGCGGTGCATTTCGTCATCGACAGGCAACGCGCCAACGCGCTGCGGCGGGACTGGGTGCGTGCCAACAGCGGCGTTACGCTCGATCTTGTCGACTGCCCCGATCGCCGGCTCGCCAGGGCGGCCGCCGCGCTGGTAAGCGAGGAGGCTGCGCTGCCCGGCGTCGGAGTCACCGTGGTCTTGCCCAGGCGAAGCTTCACGCCGCTGCTCGGGCGGCTGTTGCATGACCACACCGCCGATAAGGTCGCCGCTGCAGTGAGCCGGATCCCGCACGCAGCGGCCACGATCGTCCCGTTCGACGTGCACAACAGGCTGGAAGCGCTCAGCGAGCGCAATGGCCAGCTGACCCCAGCCACCCAGGCGCCGCCGCCCGGCAGCCAAGCCGCCTCACCGCCAGCTGGCAGGCCGGCGTCAAGTGCCGCCGACGAGCCCTGCGGTTCCGTATCATCGCACCTTGTCAGCCCCATAGTCTCGCTGACGAGAGGACGGCGGTCGACCGTCGAGGGACGAGTGCACAGTGTCGAGATCCGCCCGGTCGACCATAACACCGTGCTCGCGTACGAAATCCAGGACGCGACCGGGCGCATGACCGCGCTGTTCTACGGCCGCTCGCATATCGCGGGTGTCGACTGCGGGTCGCGGCTCCGGCTCAGCGGCCGGATCGGTACCGAGAACGGCCGGCCCGTCATGATCAATCCCGCATACGAGCTGCTAGCAGCCGACGGGCAGCCATGATGGCGCTGCGGGTCAGTCGGCGAGCCGGAAGGACTCGTCCGGGGTGAGCTCGGTGACGTCCATCTGCGCCTTCTGCAGCCGGCCCGAGTAGTCCCAGTTCATCGACTGCCACCGGGTGAACTGGTCGAGCACCCACACGCCCGACTGGCGGGACCCGTTGCCGGACTTGCCGTTGCCGCCAAACGGCAGGTGCGCCTCCGCGCCGGAGGTGGAGTTGTTGACACTGACCATGCCTGCGGAGATGCCCCGCCGGAAGGCGAATACCTCGGCGGGTTCCGTGGTGTAGATCGCCGACGACAGACCGTAGCCGGGGGCGTTGGCCAGCCGGATCGCCTCGTCCAGGTCGCGGTAGGTCGTGACGCCGACGAGCGGGCCGAACGTCTCGTTGCGGAAGATCGCGTCGTCCTCGCGCACGCCGTCGACGATCGTGGGGTGGCAGAAGATCCCGGCGTCCGGATCACCGATGAAGCCTTCGCGCGGGTTCGCCGCCGTGATCCGGCCGGTCGCCGTGGACCCGAGCACGCTGTGGTGCGGCTGGATCCACCCGAGGTAGTCCTCGAACCGCTCGGCGAACTTGCCGTCCAGCATCGGGCCGAACACGACGTCGCTGAACGGGTCGCCGACCGTCGACTGCCGGGTCGCCTTGTCGAATCGCGCGACGAAGTCGTCGTGGATGCTCTCGTGCACGATGACGGTGCCGAGCGACGTGCACCGCTGTCCGGCGGTGCCGAAGCCGGAGAACAACGCCGCCTCCACCGCCAGGTCGAGTTCTGCGGTTGGCGTGACGACCATCGGGTTCTTGCCGCCGAGTTCCAGGCAGGCCGACTGCAGGTGACGGCCGGTGAGCTCACCGATGCGCGCGCCTACCGCACTGGAGCCCGTGAAGCCAACCTTGTCGATGTACCCCTCGTCCAGCGCGTGCTCGAGCCCGGCGAACGTCGTCTCGCCGTCCGCCATCACGAGGTTCAGGACTCCGTCGGGCAGGCCGCCGCCGTGGACGAACAGCTCGGCGAGCGCCGCGCCGCATGCCGGGGAGTAGTCGGCCGGCTTCCACACCACCGCGTTGCCACACAGCAGTGCGGGGACGAGATACCAGGAAGGTACGGCGACCGGGAAGTTGCCGGCGGTGATAACGCCGACGACGCCCACCGGGTTGCGGAACGTGAACAGTTGCTTGTTCGGCATCTCGCTCGGCACGGTCTGGCCGTACAGCCGCCGGCCCTCACCGAGGAAGAAGTCGCACGTGTCGACGATCTCGCGCACCTCACCGAGCGCTTCGGCGTAAGGCTTGCCGATTTCCCTGGTGACCAGCCTGGCGAGCGACTCGGCGTTGGCCTCCACCACCCGGCCGATATGCGCGATCGCCCGGCCCCGCACCGGGGCCGGCACATCCGCCCAGGCTGACTGCGCCTCGCGGGCAGCCCGTGCCGCGGCAACGAACGTACTCGGACTGCCGAGCGAGACTTCGGCGACGACCTCACTGGCCTGTGCGGGGTTGGTCGACGTGATCCGGCCGCAGGGCGCTCCGGTGACCGGAACGCCGGCGACGATCGAGGTGATGTTGCGGTTCATCATGACCTCACTGTGTCGATGTCCTCAGTGGCGGCCGCGGCGGACAGCTGGGCCAGCACGGTGTCCAGGGCGCCCGCGCCGGCCCGCAGTTCATCGGTGGTGACGTTCAGAGCGGGCCGGAACCGGATGGTGCGCTCGCCGCAGGCCAGCACGAGCACGGACGCCTCGCGCAGCGCCGCGACGACCTGGCCGCGCACCTCCGGGTCCGGCAGGTCGATCGCGCACATCAGGCCGCGCCCCCGGACGTTGGTGACCAGGCCGGGGTGCCGGTCGCGCAGGTCGAGCAGCTCGCTGAGCAAATAACCACCCGCCCTCGCTGCGTGCTCGAACAACCCGTCGGCTTCGATGATTTCCAGGATCCGGCGCGAGCGAACCATGTCGACCAGGCCGCCGCCCCAGGTCGAGTTGATCCGGCTGGACACCCGGAAGACGTTGTCGGGCACCTCGTCGATGCGGCGGCCGGCCATTATGCCGCCGAGCTGCACCTTCTTGCCGAACGCGACGATGTCGGGCTCGATGCCGAGCTGCTGGTAGGCCCACGGCGTGCCGGTGATCCCGACACCGGTCTGCACCTCGTCGAGCACGAACAGCGCGTCGTAGCGCCGGCAGAGAGCCTGCATCGCCTGCAGGAACTCCGGGCGCAGATGATTATCGCCGCCCTCACCCTGGATCGGTTCGGCGATGAAGCACGCGATGTCGTGCGGGTACGCCTCGAATGCCCCTCGCGCCTGGCCGAGGGCACGGGCCTCGGCGGCTTCCACGTCAGCCAGGTGATCCTCGAGCGGGAAGGTGACGGCAGGTACGTCGATGCGCGGCCAGTCGAAGACCGGGAACCTGTCGGTCTTCACCGGGTCGGTGTTAGTCAACGACATCGTGTAACCGGACCGACCGTGGAACGCGCGCGTCAAGTGCAGCACCTTGGTGCCCAGGGCACCGGAACGGCCCGCGGCCTCGTTGCGGCGGCTCTTCCAGTCGAAGGCCGCCTTCAGCGCGTTCTCGACTGCCAGAGCGCCACCCTCCACGAAGAACAAGTGCGGCAATGCGGGATCACCGAGCACGCGGGCGAAAGTCCCGACGAACTCCGCGAGGTGGGTCGAGTACATGTCCGGGTTGGCCGGCTTACTGACAGCCACCTCGGCGAGCAGCGCCATGAACACGGGATCGTCAACGATGCCCGGCGGGTTCGCGCCGAGCGGCGCCGACGCGAAATGCGTGTAGAGGTCGAGGAACTCCCGCCCATCGCGGGCATCGACCAGCCAGCTGCCGTGACTGTGTTCCACATCGAGAACCAGCCGATATCCGTCGATGAGCAGATGCTCGGCGAGCCGCTCGTGCACCTCGGCCGCCGGAACATTCACACTGCGACGATCGCTCATCCGCCTCCCAACAGGATGCCGACACCCTACCGCCGGTCAGCAACCTAGCGCGGCGCTGGACCCCGGGCCGCGGTGGCGGCTCCCGGTCCAGCCGCCCGGCGCCCGGCCGGTTCCGGCTCCGCTTCCGGCGCTGGCGTGAGCCCCGATACAGCCATCATCGGCGGCGCCAATGCGCGTACCTGCCGATCGCGATGATCAGCCCGGCGACGATAATCCCTGCGGCCACTACTCCCAGCCGGAGGGCCGTTGGATAGTCCGTGGGATGCGAGCACGGCGGAGGCGGCCCCAGCTCAGCTCGGCGCCATCTAAGAATCCTGGTTGGCTTCCCTCATGTTGACGTGATAGGCATCACGCGGCCACGGGCGGTAAACCACGCGCACGGGCAGGAGCGGGGTCTGACTATAGTTAAACGCCTTGCCGAATGCGTAAGCCCGCTTGTCGTTCACGCCAAGCGGAGTCAGGCCGAAGTTGTGCTCGGTATAGGCGAGGATCCCGGCGAATGTGGTCGCGGTCGTGTCGGTGTAGCTCCGCCTGGCGTAAGGGCTGATGATGACCAACGGCGAGCGCGGTCCCTGCGCCGTTCCGTCCGGGTTGACCCCGGGTGGCACCTGGTCATAGAAGCAGCCGCAGTCGTCCCAGGTGATGAACAGCGCGGTGGATCGCCACTCAGGTCCGGCCATCACCGCCGAGGCGACCTGGCCCAGCCAGTCGTCGCCGGCCGTGATGGAGAACCCGTTGTGCTCGCTGGACGCGGCATCCTTTCCGCCCGGCGTGACCAGGGCGAAGTTCGGCAGCTTACCGGACCGGGCGGCCCGGACGAATGTCGAGCTCGGAACGTTGTCCGCCTTCTGGTGGGTGTACAGGCAGTCCGCGAAAGAGGGGCAGATATCCCAGCCGTAACCACCGGCTATTGGCCCGGTGCTGCTCGTCGGAGTCGGCTCGCCATAGATCCGCCACGACAGGCCAGCATGGTGCAGGCGGTCCAGAATGGTGGGTGCGTGCTCAGCCGGCGTTGGCATGAACGCGCCGCCGTTGGGCAGCCCCAGCGAGTAGTCGGGGACGCAGCTCGGCACCCGCTGGACGGCGCCGTCCGGAGCCTTCCACGGGGTAATGCGCTTGGAATCGCAGCCCCACCCCGGGCCGGGGGGGACACCGGGGGCAGGGAAGGGGTTACCGCCCTCGAAACCGTCGAGCGACCCCATCACGGCATACAGGTGGCCGCCCCAGGACGGGCTGTCGGCCATCGAGAAGGTCCTGTCGCTAATGGCGAACCGGTGCGCCAGCGCGGCCAGGTTGGGCACCTGAGCGGGCGTGTACCCGCCGATGCAGGCATAACCCGTCTTGGCGGTGCAGCCTTTCAGTTTCTCCCAGCCGTCCATCTTTCCGGCGTCGACGGCGACCTGCTGCGCGGCCACGCTGTGCGACACGACCGGCACGATGTCAGGCATCACGCCCGGGGTGACCACGCTGTTGTCGGAGAGCCTGACCGAGGACGGCATACCGCCGTCCGGACACCGGCCACGGTGGTGCTTGCACCAGTACCCGAGGAGGTTGTCGAAGGAGTGGTTTTCGAGGTAGAGCACGACGATGTGCCGGATCGGCGGCCGCTGAGCGCTCGCCGGGCCGGCCATGGCGAGCCCAGAGAGCCCGGCCGTTCCCGCGGCGAGGAGCGCGACCGCGCACGCCCAGGCCTTGGACCTTCCGCCGTGAGCTGCCACTGATGAGCCCTCCTCGACCTTGCGGGTTGCCACCCCGCCGCGATGCCGCAATTGCCACAGCATTCTGAGCAGGAAGTTGATGATTCCTGTCTGAATAGTAGTCTAATTAGCCATTTCCAAGTAATAGGCGGGCGAGCCGGGGTTGGCCAGTACTGCCAGATGGCGCGGGTCGGGCGGTCGTGACGGAAAGGATTACGCGAGGTAGGCACGCAGTGATGCAGACTCCGCGGGCCATGGCTGGGGCCGCGAGCGCAACCTACGCCAGTCATAGGGCGGATGGCCAAGTTTCGGATGCCTTCGATCGTAGCCATTGGCGAGGAGCCAGCCCATGGCGCATACGACGATCAAGCATATCAAAAGGGGAAGGTTTGTGGGTTCGGCGCGTCGCCTCGACGATGACCGGCTCGGGGTCGGGCGTGTCGCGGGGGAACTCGATGTACCAGGTGACGAGTTCCTGGTGGGGACCGAGAAGTTGTAGTCGCCGACGAACTGTTCGATGATCTTGCCGTCGCGGATGCGGACCGCGTGCGTCTCGCTCATCGTGCCGAGTTCGCCGGTGGGCGGGGTGGAACTGGCCGACGAAGTCCTTCAAGGCGTTACGACGGCGACGGACTCGCCCTCGACCAGCGGCCGCAGGCGTTCCTTGTACGCCTTGAAGTCCGTGCCGGACTCGTGAGTCTCGACGGCTTGGTCATCGGTCCAGGTTTCGTACAACCAGAACTCGCGAGGGTCCTGCCGCGAGCGGTGCACCGCGCAGGCGAGGTTTCCCCGTTCCCGGCCGGGATGCGCTCCATGTTCGGAAGCAGGACATCGCGCACCGACTGCTCCTGACCCTCGACAGCGCGCATACGCACGAAGTAACTGACGGCCATCGAAGCCTCCTAACGCGACGCGAGCTTGCGCGGGTGGTGCGCCGCCGTCGGCGAAGGGGCTGCACGAAGCCGCTGTGCCACGGTTGTTCAGGAACAAGTTCCGGGCGGGGCCGGGTGCCTGCAACGCATCGGCCGGCCACCTGGCGCGCTTCCCGGGGCCACAGCCGGGCCGGTTATCGCGGCCCCGCCATCTGGTACTGCGGCGTCGGCGGGATCGGCCGTCCGGCGCGGACGGCCTCGACCACCCGCTGGGCATCGGCGGCGCGGTACTCCTCCGTAGACGGCGCCCTCGCGCCTGGGCATCTCCATGACCGCGCAGCCGGCCGTGCCCCCGAGATCGACGGGCACGAAGCCGGCGTCCTCGATCAGGCCGGCGACGATCCGCTTGGCGTCAGGGTCGTCGCCGCACAGCCACTGCACTACCCGCTCGGCGCCCTGGCGGCCCGCCGCCTGGGCCTGGAAGGCCGACGTGAGCGTGTTGAAAGACTTCGTGTAACGCGCGCCGGTCATCCGGGCGGCGTTGAACTGCGCGGCCGTCTGACCCCCGGTCGGCAGCGGACCCGAGTCGAACTGGTTCGTCGTGTCGATCACCACCTTTCCAGCCAGCGGGCCCGCCTGCTCCAGTGCCTGCGGAATCGCACCCCACGGCACCGCGAACACGATAACCTCAGCGAAGCCGACGGCTTCGGCAGGGGTACCAGCCGATGCGTTCGGGCCGATCTCGCCCGCGAGCTGCACGAGACTGGCAGGATCACGCGCGAAACTCAGCCTCACGTCATGCCCGGCCTTCGCCAGCAGACGCGCGGTATTGCCACCAATCCGGCCGCTGCCGATGATCCCGATACGCACCCTAACCTCACCCCTTCGTGACGACGGTCGCGACGTGTGGACTCGGTTCAATGGGCGGGAAGTTAGAGGGAAGGAGGTTCGCGCCGGTCCGCTCGATGGCCTCCGTCACGACATGCCACGGACCCATTGGCAAGCGCTCCTGTTTGTCGGTGAACTCAGTAGCGAGGAGTTTAACGATAAACTGCGTTCGTGGTCAACGGTTCCGCGACCGACCGTCCGAGGCCCACGCTTGCCACCGTGGCCTCGGCGGTAGGCGTGTCAGCGATGACGGTGTCGAATGCCTTCAATAGGCCAGACAAGCTGTCCGCCGAGCTACGTGAGCGCATCATTGCCACCGCGGCGACGCTTGGCTATGCGGGCCCCGATCCAATGGCCCGATCACTCCGCCAGGGCCGCGTCGGAGCGCTCGGCGTCGTGCTCGGCGAGAGCCTCGCCTACGCGTTCGATGACCCGGGCGCCATGCAACTCCTCCGCGGCCTGGCCGGTGCTTGCTGCGAGCGCGGTGCCGGGCTGCAGCTGATCCCCACGACCGGGGACGATGCAGACGGGCGTCTAGTCCAGGACGCTGCAGTCGACGCTTTCATCCTCTTCGGGCTTCCGGACGACCATCTGCTGGTTGCGGCGAGCCTGCGCCGTGGTCGGCCAGTGCTCACCAGCGGTGGGCCACAGCTCGTCGGTCATTCCTTCGTCGGCATCGATGATCGCTCCGCTGCCCGAGCCGCGGCGACCCACCTCCTAGATCAGGGCCACCGCAACCTGGCGGTGATCAGCTTCCCGCTCGACGCCCGCCGCCACGCAACCAGGGCGGCGAGTCTCGCGCGGCAGCGCCGCGCTACCTTTCGGGTAGCGCGAGAACGGCTCGCCGGTTATCGCAGCGCCTGCGTGGCAGCCGGCGCTCCTTGGTCCGAGGTGGCCGTCTATGAAGTGCCGATGAACAGCCGGCACGCCGGCCACGATGCGGCGCTCGAGCTGCTGCGAGCTGCCCCGCATACCACCGCCATTCTCGCCATGAGCGACGAGCTCGCTCTCGGCGCGCTCGACGCCGCGGAAGTGCTCCACCGCAGCGTGCCGACCGAGCTGTCCGTTGTCGGCTGGGACGACAACCCCAGCGCATCCGCGAGCACCCCGCCGCTTACCACCATTCACCAATCGCTTCGTGACCAAGGTCGACTGCTCGGGCAACTCGCGCTCACGCAACCAACAGAGGCCACGACCACGAACGGTCCATGGAGTTTCGTGCTCCGCGAGTCGACGGCGGCGTCACGACAGCAAGCACATGAACTGGAACTGCGGAACGACCGACACCCAGCAAGCCGCAGCGATCGTTCAGCCCGCCGGGAGCGCTGGATCCGGTGACCGCACAGCTGGTCGCCGCGGGCAGGTTCAGCTATTCCCCCACGTCGAAGTGTCCAGCGCTCCCTGGTCGCGGCACCCGGGCTGCGGCCTGGGTATGAGCGTCGTCGGCGGGCACGGCTTCAGGGTCATTGGCGGCCTGGGGGTCTGGGTGAAGTCGAAGTCATTAAAGAGGTTCCCCAGGATCGGCGAGTTCTCGCGGACACCGGGGCGCGTGTCGGGGCGGCCGTCGGTGGCCGGGTTGAGCCGCGCGCCGTTCAGGAAGTCGTCCTCGATGAACTTCAGGTACGCGTCGGATGACAGTATCTGGCGGTCGATGAACCCGCGCTTGGCGTACGGGCTGATCACCAGGCTGGGCACCCGGAAGCCGTAGCCCTGGCCGTCGACGCTGGGCGGCATCATGTGATCGTAAAAGCCGCCCCAGTCGTCCCAGGTCAAGAAGATCGCGCTGGACCTCCACTCCGGGCCGCGCATGACCGCGTTGATCAGCCTGGTCACGTAGGCCTGGCCGGTGCTGACCAGGGCCGGGCCGTGCTCGCTGTCGCGGAAGTCCGGCGTGACCCACGACACCTTCGGCAGCGTGCCCGCCTTGACCTGCTTGTAGAACGCCTTCAGCGGGCGGATGCTGCCGAGCTGGCCGTCCTTGTGCACGTCGGTGAACCCGGGCAGCGGGTTCCAGTGAACTGACACCCCGTGCGGGTTGCGGAGGTCGACCGTGACGGCGCCGTGGTCGAGGTAGTAGCCCCAGCTCACGTGGTGGCGGTGCAGCAGCCAGGTGATGTCGGTCCAGGCGAACGGCGTCTGCCGGTCCGGCAGCCGCTCCGGCGGCATGTTGGTGCCGTAGCAGCTCATCGGGACACCGGTGCGCGTGCACTTTGCCGACCAGCCGGAGACCTCGTAGAGGTGGGCGGGCAGGCTCCACGAGCCGGGCGCCTCGAACATGCGGTCCTGCAGCACGAAGTTTTTCGCATACGCCCAGTAGTTCGGTATGTCCGAGAGCACGTGGTAGCCCATCACATCGGGATGGCAGGGGCCGACGGGCTTGCACAGCATTCTCTGGGCCTCGGCGACGAAGCCGTCCATCTTCCCGCCGTTGTAGTCGCCCTGGAACGGCACTTCGCCGTGCGGGTCGTTCCCGTTGCTGTCTTGGTGGTCCGCCCACGGCTTGCGGCAGCCGCCGTTGCGCGGGTCGGGCAGGCAGATACCCGCGGGAATGCCGTCGGCGCCGGGGAACTTCCCGAAGTAGGAGTCGAAGGATCTGTTCTCCTGCATGATCACGATGACATGGCTGATCTTATGAATGCCAGCTTCCGGGTTGGCGACGGGCGTGCGCGCGGAGACCTCCTGGCTTGTTCGCGCGGCCATACTGACGGCCATGGCGACGCCGAGAGCGACGGCCATCGAAGCCTCGGCCATCCGGCGCGGTCTCATCATGTCCTCCAGACCTGCTGGCCAAGCAAGGCTGCGCCGACCGCGGCTCGTTATCTCGCCGCGAACAGCGTGTCCTGTCTTTGCTCCGTCGTTCGGCTCGGCACGTCACATCCGACCTGGCACGTTCGGGGCCCTTCTCGGTTGCCTGCAGTGTTCCTCGCCGCGCAGTGATGAACGCAAACGCCAGGTTGGTCAATATTGGGAAAGGTGCGGTTATACTTTCTTCCGCTGCACCCTCAGATTCCACGGCCGTTCAAGATCATTTGAACCTGCTGGGCGGCGGTCGTTTCCGGCTGACACGACGTGACGTTCTGTCACGGTCTGTTGTCCGCGCGGCGTGGCTGATCATGAGACAGTGCGAAGCCCCGGTAATACGAGGTGTCCTCCGCCGTGCTCTTCGCCACACCGCGCATGGCTCCCGAGCCGAGTCGCCGCCTGACCTGGGTCCCTGGCCACACACACCCCGGACTCCCCGTCTGCGGCCCTCGCCCGCAACCTCATAGCCTGCGGCCGCAAGTACACCCCTGGCGCATGGGGGCTAGCCCTGAGCCAGATCGCCGGGTCAGCCCCGATGTGCCCGACCCGTCGTCTTCCTACGGTCGAGGAAACGATACGCAACGAGGACGGTATGCAAACGCAGACGAGCGACCGAGCGCGGGTGCAGGGCCCGGCTGGCACGGCGGCACGATGGGCCGCGGTCATCGCCGCCGCCGCGGCGCTGGCGGCGTGCGGGACGTCTGGCGTGGCCGCCGCCGCGCCGGGCAGATCCGCCAGCTAGTCACCAGGTCGTACGGGCCGCCGGTGAAGGTCTGCGCCTACGCGACATCGAACCTCACACGGTCAGCAAGGCCCGTGCCGGCGATCCGCTTACGCGCCTGGGTGATCGACTCCTCGTGGTAGTTGTTAGCGACCTCGCTATATGAAGATCCATCGGCCGCAATGCATGAAGACGCCTCGGCAAGGCTCCGTGAGCATCCCGCTCCCCTCGGTTGCTCGATCTTGCGCCGGCGCTCGCTACCGTGCAGTGTGAGCGGCCACCGAGGATCCCGCTGTCGGCCACGAGGAGGGCACCGTGCCCATCACAGAGAGCGACCGGATTTCGGGGCACTGCACTGCGGTCAGCTGCCGAACGCCGAGTATGAATGTCTACTGATTAGATAGGCATTCGCCAGTTGCGGTACGCAGATCAACCATTTACGAGTGGTGACCTGAGGGCGGGGCTGTCGCTGCCACGGTCACTAGTCACAGGCTCCAGCGACAATCCTCCGCGAGAGCAGGACAATCTGCTGTGGATCGGGATCTAGCGGAACGGCGGCCGGCCAGCGGCCCGCGAGCAGTCGACGACAGGGGCGAATTGCTCGGTGAAGGCGCCGTTGATGGCGACGTAGGCGGTGCCGAATGCGTCCCAGCGCGGCTGGAGCTCGTCGGCTGGCACTCAGCGCCGAGACTTCGCGTCCCATGGCCGATCTCGCCAGCACAGACCGTTTGAAGGCCAGGAGCGGCTGGGTGGGCTGTAGGTCACCACCTTCTGGAACTTGGCTGCACAGAATGCAGGCCTGCTTCGCTGCCCTGCGGGTGTGGGTGGATTGTCCCGGGTGCGCCCGCCTGCTGCCTGGGAGAACTTCCCGGCGTGATCGGGAAGGCGCCCGGGAACTGTGCGGAGGCATCGTGACATCACCACAGATTCTCGCTGGGAGGCAAGCATGAACGGTCGCAAGCTCACTGTCCTGACCGCTATCGCCGGGGTACTCGCCCTGGGCGAGTTCGGCAGCGCAGTCCTGATCTGGCTGGAGAAGTATCCAGGCAGCCTGCCCTGGGGAGCCGTCGTGTTCGGCGCGTTCTTCGTCCTGGGCGCCGGGCTGCTGCGCAGCGGGCGTGTCACCGCCGGCACGATATTCGTCGGCGTCTTGTGCCTGTTCGAGGTGGTCTCGTTCTCAGGCTGGACCCGGCACAACGCCTTGGACTGGGTTTACCAGACCACCTTCGCCCTCGCGTCCCTGGCCGGGCTGGTCGCCGCGATCACGGTGCTCGGCGGCCGCCTTCGCCGCGGGGCCGCGGCCTGACGCGCTGCGCCGCCGGGTAAGTGCTTCTCGCCGGAGACGCGCACGTGGTGCACCATGA
>WNGN01002250.1_pt1 | contig 13224 bp, 10 predicted proteins | sample 5400561 | NCBI WGS metagenome assembly WNGN01 (sample SAMN13153379, study PRJNA577476) | soil metagenome | isolation source: 115 cm soil or saprolite under Garry oak tree replicate 2 | place: USA:California | collected 2016-06-15
GGAGCGGATCGCGGCCGACGGAATCGAAATCACGCTGGGGCATTTATCGACATGGCCCTTTACCCCTTCGCCGTAAAATTCTTTCATCCGGACCAATTCGGGAACGAAGATCTTCGGGTCTGTGGATGCGACGCCTCGCGCCTCGACCGAGCCGTTGCCTTTGAGGGGGAGTATCCGGCGTGTTCCGTTCTGCGGCAGGATCGTAAGGGTCGCTTTGTGACCCGGTGCTTTCGGGAAACCAAGACGGACCACCGAGGGGTCGCCGAGATCCATCATGACAAGTCCTTTCACATAAAGGGAGGTTACATCCGCCGGACTTTTATCTTCGGATGTCGAAGCAAATGCGGAAACACCTGTCACCGAGACGGCGCCGCCGCCCAGTACACTGAGGAAATCACGTCGATTCATTTGGTTCATATGGACTCCTTCTTTAGGTTTTGTTGGTTTTGAGAAGAGACTTTGTTCCATCCGTTCAATCGCGCTGCTAAAGAACCTGTTCAATAAAGAAGACGTGAAAGAGCGTTGCCAACATTCAAAAAATTTTTCAATTTTTCGAAAATTCTTGCGTGTTGCGAGAGGCGGATTACGTCTTTTTCTATATAGGAGGGAATTCAGTGACGGATAACAGTCACGGCGAATGTTTGACCGAAGAAACTTTAACCGAATACCTCGAAGGCGGCCTCGATCCGGCAATTAAGTTAGCCAGCGAGGTTCACCTGATTGCCTGCGATGGGTGTCGGGGCCGGTTGGGTTTCTTAATGAAAGTGTTAAAGGAAGACGTCGACACTGAGGAAGCTGCTGCCGTCGAGGCCATAACCCAACAATGGCATAAGTCGAAATACAAGATGCCGCGGCGGACCGGGACGCTCCCCAATTGGCTGTTCGGGTGCGTCGCGATCGCCGCTGCGCTGGTGATTGCCGTTGTCGGCGCCCGGGTTCTCCTGGACCGGCAGGGACCGCCCAGGTCGGCGAGCGAAATTGTACAACTGCTGCTGACGCAGAACCGGCCGTTCGAGTCTCGCATGGCCAACGAGCCGCACCTGCCGATTCTTCGGACGCGCGGCCTGGAGGATCCCGGAGTCGCCTATGGCTTAATCGCGGGAGAAATGACAAGACTTTCGGCCGACAGTCACCAGATGGGCCGTTTCTACCTCCTTCAGAAGGAATTCGGCCGCGCTATTTCGTACCTCGAAATCGCGGAGCGCGAAATCGGGGCCGGTCCCGCGGTTCATAACGATTTGGGAGTCGCCTATATGGAAGGTGACGGACCCCGCCTGGAAGAGGCCGGCGAAGAATTCCGGCATGCGCTGGATAAGGATCCGATGTTCACGCCTGCGGTGTTCAATCTCGCCCTGCTTTATGAGCGTACCAACTCGCCGGAAAGAGCAGCGGCCGAGTGGAAGCGGTACATACAGTTGGATCCAAACTCCGGCTGGGGCAAAGAGGCGCTTAACCGGCTTCAAGCATTGACTCGCTGATATGCAGGAGAACCATAAGAGGTTCCGCTGGCATAAGACTGTGGAAACCTCAGCCGCCGATTTACTGCGTGAATGTGGCGAGAAACTGACGGACCGCGCCCTGTGGACCGAGTTCCAGGGGCGGTTCCAGCGCCGCATCTTCTTGTATCTGATGCGGGCGCTACGCCTTCAGCGCATTCAGGACGACGCCTGTGATGTCGTGCCGGATCTGGCGCAGGAAGTCTATTTGAGGCTGGTTCAACACGATGGACGCGTTCTGCGTTCGTTTCGAGGAACAACGGAGTTTTCAGTGTTGGCTTTTTTAGGGCGAATCTCATCATCTGTGGTTACGGATTACCAACGGCAACTTGCAACCGAAAAAAGGCGGGCGACGGTCGTCCCAATCGAATCCATAAAAGCTGGAGAACTGACCGGCTCCCGATCGGCGGGAGCGGCGGAATTCGACTCGAACGCGATCGGTTCGATCCTTTCGTGGATCGATGTCGAACGAGTTGTGGAGGGCGACCCGGATCGGAAGAACGCCCGGAGGAATGCGCTGATATTCAAACTTCATTACATCGATGGTTTTCAAGCCGCCGAGATCGCTCGTTTCCCCGGGTTTGAACTGACCAAGTCAGGCGTCGAATCGATACTCGCTCGAATGAGAAAAAGAATTCAGGAATGAGTCGCAGTCCCAGCTCAATTACTGTCGAGGCCAGCAACCGCGGACCGATTGTGTTTTCATCAGCCTCCCTCTTTAGGCTGTAGGGGGCGGGAACAACGCTTTCAGGAGGAAAGCATTCCGCCCCTTTTTTTGTCCTCCAACTGCCGAACTGAACATCCTCAATTTTAAGCCTCCGACCTGCGATACAATCGCCGCCTATGTTTGGCAATCGATTGAATGTGAAATCGATTTTGTACGTCATCTTCTTTCTCTCCGGGGCAACCGGGCTTGTTTATGAGGTGATATGGGTTCGGCTGACGGGTTTGATCTTTGGCAATACCTCCCAAGCCATTTCAACGGTCCTTGGCGCTTTCATGGCAGGGCTCGCTCTGGGCAGCTGGAAGCTCGGGAAAAAAGCGGACCGCACCAACAACCCACTACGCATGTACGGTCTGCTGGAGATCGGCATCGGACTTTCCGCTGCCCTGGTTCCATTAATTTTTCGGGCATTGGATACTGTTTATTGGGCAGTGGTACCGTCGGTGTCTTCGGTTCCGGGAGGCGCTCTTTTCGTCCGTTTCGCTACGAGTTTTGCCGTGCTGCTGACTCCCACATTTCTAATGGGAGGGACGCTGCCGGTCCTGGCGCGGTTTTTTACCGGCGACGTGGATGAAGTCGAAAACAAGGTTGGAGTTCTCTACGCGCTCAACACGTTCGGCGCGGCCGCCGGTACGATGGCGGCGGCGCTGGTGTTTATTCCAGGGATCGGAAACACGAGAACAACATTGACGATCGCGGCGGTCAATGTCGCGATTGGATTGTTTGCCGTGTGGATGGCGGAGGGGCAACAAACATCTACCGAGAGCGAGACCCTCACCCGGCGAGGGGCCGACCTTGCTTCTCTTGATGGGTGGGAGAGGCAAGTCAACCCCACATCCGGCGGGCTCGTCCTTCTGACGCTGGCGGTGTCGGGATTCGTCGCGATGATGTATGAAGTGTCCTGGACGCGAGCTCTCTCGGCCATGATCGGCAGTTCCACGTATGCATTTTCCATCATGCTGGTGACCTTTCTCGGCGGCATCGCACTGGGAAGCTCGATAGTCGGGCGCCGGAAACCCGCAGCAACGCTACGGCTGTTAGGTTTGTTGCAGCTTGGCGTCGCCATGGGCGGGATTGTTTTCCTGATCGGCTATCTTGCCGCGCCGTATCTGTTGATTGCGTTGATTCGCGCCTTCTACTATTCCTTTCCCGCGATACTGACGATCCAGTTCGTCCTGTCTGCCGCCTTGATGGTGTTTGCAACATTGTGCATGGGCGCGACTTTCCCGGTCGCCAGCCAGTTGTATTCCAGCAAAGTCACGATTCTGGGCCGGAGTATCGGCAATATTTATTCCTTCAATACGATGGGCGCGATTGCCGGCTCGCTTTTCGCCGGTTTCCTCCTGATTCCGATTATTGGTACCGAACGAACGATACTTGCCGGCCTTTTCTTCAACGCGGCGATGGCGCTGTTGTTGCTGGCGGAGGCAAAGACCTCGCGCATTGCTCAATCTGTCGGGGTTATATTGCTGATCGGCGCGACCCTTGGGATGCGCGGCGGCGTGTTCTGGAAGCCGGAAATCATGGATCGCGGAGTGCTCATTTATTCGCACGCATTCGAATCCCGGCCGGAACTGACGATCAGCGAGCATTACGAAGACACAGACGTGGTCTATTTCAAAGAAGGCAATAACGCGACGATTTCGGTCCGCAAGGGCGAAAACTACATGGCATTGCGGACAAATGGAAAAGTCGATGCCTCGAACCGCGACGACATGATTACGCAATTGGCGGTCGGATGGCTTCCGGTCTTCTACCATCCCAATCCCCAATCGGCACTCGTTATCGGCTACGGTTCTGGAGTTACGGTGGGGGCAGTTGCGGCCGTCAAAGAGGTAGCCGACATCGATTGCATTGAGATCGAGCCGGCAGTGTTTGGTGCTGCGCCGTGGTTTTCTGAAATCAATCGAAAAAGCTATGAAAGCCCGAAGCTGCACATGATTTTCAACGACGCGCGAAATTACATGAACGTAACGCGCAAACAATACGACGTGATCATCTCCGAGCCCTCCAATCCATGGATCGCAGGCGTTGCCAGCCTCTTCACTGCAGAGTTTTACGATCGCGTAGCCGACGTCCTGAAGCCTGACGGCATCTTTGCGCAGTGGATCCAGCTTTACGAACTCGATCCGGAAGACTTGCGAATGATTCTTTATGAAGTCCAGCGAAAGTTTCCCGAAGTGTCCGTTTGGGTCACCGATTCCGATCTGATCGTCATCGGATCGCGTCAACCACCGAAACTCGACGCGGCAAGACTCGTCACGGCCGTGAAGTCCGATTCCGGGATGATCCGCGATTTCCGTAACTTTCTGCACAGCGAACAGCCGGAGGGGCTGCTGGCGTATTACGTGATGTCGACTGAAGCGGTCCGCAAGTTCGCCTCGAAAGCGCGGCGGAATACGGACGACCATCCTCTTCTGGAATTCCATGCTCCACGACAACTCTTTTCCGACACACGCGACTTGAATATCGATCTCCTTTATCAGGCCAAGGATGGCCTGATGCCGTACGGAGCAGAGGTTTCCGATCCGGAAAGCGCCTACTACGGCATGATCGAGCCTTTCCTTCACTTCAAGCGGTCGAATCTCGCGAATCAGTCTATGGCTTTGCTCGCGCAGGTCTCCCGCAAGGACGAAGCATCACTTCAGCTGGCGATCGCAAAACTCAATATGGATTCGGGAAATCTCGATCGCGCCGCGGATGCGCTGCGGGAAGCCGACTCGCTGATGAAACCGGGAAGTTTGCTTTTGGCAGAGAAAGAAGAATTATGGGGCATTCTCAATGACAGCCTTGGCGAATCCGAGAGCGCCAAGCAGCATTACGAGCTGGCCGCCATGACCGATCCGATGCGTCCTTTGCCGTTGCGCAAGTTAGCGGAGATGGCTGCAAAGGACCAATCGTGGACCGAAGCAGCCAACTGGATGCAGCAATTCGTAGCCACGCGGCCCACTTCACTTGGCCATTTTTGGGCAATGCTTGGAGACTACCGGCTGGCTGCTGAGCAATTGGATGACGGCATCCGCGCGCTGGAGACCGCGCTCACCGTGGATCCTTATGTCTACTGGGGACACTATCGCATGGCCCGCGTTTTCGAGCAGAAAAAGGACATGGAAGGCGCCGCAAAAGAATATGAGTACCTCGTGAGATACGCCTTCGATCGTGACGCCGATGTCTACTTGAAGCTTGGTAATATTTACAAAGATGCCGGCCGCAGGCGTGACGCGCTGCGGGTTCTCGCAAAAGGGACAAGAATTCTCTCGACAAATGCCGGGATCTATCGTCTATACCGGGAGGTTCAGGAGGGACGTTGAAATCCAAACTATTGGAAATCGCAAATTGGAAATTGTGCTCCATCCGAAGATCTGCAATGAAGCAACTTCCAATCTTGGAATTTTCAGTGCTTGTATGTCTCCTCTTGCCCCCTCTCATCTACGGGCAAACCCTGAAAGTCGACGTCAACCTCGTCAATGTCTTTGCAACAGTCAAAGACGATCGCGGCAATTTCATCACGGATCTCTCGAAAGAGGACTTTCGCGTTTATGACGACGATCAACTTCAGGACGTGCGGGTCTTCGAAAAACAGGACAAGGTCGAATCCTCGATCGGTCTGCTCGTGGACACGAGCGGAAGTATGATTGACATCATTCCGTATGTGAGGCGAGGCGTCCGCGATTTCACTCGGGCGCTGCCGAAGAATGATGATTTCTTCCTCGTTTCATTCGGAACGACAGTAAAGCTGCTCCATACCTCAAAGCAGCCGCTGAAGCATCTGGAAGAGAGCTTGGCAGGGCTAAGGGCTTGGGGGACATCGTCGCTCTATGACGGGCTTTTATACTCGATGGAGAAGATCGAAAAATCGGATCATCCCCGAAAGGCCCTCATTGCTTTTACCGATGGCAATGACAACGGCAGTACCATTCGGCATGACCGGGTCGTCCAGGAGATCCAGGAATCGGCTGTCTTGGTGTACTTCGTCGCGATCGGGTCCGCCGTTCTCGTGGATTCCCACACGCTGGAATCATTATCCGACATCAGCGGTGGCCGCACTCTTTACGTTCCGAAGCAAGACGCGATTGCACCCGTTCTTGAAGAGGTCCGGACGGAACTGGGACGCCAATACTACATCGGCTATTATGTGCCGCGCCGCGCCGGGTTTCATCACATTCGCATAGAGGTTCCGGGCCGTGACGTGAAGATTAGGGCGAAGACCGGCTATAGCGGCGGCTGAGGATCTTCCACTCAGGCCGTATCTTCGCACCGGAACACCTGTTTTGGACCAGCCTCGTGGTATCCGTTCCACTGCGCTTCGAACGACTCATCATCGATCTTGTAAATCCTGAACAAAGGTAGGGGATTGCACACGGAGTGGGTCGGACATGTCTGCTTGATCTGCAACACCGTGAAAGGCGGCGCGGTGGCGAGTTTGCGAACCAGCTTGAGCTCGGCATCGGTGAAGGTGGTCATCCCGTTTATGTTAATTGAAATTGGACCACATCTGTCCGGTTGCCGCGTGATAACACAAATAGTTGTTGGAAAACGTGGAGGAGGCAATAGATGATCGAGCTACGATTTCGCATCCGGAACAACGTTTTGAATCCCCAGGATTCGCCCCGAAAATCGACGATTCGTCCGCTGTCGCTGTGTTTGCCGTCGGTAGAAGAAGCGGCCCTGCTCGGTGAAGTGGATGAAGGCGGACGCGTCATCCCAAGGCGTGGGGTGTTCTTTCTGACGAACCTGCGAACAGGACCGGTAATCGAAGGCTTTGAAGATTGTGCTCTCGGCGAATTCGTGAAAGCGCAGATCGAGGCGCTATCTCAAAACGGTGAGCCGCCCGCGAAATGCGAAGTCCATGGGCTGGATCCCTTCTTGGAGCTGGCAGAACCGGATCAGGCAGACCGGCTTCGCGATTTGATCAGCGTGTGCGAATTCCGGTCCAATGAATTCACTCCAGAATCCGCAGTCCGGTTTTTGAAAGAAAGCGGATTTTTCGACGAGTACATCATCGTCGGTGTAAAACGTGGCAATGGCTGGCGCCGGTCTCGTTGCATCACGACCTTTGAAGGCCGGCCTTCGGATGCCGCAACGATCCTCGGCCACCTCGCGGAGTATTTCGGAAAAGAACAACAAGACGACAAGCCCCATGATGACCGGCACATGTAACGAATCAATGGTGGAGAAAATCGAACGTACTTGCCCAAACTGCGGGGCACAACTGGATGAACAGAAATGCAAGCTGGTGTGCCCCAACTGTTCCTACTTTAAATCCTGCAGTGATTACTAGCAGGCTGCTGAAAAATCCAACCTGCAATCTCCAGTATCTCAGATCAACTGTTTCAGCATGAGCGCAAACGGATAGTCAGGCTGCTCGCGCAGTAATTCATCGAGTTTGCGGTTGGCTGCGGCTTTTTGACCCGTATCGAACAACTTCGCGGCTTCGAGATATTTCTTGTTTGCGGCATAGAGGCGTTCCAGACTTGCCCATGGCTCTGGCGACCCGGTCTCTTTGTGCTTTGGTGTCTTCGAGCGCTTTAAGAACCCGTCGAGGATCTCTCGTACCGTGTGCGGCGTCTCGTCGCTATTCAACATCTGCAAAATTTTTCGTTCCGTCTCCGGATCGCGCGCTTGCCCGAGAAGCTCCATGAGAACCAACAGATCTTCGCGATAATCCGGATGGTTTGCGTGCGCCAGAACCTCCTCGAGGATCCGATCAACCGCCGAGGCTTCGCCGCACTCGATCAGGAGTTGAAACCATCGAAAGGGAATGTCCTCGTGCGCGTGCGGCTTCAAGGAGTAGAAGATGTATGGGCGAGCCAGCGGCCACATCGCACGCACCAGGGTATAGGCTTTCATCTCGAGGTCTTCCTCAAGGACGGGCTCGGAAATCACGTACGCCAGGACGCGAGCGCTTGCGGCGGATCGAATTGAACCTAGAGTCTCCATAGCTGCTTCCGCAGCTGAACGGTCTTCGGGAGATTCCAGCAAGAGATCCGCGGCAGCTTCGACTTTCTCATCGGGTTTCTCATCCACGCATTGTTCGAGTCTGCGGATGAGGTAAGCCACGTAACTCTGAATGATTGTTGGAACATCGTGTAAAGGCGCTTCGATATCTTCGACGAACCGCAACACGCGTACGGGTGCGGATCGCAATTTCCGGAGGTGTGCTGCTATCTCGGTCCGGATCTCGAGCCGCCTTTCGACATGTTCGTGGATGCCGGCATCGATAAGCCGGCGAAATTCTTCATCGTCAAGCGAGGCCCGGTCCTCTTCGACCAGCCGGCCCAACTCGTAGAGGAAAAAGTCGTCGCATGGGATGCGGTAATCGAAGTTCTCCAGCGGATTCTTCATTGAGGGAATTTATACAGCCCGGAACCGTACCTCACCCTTCGCGGGATCGATTGTTTCAATCCGGACGTCGACCATCTCGCCCGGCCGGAGTTTTACCGGGCCTGAAACTCTTCCTCGTAAGTAGTAGTCCTGCAGTTCGATATTTCCCTTTGGATCCAGAACCACCGCAGCAAGCGATTCCCCTCTCTTATATCGTGCCAGGTATTCCAGCAACCAGTAGTTCGTTGAGCGGTCTTCGATGGCCCGGATCTCCTGTTCTGCAGTTTCTGCGGCAGCGAGAATTTGCAGCAGTTCCTCGCGGCCGTATGGTACGGGAACACCGCTGAGCATGGCCGTGAATTGGCGCTGGGTCACCAGATCGGCATAGCGGCGGATCGGCGACGACGCCTGCGTATACGCGCCAAGCCCAAGGCCTGAATGCAACCCTGGTGTGAGGGATAGGCGGGAGCGCTTGAACGTTTTTCTCAATCGTTCGAAAGCCAATGCCTCCACAGCCTTATAAGTCCCGCTGAGGGTAATGTCAGATCCGCGGAGCCGTCCCGCCGTGGAGTCGACAGCATCCAGTGCGGGACTTATTAAGTCCCGTTGAGGATCACGTCGAATCGACGGAGCCGTTTTCGTGGAGTCGCCGGCATCCAGTGCGGGGCTTATTAAGTCCCGTTGAGGATCACGTCGAATCGACGGAGCCGTTTTCGTGGAGTCGCCGGCATCCAGTGCGGCGCTTAGAGTGTCTTCGACTGCCAGCGCTTCGCGGGGCTCTTGCGTCCGATAGATTACGGGAATGCTGTTTACGGATGCGAAATCCGCCGCCAGTCCGTTTGCCAGAATCATCATTTCGCTGACAACGAATCGTGAAGGCGAGTTGGGATTGATCTTCGTGATTTGAATCTCGTCACCTTTTACGCGGATCTTGAGCTCAGCGCGGCGGAATGTGATTGCGCCGCGGTTCGAGCGTGCGTCGCGCAACTGTTTCGCGATGCGGTGAAGTGTGTAGAGAGCGGGGTCGCTTTCTATAATTTGGTCCGCCTCGTCATAGGAAAGCCGCTTTTGGACATGAATCGTGGAGAGCGCGATTCGATAGCCGGCGCGGTTTGCTTGCTTGTCAAATCGCACTTCGACCGTGAAGGCTGGCCGGGGCACTGCGGTCCGCAAGCTTGCCAGGTCCGTCGACAGGCGCTCTGGAAACATTGGAACCGTGATGGATGGCAAGTAAATGGTCGAAGAACGACGCGAGGCTTCTGCATCGAGGATATCGCCTTTCCTGACGAAAGCGGAAACGTCCGCAATGTGAATACCGACAACAATTTCGTCTCCTTCCCATCGAACGGTGAGCGCATCATCGACCTCTTGCGTATCCTCGTCGTCGATGGTGAAAGCCGGAGAGTCTTGATAGTCAAGACGGGCAGGAATGTGTGTATACGGCGTGAGTTGCGCGGCCGCCTCGATTAGCGTAGGGGAAAAATGAGGGTCAATACCGGCTGTGACGAGAAACCTGTCAAGTGTGGGGTCTACACGGCCGGCTCGCAGCAAGATGTCATAGGCTGCGTCGCGCGCTTTTGCGGCACCGGCGATCTCTTCCAGGATGAGGCCGATTTCATCGCCGGTTTTGAACCGCAACCAATTCTGAATCCGGTCAAGGATGACACCCGATTCTTCGGGAATATCGGTGTTCTTTTTCAGGAGTTGTTCCAGGACCTTTACGACATGCTCCCGGAATTCCTCCCGCGCTCGCTGGCGCTGACGGCGTGTCCGCTCGCTCGAAACCTGTTCCTCGGTTTTGGGAAGAAATTGCGCGCCTTTGCGCTTGAAGAACAGATTGTCTTCCGAGAGTGCGCGAAAGACTGCAGACTCGGCCTCCGGCGTCGTTTCGGCGAAAAATAATTCGGCAAGCTCGGACGGGTTCAGTTCGCGCTGTCTCGTTCCAACCGATTGCCAAAGCAGTTCGACGTCGACCTCGGATTGGCGTGCGGACACCTTTTCCGAGATTTGGCGCGCGAGAGCCGGAAATTCTCCTTCAGTTGACGGACGGTGCACGATGACCACACGATCCCCATGTACCGTCGAGTTGCGCCCGCGCGGGTCAATCACATGCAGGCGGTCGCGTTCCTGTTTTCGCACGTAAGCGAGACGCAGTTCTTCCGCATCGAGGAATTCAATAATCCGTCCTTCCAGCAACATGCCTATAATTCTGTCATGATGCGGAATGAGATGCTCAGCCCATTGTCCGGCTCCGCGCTGCGGGTCGAGACCAAGGAACAACTGGACGACTTTCTGGCGCGGCCGGATGCGGCACAGACGGTGAAGGCTGCGTCGTTCGAGGAAATTTTTTTTACTGTTAAGGGTGTTGGATTAGCCGATAGTCTCGACCTCCTGCCGCTGGTTTCTGGAAAGCAGGTTCGTGGCTTTATCGATCTGGACTGCTGGCGCAAAGACACGTTTGTGCGTAAGCCGTTCATGGAATGGATGGGCGCATTTATTCAGGCGGGCCCCGAAGAAACGATGAAGGCCATTTCGGGTGTCGACGACACAGTGATCTCGCTGTTCTTGAAGGACCTCACTCACGTCTACGAAGTCGATCGTGACGACCCGCCCACCGGTACGCAATTAATCTTCACACCTGATAATCGTTTCGCTGTCGAGCCTCTCGAACAAGGTGAAGCCACCACGATTGGGATGCTCATCCTGGACGCGCTTTTCAAGTACAACCCCAACCTCGGGACACAAATTTTGGCGAAGGTCCGCTACACGACACGCGTCGAACTGGAAGAGACGGCATACGACAACAAGAACCGCCGGCTTGAAGCACACGGTTTTGTCGATTACTACGATGCGCTTTCCATCTATGCGCCAGAGGCGGTGGGTGAGAGCCATCCGCCCGCCGATCGTGAACGGCCGGTCGAGGAAATTCCGGGCGAGGAAAATCCGGGCAACCTGCCGGCCGTTTTCGCAGATTCGTTGCTCGGCGGCGCTTTTCTAACGAAGGCTTTCGAAAAGATCACCGATCCCGCGGAGGCCGCCCGATTTGCGCAGGAATTAACGGCTCTGGGGAATCGAATTCTTTCGGCGAATCTCGTCAATCTTGGCGAACTCGAGGGTATTCGCCCGGCGCTCGAGGAGATGCGCGATTTCCTCACGATCGGGCTTGAGCGCCTGACCGGCGGCAACGCAGAAATCGCGCCTGATGCGCTGCGCAAGAACTATATACAGACGGTGTTCAAATTCGGTTTCGATCAAGTGGCGCGTTTGCGTGACGAAGCCGACCGGTTGGCCGGCATCCGTGGTTTTCGGGTCTCGGTGCTCGATGAATCCGATCAGCAATTCATTGAAGGACTCCGCCGGTTCAAGCCCCTGCTGGCCGAAAACCTCCGGTACCGGAATTTCCAGTCCACGGCCGACGTCGAGCGAGCGCGCGCTCGTTTGGACGAACTAGCCCGCATGGTCGGGGTGTTTGTGCAAACGTTTCCCATCATTCGGGAATCGCTGGCCAAAACGTTCAATACCGCAACCGTGCAGTTCGCCGTCAGCGGAAAGTTCGAGGCAATCCCCATAAAAATTCGTGAACTCGAACAATTTCTAAGTCAAGGGATGACACTGCCGGCGATTGATGTGCCCGCGGCGATGCGTCCGTTCGCGGGTCGTTGGTGGGAGGAATTGCGGGCGGAGTTGGAACCACTCGCCGGTAAATCGATTGATCCGAGATTCATTGCCAGCATTCACGTAGGGGGTAAACCATAAAAGGTAAGGTTGTGATCCTGCCTGGAGGTTCGGGAGGCCTTGGCGCCGCGGTTGCGGAGGCTGTTGCCAAGGCGGGCGCCATACCGGTCATCGGATGTCTCGGCAACCTCGAGCGTGCAGAAAGCATCGGGGGGAGACTTTCAGAGAAATACGAGGTTGACGCTCCCCTCGTTGTAGGCGACATCCTCGATGCCTCTGTCCGCCAGCGGCTTATCGACGAAGCACAACGCGCTGGTGAGCTATACGGCCTCGTACCGCTCGTCGGCAACCCGGCGCGGGTTCCGATTGAGACGGCCACGGAGCAAGATTTGATCGATTCGATGCGAACCAACTTCATCGGACCGGTCCTGTTGGCGCGCGATTTTGCCGCCGCCGCCGGCGATCGCGACGCATCAATCGTGTTCATCTCAACTATGCAGGGCACAGCCGTGTTTGCAGGCAGTACCACATATGCGGCGCCCAAGGCGGCGCTCGTCCATACGGCGCGCATTTTGGCAAAGCAGTGGAAAATTCGGGTCAATGTCGTGGCGCCCGGAGTCAATAATGCCGGAATGGCCGAACAAAGCGTTCAAAGCGGAAAATATGATTCCTTCATCGAGAAGAAAGTCATCCCCCGATTTGGGCGCCCCGAAGATGTCGCTCGCGCGGTCTTGTTCTTCCTCGAGCCGAACAATTACGTGACGGGGCAGGTGCTGACCGTGGACGGTGGACTGAGTTTGAAGATGTGAGGGAACTGTAGCGGCGGTCTATGACCGCCGGTATTCCGTTGATTCTGCGAGAAACCGGCGCTCATAGAGCGCCGCTACAACTTTCCAATCTAAAACTGGTATCGCAACGCGAAAAAGATGCGCCTGTTGCCCCCGTCCGTTGCCCATTGATCGAGGAAGTTGGCGGAATTGACGCGCCCTTCAGGGATGCCGAAAT
>WNGN01002881.1_pt1 | contig 13223 bp, 16 predicted proteins | sample 5400561 | NCBI WGS metagenome assembly WNGN01 (sample SAMN13153379, study PRJNA577476) | soil metagenome | isolation source: 115 cm soil or saprolite under Garry oak tree replicate 2 | place: USA:California | collected 2016-06-15
TCCAGATTGACTACCGGCAAGAATCAGAGTTTCTCAAATCTGCGCGTGAACCGGGCCGAGACTGGCCGGTGGGAGCTGATGAGTGCCGGAATAGGATTGTATTGTTTGAACGAGATGGTTGGACGAGGATGCTCGACGAGGCTGTCAAGGAGAACGATGCAGCGGATTTCTTAGACGCTGTGCGCTTTGCAGCGCTGCGCATGACCGAGTCCCTGGCAGGTGTTCGCAATGCGGATTTCAAAGATGACCTGTTAGACCTTAGGACTCGAGCGTTCTACATGGCGCGGGACGCTGCGAGAGTAGTCTATCTCCTCAACAGGAAATACGTACTTACTACGAGCTGGTACTGGAAGCAGCTGTTCGAGTGCTCGGAACAACCACGAGACCTCAAACGACTCGTCGAGATTGTTGCGGGATTCGTAAACTCGAGCCGGCAGGAGCTGGTTGACGCGGCAGAGAGGCTGTGGAAAGAGACCATGATACTTGTCATCCGACGTAGTGTCTCAATCGAGTCGTCAGAGATTCTCGTCTAACATGACGAGACGCCTGGCTTACCACTTGACGACCTTGGAGGCTAACATGACCATGAACAAGTTCCCAATTCCAGGCCAGTTCCAAGGCACCTTGCAGGAGACTAGCAGGATTCAATAGCACATATCAGGAGTCCGCGTGTCCGGACTCTAGTAGACTTGTAGCCGTCCTGTTCTCGACGTACAAATAGGTGGGCAGATTGTACTCCATATCGAAATGGTAGGTATCCATGAGCATTGCTCTAGTCAAGCTCCGTTGCTCAAACTGTGGCGTTAACAGAACCTACCACACGCTGGCGGAGGTTCCAAGACAGTGTCCCCAGTGCCAGAGAGATTCCAAACCAAAATATGCATGGTTAAGAAACAAAGTACCCTTCCTACCTGCCCTATTCTCTCTGGGTCTTCTCTTCTCCTTGGGCTCATATGACCTGTTTGTGATAAGGGCCCAGGTGCTTCCATGGCTTCCTTACGTGGTGGGTTCGACATTGTTTGGTGTGGTATGGATGCTTGCCACATTGTTGTTAGATTGGCCAAAGCTGCCGAAGGGTCCTCGCATTTTTTCCGTGATCAAGTGGTCAAGTCAAGATGCTTCTCCTCAAGAGGTTGTGGGGTTGAGAGTGGCAGTGAGGCTTGAGGAACATCCCTTGAAGCGAACCCTTCGATGCAACATAGAAGGATACAAGCTCATCATCATGGATATGGGAGATAATGGTGGCAGGGAGAATGACAGAGTCTACGTGCTGAGACCCGAAAGGAACCCTCTGGAAGCCACACACATCCTCTTCTATCCAGAATGGGTGCGATTCAAGAGAGGAGCAAGGCAGAGGCTGAGGAAGATGTGTGGGGGAGACTTCAGTTACGAACCTTCGGTAGAGGAACTGCTTCTGAACCAAAAGGGCCCGATCAAGGAGGTCTGTGGCAGAATCTATCAGACTCAAAACCAGGACACACTCACAGTATCCGAGATCCCCTTATCCGTTCTAACAGTCATGACATCCGCATACGGTAGAGTTGGCCCTACTCAGAACAGATGATCGGGAAGAAGTCGACGCCATGAATGCTCTCATTCAGCGTTGGGCAAGTAATGGTTGCAAGATCAAGAGTCTCTCCGAGTTTCACAGAACAGAAAGCGGGACCGGAGGCCTGACATACATGCTTACACGGTACACGACAATACTATTCGAAAAAACAGCTGACCGCTCAGGATTTCCATGATGATAGGATTCGGCCGAAAGCCCTAAGGACCCACCGGAAAGGCCCGCCCAAGCAATCTCTGAAGGCTTGAACTAGTCCGTGATGTTATTGGTTTCTAACGTGTTGTCCAAGTCTAGTTTTCGGACCAAATTGGGAGAATGTCGCTTTGTTACCTGATCTAGGTTTGCTCTGACCGATTCTAACTCGACGCCGAGAGCCTCTTCAGCTAAACGATTGAAATGCCTCAGATGATCGGCGTAATTCTTTAGTCGAGTTCTTCCCTTCTCCGTAAGTCTGTAGAGTTTCCTCTTTCGTCCTCGTTTCCTCACGAAGAGCCAGCTTTCCCAAACTCCATCCTTTACGTTTTGTTCGAATGCTCTGATAATTGACTGTCTCATGTGATGAACCTTCCATGAAGGCTGACCTTTCATGTTCCGTCTCAGGATCGTAAGGAAAATGCCCGGGTGAAAATCAGCTCCCTGAGTCTCGGCAAGTTCGCATAACGGTATCAGAGCTCAAGACACTGGCAGAAACATATCGCTGTAGAACATCTTCTTTTCCAAGTCGTCATACTTTGGCAACCTCTCGGAACTGGTTACAATCTTGTGACTAACCATTAGTCGCTTTAGACACTCCGGCACAGGTACAATGTTTGAGGATTCTCGCAAAAGGAGAGCCTCATAGACGCCTCGAAAGAGGCTGCGGTTGGTTCAAACAACCGTTACCACGTCTAAGTGACTCTCCTGCGACAATGATTTTTCGGAGACGAAGTTCCTAAACCTGTCGAAAGCGATGCTGAATCCTCAGAATCGGTCTTCTAAGCCCACCAACAAATCATTCTTGGCGAATTCGCCGTCGAAATCGCGTTGGTAATTCCCTGACGGACACGAGGCGGCGCAGATCGTAGAGCGTAATCGCGCTTACGCAAGCGACTGTGACGAGAATCGGGAATATTGGGTTTAGGCTTGAACTCGTTGGCGGGGGCGGGCCTGCAGGCCCCCAAACCGCGGTAACCCTCCCGATTATGTACAGATAGCCTTCATTGCCACCCATCAACTGAAGGACTAGAGTTATTGCAAGTATAGTACCTGCGAAGAGTGGAAAGACAGATTTCCGGATGATGCTTCGGTTCTTGCGAGCCCATTTGATTGTAGCAATGGCCAATCCGATTGTAGTAAGGATCGTGAGTAAATCGTTATACCAGTCAGGAAAAATAGAGTTTGCTGCCCGTAACTGTCCGACTATCTTGGATGTTCTGACTGCAGCGTTCATGTACGGCTAGACTTCTCGCATCTCAAGCCTTAAGCTCTTTGGCGAGGTTCTCAAACCTGCCTCGTCAACTCACTTAGTGGCAGTAGTGCTCGGGTTCAAGCACGGACGTCATCGGAACCAGCCTAAGATACGTGCGAAACTCGTTTTTGTCTCAACGAATAATACCTTGTCGAGGGGTCTATGAGAATAACGATTCCTAGGAAGCTCGTATTTGTCGTCGGACTCTTCGACATGTTCTTCGTCTACTTGATATTGGCGTCGATTCTCGCCAGTTTCAACATAATCTTGCCTCTGGGAGAGTTGAACGTCTTGTTCATCACGTTCGGCATTGCAATCTGTAATACGGTCATTGCACTGGCAGTGTGGAATAAGCCGAAAACAGATCAGTAACCTGGACTCGTCCGTCGATTACCTGTGTGCATAGTACACTGTTACGCTGTCATCTTTCATTGAGTCGATTCTGCCGAATGCGTACCTCAATCTAGGTCTCGAACCCTCTCGCCGGCGCCAAACTCACAGGGCTCTGTAGAGCCGCCATTTTCCGTGGACTCCTTTGAGCGCATGTGTCCCCGTGTCCTCGAATCTCAAACCTGCGCCTGCGACGAGGTCCTTCACCGTGCTGGAGACCAAGACCTCGCCCGTTTTGGCGTTGGCGGCCACCCTTGAAGCAGTGTGAACGGCTATGCCTCCGACATCATTGTCCATTAGTTCACATTCACCTGTGTGGATGCCGACTCGGATTTCTATCCCGATCTGGCGAACCGAGTCACGAATCGACCGTGCGCATTGAATGGCGCGCGAAGGTCCATCAAATGTGGCCAAGAACCCGTCTCCAATCGTCTTGACCTCTCTGCCCTGGAAACTGTCAAGCTCTTTGCGCACCAGTTCGTTGTGTCTCTCCAAGAGTTCCTTCCAGCGTTCGTCTCCGAGCTTTGAGAGTTGTCCGGTAGAATTAACGATGTCCAAGAAGAGGATCGTGGCCAATACGCGGTTCGACGGCGGCTGTGGCCGGATTCCTGTGACGAACTCTTGTATCTCGGCTGCGACTTTCTCTGCGATTCCTGTCATCAGATGAGTATCTCCGGGGAACTCGACAAATTTTGCGTTTGGAATCCTGTTTGCTAGATCTCTGGCGGCGGCAATATCGGCGATAGGGTCTCCGGTTCTGTGCATCACGAGAGTGGGTACTCTTATCGTGGGTAGGATTCCGCGAGTGTCGATTTCGGCACCCATCCGTTCGAGTTCGACGAGAGATGTGGGGCTGGCTCCTGCGCGGAAGAGTCGTAAGAGAAAGTCGATTAGCTCGGGGTCAGTATTCTTTGGGATTCCCGCGCCGGAGCCGGTCAGGTAGTCGATTGTAACACCCTTCTCGGCAAGTTCGCTGATCTCCCGGTCGCTTTCTTCCCTCGTCATGCCCCAAGGGTAGTCGTCTGTCTTGATCCAGCGGGCTTGCACCCCCCATAGGATCAGGGCCCTAGTCCGTTGAGGATAGGTGGCTGCGAAGAGACAAGCCATGGATCCTCCCTCGGAGAATCCGAATATTGCGGCTTGCTTGCTGTCTGCATCGTCCATGACCGCTCTTATGTCGTCGATCATCTTTTCCAACGTGGAGACTCCAGGCGGACGGTCCGACAGCCCAGTGCCGCGTTTGTCGAACCGGATCAGGCGGCAGAACGAGCTGAAACGTTCAATGCTCTGGGCTGATGCAGGCCTCTCCCAGGCCATGTCGAGGTGAGAGACGGTGCCTGGGGCCCAGACCATGTCAATTGGTCCCTCCCCCGTAACCTGGTATGCGATCCGAACATTTCCACTCCGCGCGTACTTCGTCTCGGGCCGCTTCAATTACTACCCCGGGGGTCGATGGTTTGAACTATTAAGGTGGTGGAGAGTGATGGTGTCGATTCTGCCGAATTCGAACCTTACCACCTGAATTATGCCGCCCACCTTCGCCTGACGGATACCGCCTCGCTCAGCGCGAAGTCCGCGGCACCTCCTGCAACACGGGAACATTCACGGCGACGATAACAGCGCCTATGACCCGCCTTTCCCTGGTTTCTCTCGTTTTCTTGAAACGGGTTCGTTCTAGAGGTTTGCTCCGCAGTTGGAGCAGACGTTGGCGTTGGAGTCGTTCTTTCGGCCGCAGTATTTGCAGTAGACTTCCTCGTTGATGGATTCGAGCCGCTTGACGATCTCGCCGGGTAGTAGGCCGAGGTTCATGGCCATGTTTCCCGTGTCCGGGTTGAGGACTTGGACGGCGTACATTTCGACGGTTCCTCTCTGGAGGGGGGCCTTGAACACGCTGAGGAATTGCTGGAAGCTCTTTCCGCGGAACATTCTGCGTGGTAGCTCTGTTACGATTCGTCCGTGGTTTGATTTGACGAATCGGAAGTTGGTCAGATAGTATCTTACCCCGCCCTGGGTCTTGGACTGATACCCGACGAAGATGCCACCGATGATGATGAGTATGCCGATTCCCAAGATGGGGAGTATGTTGTAGTAGAGTCCGCTGGCGAGGAAGAGACTGCCAATCAGCATCATCGAGACTACCCCGGATTTGCCGCGGTTCCTCGTCTCGCTCTGTTGAACCCATAGAACCTCCTCGCTTGGTTGCAGACCCTGAGGCGGGCGGAATAATGATCCTCCCTGCTTTAGAGTCATCCCAGCACACCCAACCGGGGCAAGACTAGACGTCTCAGCCAATCCACATGGTTCTTAGAGTAGACTTATTCGTTGAGTAACTGACATTCTCGGCGTGCAGTTAGGGTCGTAGTGAAAACGTCGAACTAAATCCAGCAGCGCGGACCGCCCAGCTCAACATAACAGACTCCCTACACCAAGTATAAACATCCGGCTTGGGTCTCGAAAATCTCCCTATAATTTTACTCCAAATCTTCGATCAGTTTCAGAGTCCTATGGGACTCTCTCACATATCTACACCAAGGCCCACTGCCATTCCTATGCAAATCCTCGACTACAGAGTCTTCTGTCAACGCTGCTAGGAACCTACGTACCATGAAATCCGATATCGATCCCGTCAAAATTGTTATATCGCTTACAAGTTCCCAGCATCGATAGGTAGGAAAATGACGCATTCCCAAAAAACTACCCGCGTCCGCATAGCCCTAATAACCGTCGCCGCCTTGACACTATTCTTGGCGTCCGCTCCCCTTGCCCGGGCCACAGGCCTCCCGAATTGCAATGAGTCCGGGTCGTCGCCCTGCTTCGAGATGGTCTGGGCGAATGGGGTCCAAGTCACGATGACGTTTGCACAAGCCCCATTCCTCGCGACCCCCAACGCCAAAATTGACCCCTTCTATGTAATCGCGCCACAAACCGACACCCCACAAGGAGGCCCGGTGCCCTTCTTCCACGACCACGTCGTCGGCGACGAGCCACAACAGAACCATGGCGACTACAACGTTATCCTGCACGGCTTCTTAGTCCTGTGCAGTGCTCAGGGCATCTCCAGCGGCGGTTGCGTTCCTACGTTCACCTCATCGCCCCAAGGAATCATACCCTTTGCTAAGACAGTAAACGGGCAGATGCTTACATCGGCCGACCCCATAGAGTCCCCCGCAAACTCCGGGCTTATCGTGCTCGTTGACACAGGGGCGTTGCTTCTCGGCATAGTCAACCCCACCGCGTAGACAAATCTTTCATCGGAACCATCTACCCATTTTTCACTGACGGTTCGACCATGGGAGCGGTACCGGGGCTCTTAGCGGTCCGTGTATGTATCGTAGCTTCTCTTCCGCAGCTGTGCTCCCCCTGAGGAGGTGGGTGAGGAAGCGCGTGTCGAGGCGGCAGGAGGACTGCGTCCCTCGGCGTCCGAGTCGAATCTTCTGTCTCTCTTCCAAGACCTCTTCAAGGTCGATCAGCCAGCTTTTTGTCAGGCGCAAACGATCTCACATAATCGAGCAGGTTGCTCCTGGACTTTCTCTGTGCAATGATGTTTGTACCTTCTCCCATTTTTCAGTTGTTTCCTAGAAGTAGAGGACTTGCTCGGTTCTCTTTGTGACCGGCAAAGCTACTTTCGACCTAAGCCCGTGGCGAGAGGCTTTCGCGACGTAGATGCTTATATTCCCGATCATACCAGTTTACCAGTAGACCCGTCATGGCCAAAGTAACCGTGTACGTAGACGACCAGGTCTGGTCGAGATTCCGCTCCTCAGTATTTCAGCGCCATGGAAGCCTCAAGGTTCTCAGCAAGGAAGTCGAAGAAAGCCTCAAGTCAACGCTGGTAGAAGAGGACGTTCTCCCATACCTGGCGAGGCTCAAAGCATCAGTCAGCCCCAAGACATGTACCAGGCCAGAGCAGCGCGGATCCCCGGCCGAAGCCCAGATCCGGAGAATGAGGCGCAGACGCTTCGAAAACATATCTTGACAGTAGCGCTCTCTTCAAAAGGTATGTGAAGTAGAAAGGCTCCGGATCCATGGACCATCTCTTTCTCCGTGCAGAAGAGTCGAACCAGCTACGCCTGGTATTTTCAGCCTGGAACATAGGCGAAATACTAGGCGCGTTAGACGAGAGACATAGAAGGAAGCTCATAACAGACGATGAGTACTCCTCGACGCTCTTCAACTTCTCCGACGAAACCCTCCGCATGACACGTCGAGGCTCAACGAGCATACTCCCGGTTGCCGGACGCGTATTGACAGCTTCTTGGCAGATTCTCGTCAAAGAGCACATCTACGCGGCTGACGCTTTACAAATCGCCTCTTGCAAAGAGGCTGAATGCGAATTCTTTCTGAGCGCCGATCGGCGACTCGTTAAAGCCGCAACGAACCAGGGCCTGACGGGATTCGATCCGGCAAACGATGAGAAAAGGCTAAGATCGCTCTAGCCTATTCCCAGCCTCTACACCTCGGGGTCGGGGCAGTGCTAGTGGAATGGGCCAGTATCTATCATGAACAATAACTGGTTCTTAGCCGAAGAGCTCATTTCATTCTGCTTCGCCTAAGGACTCTTATGCATGTCGTGCTTCACCACAATTCGGTTCTTCCTCCAAGCCACCACTCTTCTTCCATAGAGAAGATTCGGGGGCCAATCAGCAAGAAATACCAGCCTAAACGCAATGTCCTTTGGCCGTTGTTGAAACGGTCGAGAACCGGGCATCGGAAACGGCCTTCAAATTGAAGCTTGGGAACCGTTGAGCCTAGTGCCAAGCGCCATCAGTCGATCAGATGAATCGAACGTTGCGGTAGGGATCGCTCTCCCGCAATATGGAACGACTGCTTCCCCTGAGTGGCGATGTAGTAGAGCTATTGGATTCTTTCTGGCATGGCAAGCCTTCATCCTGCGTGAGAGCGTGAATGAAAGTGATTGTCCGGTGTGCGTGTTCTTCAGTATGGACATTCTGGAGCTTGGGTCCGGGTCATGTTGAGAGTGGGCGCTAGGTCAGTCTTGGGAACCTCGATGACGTGAATAGGGAATGTGACGACTTGAATCCAGATACAGAGGAGCCCCGGTGTTGTTAGGGTCGCTTCAACCAGAAGATGATCATGTACCACTATAACCTTCGTGATATTGAATTGATAGCCGGGACTTCCCTCCAGTCCCGGGCTGGCGACGAGGATCGTTTGAGTAGTGCAGTTGATCTGTGGCAAAGGTGAGCAGTAGCCCAGTGGCCGCATTCCTACCGCCAGATTGCAGTTCTGATCCCAGAACGCTGACCATGTTTCGGGGTCGTTTATCTCTGTCACACCGATCTGGGCGTGTCCGAATTCGGTCCGGAGGATGGTGTGAAAAGGGACAAGCCCGTGGAGAGCCCGTTGTTTTGTAATATGACTTGAATGGCTCTCAGACGGAAAAGTTGTTGAATCTCTGTTCGTATTGACGGTTCTCGCCAAAACGGGGCCTCCAATAATGACCAATAGGAGGACTGTCGCGAGAAGGAACCTCAACGCGAGCTATTCCCTAGGAAATCGTTGAGCCTCAAACTTAAGGGTCTTTCGGGAGACTCTCGGGGCACTGAGACACGAGCCTGTCTGTGGAGCTTGTCGTGTTCGTCGTGTTCGCCCCGCTTGCTGTCCGGGTTGTCCTTCATTCCGGTATGAACCGCTCTGTTCGTGAATAGATTCGGATACTGCTAGGGCTATCGGAGCCGGACACTGCTTTCTGGCAATGGTCGTAATCCGGGATTGTTGGGGGCGTCGAAGTCTTCGCGAAAACGGTTAGAATATGCTGAAACCGACCGGTTAAGAAGCCTCCGTCAGTTGCTTACAATTTTCCGGGTCCACTCTCGATGTATCTCAAGAATGGTTTCACGACACATCGGGATGCTGACTGGTATCTGGTAGTAAGAATGCGGCTCAAACCGTAGGCTGAGCCAGAGCGACTTCCCCTGCAGAAGGCTCCGAAGGCTATGCTGTCTTTTTATCTACGGCGTCATGAAACGATCCAACGTGGTCCATTGGCTCCATTCCGTCACTGCTCTCAAAGGATGTGATGAGTCACTGGAAGGCGAGGTCAAACTATCGTTCAGGGACAGACACTACAAAGAGGTCTCCAAGGAGAAGGCGGAAGTTGTGAGACTGGAGTTCTATGATAAGGGGACTTTGAAGTGGGAAGGACACGCTGCGGTCTCCTCTCGAGAACCAGAGATGGGTTACACGTCTGGATCCAGAGATTGTGTCATGGTCGAATGCCAGACTAACGGTTGCCCATGGAAGGGTAGGCATGGGTCAGTTCATATCTACTTTGATGACGATAACAAAATCATAGTACTTGGCCCTCACACCGACCCAATGTGTGAACACATCTGGAACAGACTAAAGTCTGAGATAGATGAAGCAGTGAGGCAGACCAGAGAGGATGAAGACATGGCAGAGCCAAACCGAGGCGCAACACAAAAGATAGGATAAACTGGGAGGGAACCACGATGCCCAGCATCACTATCAGCCTTAGTCGGTTTCTCTGAACTTGAGGGGCGGTCCGACATACTTCGCCAGTTCTCTCTTGAGCTTTCCGGAGATCTGGACCGCAGCTCTGGTCTTGTAGTCGTAAGCTACCTGAGTAGTCCTGCCGACTGCGTACTGGACCCCTCTGGGTCCGCGGATGGAGTAGTCGAGGTCCCATGATCGATCTCCTATCCTGCTCACCCATACCGAGACGGTTATCCGGCGTTCGTCTCTGATTGGTTTCTTGAACTCGCAGCGCGCCGAAGCGACGATGAAGCCGGGACGGAACCCTTCTCTTACCTGTCCGAGGCTTCTGGCAAGCTCGACGCGCGCAGTCTCCATGTACTGGAGATAGGTCGCGTTGTTGACATGGCCCATTACGTCAATGTCCCGGAACTGGACCGGCAGTTCAATGCTAAACTTCACTTGTGACCAGCGGGCGGATAGAATCCGTCCGAATCATAGAGAAAATCGACAGCCTATATCAACATCAACCCCATGTCCCAGAAGTAGATCTTCCCTCTCATGATTCGGCCAGAGCTTTTATCCGAAGAAGAAATCTTTTGGTCCTGCATTGGAGAATAAGTTCAAGCATCCGGTTCATCACTTCCAAATCCAAGTCGCGAACATTCAGAAATCCGCAATATTCTATGGCGAGTTGCTAGGCCGCCTCGGCTTTGCCAAAGTCTTCGAAACGGAGGAAATGGTAGAATGGCAAAAGGAGGGAACCAGAATAATCGTTGCCCAGTGCCCCAATAGGTTCATCTCCGACGGCTACCATCGAAAACGTGTCGGTCTCAACCACATAGCCTTCCGAGCATCAAGCCGCGCAGCAGTCGACGATCTCTATCGCAACTATTTACTTCCCAAGAAGATCCTGACACTCTACGGCGGGCCTAAGGAGTGGGAAGGTTATGATCCGGGCTACTACGCGGTCTACTTTGAAGATCCCGACCGGATAAAGCTCGAACTGGTCTACGTTCCAGGCAATTTGTAAAACGAGACCCTGATTGGTTCACCTATGGGCGCGTAGTAGACAGTTACCTGCTCATCGTTGATGGAGTCGATTCTGCCGAATCCGAACCTTACCATCAGGATAAGAGAACACCTCAACAATCAATCACGAGTCTCCACATCTGATTCTGAGTGAGACGAAATTGCTTCGAGGTTGTGGAGAACCATTCAAGTGGTCAGATTCGGCTTCGGAAGAATCGACTCTAAGGAACAGCCACTTGACTGAGCCCTTCGCCTAGCTAGCCGTGCTCCCAAATCCTACTTGAAGGTCCACGAAGTAATGGTGACCAGAAGACAGGTTAACTGTAAACGTGAAAATGCCACCGCGTCTTGTCACCATCATTATGGTGTACTGGTTTCCGCTCGTGAAAGTGAATGCTGAACCATGGAGAGTGCACTGTGAACAACTCGAACCGATGCTGAATGTTGTCGTCGTCACGCTATTCGGTGCTAGTGACGGACCGTTCCAGTTTGCGAGCGTGTATTCGTTGCCGCTTGAGTCTGTGACGTAGTAGGATGTTAGTGTCGTCGTTCCGGTGCCATTGTTCTCAAGATCGACGGCTACACGTGTGGAGTCTTCGAATGTTGTGGACCCCGGAGCTATGTCTTCCGTGTAATTCGCCGGATTAGCAAACACGGTCATATGCTGTACGACTGTCCCCCGAGTTTGTATGACGCGAGTGTAACCGCTTGTGATTGCGCATTATGGACGTTAATAGTGTAGGTGAAGGACGTGCTTTGACCTGCCGTGAAACTTCCTGCTAGAAGGTTCGAGTTTTCAGTATTGCAGGAGGATGTGGGTGCTCCAGTTAAGAGAAACGCGATTGCCCCTACGGAGATTAGGCCTACGAGTATTGCAACTAGCTTGGTGTTCAGCCTTGATCCTCTTCTGGCTCGTGAACTTCGTATACAACTGTCCTGTAACCGGGCACTGCTCCCCGGTCAATCAAGTCTTTCAAAAAGTCCGAATCAAGAAAACTCTACGTTAGTAGCTTCGACTCTTCTTCCTCGGCTGACGATTGACCCGAACCAATCATTCTTCTGATGTCGAGGACTTCAGCAGCTTGTTTCATTACAGGGGCGGTCGGGGAATCTAATCCCCTACTATCAGATGACGTATCATGACGTAAGCCGAGCACCTAGCCGTGCAGCAGTCAACAAGCTCTATCGCGACTATCTTCTTCCCAAGAAGATCTCGACTCTCTACGACGGCGCTAAGGAGTGGCCTGATTATGATCCGGGCTATTACGCAGTCTACTTGAGGATCACGACCGGATAAAGCTCGAACTAGTCTACGTTCCGGGCGATCTGTAAAACGGGACCGTAATTGGTTTACCTTTGGGAGTAGCAGACAGTTCTCCCTTTATCGTGGATGGAGTCGAATCTACGGAATCCAACGTGCATCCTAGCTAAATTGAATAAATTTAGGAGGAACCACAACGCCTTGGGTCGGAACCATTAATGGGAAGGCAAATAGGAATCATAGCCACTCAAAAGGATGTAGACGAGTTCCTCTCGTTCTTGCGTGGAACGACGGAAATCGCCATCTTCAGAGGATTCGCGCCATCTATCGATGAGCTCTGGACCGATCGGCCTCTGTTGCCTTCAGATTGGATGTTCTACATCTGGAATAAACGGTTTGCATGGAATCCTGAGTATGGCAGAGTAGGCGAGAAAGCATACCATCCAGAAAAGATCGGCTGGTATTATGTTTCTAACAATCATACTGCTCCGATTATCGAAATGGACCCTGGTAACGTGTCCAATGCTCGCGCCGGGCGAATCTATTGGTCAAAATTCTTCGCTGCGCCTCATGGAGTGGAGTATGATGTTAACTCGTTCACCGAATGGTATGACAGCATAGTTGGATGGGTCCGGAAGAACGGTCGAAAACAGCAATCCGAAAGGATGTCACCCTATTATTTGCCCGTTGCCTGGAGTGAATCCGAATCCGTGACCAGGCAGTAGGTGTCGCTACGATTACTTTGAGACTCGAAGCCAAGCTGGAAGATTTGATCCAGTATTTCGTCTCACTTACCTGTGGGCGTAGTAGATTGTTACGCGCTCATGGTTGATGGTGTCGATTCTGCCGAATCCGAACCTTACCATCTGGATTATGCTCCCCAGCTTCTCCTGGCGAATATTCTTCTCAACCGGACCCCTCGTTCTCGACACGTCAGGCATCACCACCTCCCCGACCATATTGTTCTCGCTTGGTAGCCAGTTGACTAGGGGCGCCTTGACCTCTCGTGCCTTCATGTAGTCCTGGCTGTGGAACGCGGCCGTGATCGAGTTGTTCTCGACGCTTTTGAT
>WNGN01003238.1_pt1 | contig 13217 bp, 11 predicted proteins | sample 5400561 | NCBI WGS metagenome assembly WNGN01 (sample SAMN13153379, study PRJNA577476) | soil metagenome | isolation source: 115 cm soil or saprolite under Garry oak tree replicate 2 | place: USA:California | collected 2016-06-15
GAAGTCGAACTGAATCCTGATACTACTCACATCATCACGAAGACTGAGTTGATCGCGGCTCTCAAACGGAACGACTATCTCCTCTGCCTGCTTCACGATCGTGTAGACGCTGAAGTGATCAACACGAGCCCGGCTCTCAAGCTGATCGCCTCGATGGCGATCACGCCCGCCGGAGTTGACACGGCAACCGCAACGGCCAGACGCATTCCCGTCACCACGATTCCGCCCCTCGTCACCGAAGCCACCGCGGATCTTCACTGGGCGCTCCTCCTGGCGGCGGCTCGCAGAGTCGTGGAAGCCGACCGCGCTCTTCGGTCCGGCCTCTTTCCCGGCGGCCAGTCGATGCATTTTGTGGGAGGTGAAGTTAACGGCAAAACCGTGGGGATCATCGGCCTCGGTTCCGTCGGCGAAGCCGTGGCTCGACGCGCCGGAGGCTTTGGCATGCGGATCCTCTACACAAAACGCCATAGGTTGGACGAATCACGGGAAGCCGCACTCAGCGTCGAGTACCGAAGCTTGAATGACCTCTTGCAGGAATCGGACTTCGTCTCGATCAACGCCGCGCTTAGCCCTGAGACCATCCACCTGATCGGCGATCGAGAATTGAGCCTCATGCGCCCGTCGGCCTATCTCGTGAACACGGCGCGCGGTCCCATCGTGGACGAGAAGGCTTTGGTGCGCGCGTTGAAAGGGAAGCGGATCGCGGGCGCGGCGCTCGACGTCTACGAGCATGAGCCGATGGTCGAGTCGGAACTCATCGATTTACCGAACGTTGTCTTGACACCTCACCTCAGCAGCGCCGCAGGTGACACCCGCGAGCGCATCGCCGCCATTGTGGTCGAGAACATTGTCGCAGTGATCGAAGGGCGCCGGCCACCGAATCTGTTCAATCCTGAGATCTACGAGAAAGGATGAAGGATAAAGGCGGAGGGAGAAAATTCATCCTTCATCCCTCATCCTTCAGCCTTTCTGTCCGTTCGGTACCAGTCCAGAATCTGTTCCCCCGTCCAGAAGAGAACATGCTTCTGCTTCTTCAAGTAAGCAAAGGTCTTCTCGAAGTACTTGATCCGATGCGGCACTCCGCTGATGTACGGGTGGACCGCAATCGCCATCACTCGGGCGCTGTTCGCTCCTTCAGCGTAGAGCGTCTCGAACTGATCCTTGGCTCGGCGAAAAAATTCCTCTGCTTCATGGTGCTGAAGAATCATCATCGGGATGTCGTTCAGCTCTACAGAATAAGGCAGCGAAACGAGCGGGCCATGCGCCGTTTTGATCTCGTAGGGCTGATCATCGTTGACCCAGTCGGCGACATAGTGAAAGCCGGCTTCGGCCAGGAGATCGAGAGTCTGTTCAGTTTCTGTGAGCCCTGGACCAAGCCATCCTGACGGTGCCTTGCCCGTGAACTTGCAGATGACTTCCATGGACTTCCGGATCGCCTCCCGTTGATCTTCTAACAGGTGCACGGGCTTTTGGATGAAGCCGTGGCCCATGAACTCCCAGTCGGCGTTTTTCGCAGCTTCAGCAATTCTTGGATAGGAAACGCAAACGGAGCCGTTGATGGCCAAGGTGGCCTTGATCTTGTGCTTGTCCAGGACTGACTTCAAACGCCAGAACCCGACCCGCATTCCGTACTCAAACCAAGCGAAGTTGGGAACGTCGGGAATAACCTGCGCCCCGCCGGGCGGCGGCAGTACGGTGCGCGGCATCGGCCCCTGGATATCCCATTCCTCCACGTTGACGATGGTCCATACCACGACTCGCGCCGATTTCGGCAGGCGAAGTGCGGGACGGTCGATGACCGCCGAGTAAGCTATCTGCTCACGGGGAAACGGCATGACCTGCCTCCTTTGTCTGGAAAATTTGCCACCATGCTACGCGAGCCTTTAGGCAATTGACAAGAGTGGGGACCGGTGGTACCCGAAGAGTGGCCAAACGATCTAATGAATCGGACATCGGTAAGCACCATCAGCGGCGGACTTTCTTCCGGTACACCTGCCGCCTTTTCGGATTATAAATAGAACTGTGGAATTCTGGATCACACAGGCGTTCAACGGCATCTCATACGGGGCGCTCCTCTTCCTTCTTGCGGGCGGGCTCTCTCTCATCTTCGGGATGATGCGGATCGTCAACATGACGCACGGCTCCTATTACTTGCTGGGAGGATACGTCGGGCTCACCGTGATCGGGCGGACGAAGAGTTTCCCGCTCGCGATCCTGCTGGGCGCTCTGGCCATCGCTGTCATCGGGATCGGCGAGTGGAATGCTTTCCTCAAGCGGCTCTCCGGGCAGGAGCTGGGCCAGGTGCTCACCACTATGGGCTTCGCCCTGATCTTCCAGGACCTCGCGCTCATCACGTGGGGTGGCGACCCGTACACGATTCCGGTGCCGGCAATGCTCTCCGGCGCCTACACGATCGGTCAGCTCTATTTTCCGGTCTATCGATTCTTCATCGTTGCGGTGGCCGGGGCTGTGGCCGTGATTCTCTGGCTGGTTCTGGAGCGGACTCGGGTGGGCGCGATGATGCGGGCGACCGTCGATGACCCCGAGATGGCGCGCGGCGTCGGCATCAACGTCTACCGGATTTCGATGATCGTGTTCGCGCTGGGCGCTTTTCTGGCGGCGGTTGCCGGCGTGGTCGCCGGAGGATTTGTCGGGGTCTATCCGGGCGCCGACTTCGAGATCCTCCCCTATGCGTTCGTCGTGGTCATCGTCGGAGGCATGGGAAGCCTCAAGGGCGCCCTGATCGGCAGCCTCCTGGTCGGTCTCCTCGACAACTTCGGCAAGGCGCTCTTTCCTGAGTTGTCGTACTTTACACTTTTCGCCCCGATGGCCGCGATCCTGGCGGTGTGGCCCACGGGGCTTTATGGTCGCACGTAATGAGGCTGGATCTTTTCTCCGGAGAGCGATTGGTGGTGCCGGCGATTGTTTTTCTTCTCCTCGCCATCTCGCCGCCGTTCCTTTCCTCGTTCCTGCTCACCTTGCTGACTCAGGCGCTGATCTACGCGATCCTGGCGATGAGCCTTGACATCATTCTCGGCTACACCGGTCTGGCTTCGCTCGGGCATGCTGCCTACCTCGGCCTTGGGGCTTACAGCGTGGGTATACTGACCACGCGGTACGCCGTCGGCTTCTCGGTCGCTCTGGCGGCCGGCGTTTTGATGGCGGTAGTGGTCGCCGCGATCTTCGGCTTGGTGGCGTTACGCGCCACAGGAGTCTACTTCCTCATGATCACGCTCGCCCTCGGCATGGTGGTCTGGGGGCTCGCTCACCGCTGGGTCACGATGACCCAAGGGGACAACGGAATCTCAGCAATCTCTCGCCCGGACCTCGGCCTGCCGTGGTCACTCGCTCTTTCGATTCCATTCTATTACTTTGCGCTCGCGGGATTTCTCGTCTCCTTCTGGATCCTCCGCGCGATCGTTCGCTCCCCGTTCGGCCAGACCCTGGTGGGGATCAGAGAGAGCGAGTCGCGCATGAGAACGCTCGGTTATCACGTGTGGCTCCACAAGTACATCGGGTTTGTCATTGCAGGTGGTTTCGGCGGCTTCGCCGGCGTGCTGTGGGCGTACTACAACGGCTTCGTCAGCCCGGTGGATCTGCAGCTGGCAACTTCGGTGGAGGTGCTTCTCATGGTCGCCTTGGGCGGCCGCGGAACGCTCCTCGGGCCGGCGCTGGGAGCGGGCATCATCGTTTTTCTCAAGAACCTCGTCTCCGTATACACGCATCGCTGGCTTTTAATTCTCGGCGCCGTTTACATCGCCACGATCGTCTATGCCCCGGAAGGACTTCTCGGGGCCGTGAGACAGTGGGCGCAGCGAGCCAGGTCAAACCCATCGCGTTCCGAGGCGTGAAGAAAACATAAGGAGGGCAGGCATGGACAAGAAACTAATCGTCGCGCTCCTAGCAGTCGTGGCTCTGGTTATGGCGGGACCGGGCCAGGGATGGCCGCAAAAGGCGCCAATCCGTATCGGTTTTCTCGCGCCGGTGACGGGCGGCGGCGCCGCGGTCGGAAAGGACATGACCAGCGGATTCACGATGTACCTCGAAGAGATCGGCAACCAGATCGCCGGGCGGAAAGTGGAAGTGATCGTGGAGGACACTCAGGGAGACCCGGCTCAAGCGCTGACGAAGCTACGGAAGCTGGTGGATAGCGACAAGGTGCTGGTCTTGGCGGGGGCGTTCCTTGCCAGCGAGGGGTACGCGCTGGCGCCGAAGATCGATGAATACCAGATTCCAACCCTTTTTCCCGTGGTGTCGGCCGACGACCTCACGCAGCGGAAGCCAGTCAAGTGGTTGGTTCGGACCGGTTGGACATCGAGCCAGCCAAACCAACCGTTCGGGGAATACGTTGCGAAGACGCTCGGCTATAAGAAGGTCGTGACGATCGCAATGGACTACGCTTTCGGCTGGGAACAGGTCGGTGGGTTCCAACGAACCTTTGAGGAGGCCGGCGGCCAGATCGTTCAGAAACTCTGGCCGCCTCTCGGCACCACCGACTTCGGCCCTTTCCTGGCCCAGATCAAGCGCGACGCCGACGCCGTCTTCGGCGTGATGGTGGCGGCATCAGCCCTCAGATTCCCCAAGCAGTACCAGGACGCGGGACTCAAAGCGAGACTCCCAATCATCGGCGGCGGCACGACCTTTGATGAGTTCGTATTGCCTTCGCTCGGCGACGAGGCGATCGGGGCGATCACGCCGCTCATCTACAGCGCCGCGATCGACACTCCGGTGAACAAGCGCTTCGTCAAAGAGTACAAAACGAAGTACGGAAAGATTCCCTCCTACTACTCGGAAACCTGTTACACCGTAGCGCGCTGGATCAACGAAGGCGCCAAAGCGGTCGGCGGAAACGTCGAGGACAGGGAAAAATTTCTCGCGGCGCTGAAAAGAGTGGAGATTCCCGACGCGCCGCGAGGACCGGTCAAGCTCGACGCCCGTGGCAGCCCGATCCAGAATATTTATGTTCGGAAGGTCGAGAAGAAAGACGGCGAGCTGTGGAACACGGTGATCCACACCTTCCCGGCGGTGTCTCAGTTTTGGAAGTACAAGCCGGAGGAGTTCCTGAAGCAGCCCGTCTACAATCGGAACTACCCGGCGTGCAAGTACTGTTAGCCGTTAGCGCTAATGAACCAGCGCTCAACAGTCAGTTGTCAGCCTGACAGGTGATCGCCGAAACATATGACTGAGCCGCCGAATCTAGCGCTGAACCTCTCGAATGTCTCCAAAGCGTTTGACGGGCTTCGCGCGCTGGACGGCGTGAGCCTTGCCGTGACAGCCGGCGAGCGCCGAGCCATCATCGGCCCGAACGGCGCCGGAAAGACGACGTTGTTCAGTCTGATCAGCGGAGAGACCCGCGCGGCCGAAGGACGGATCACGCTCTTCGGCCGAGACGTAACCCGCCTGCCTCCTCATCGCCGCGCCGCGCTGGGTCTTGCGCGAACCTATCAGATCACCAATCTCTTCCCTCGCCTGACGGCGTTGGAGAACTGTCTCCTCGCGGTTCAGGCGCTGACCTCCGCCAAGCTTCACCTTCATCGCGCTCTCTCCAGCTACACCGACCATCTCACCCGGGCGCGCTCTGTCCTGGAAGCCGTTGGGCTCGAGGGAAAGGAGGACGAGGTGGTACGGAACCTCTCTCACGGCGAACAGCGCCAGCTCGAGATAGCGCTGGCGCTGGCCGGGGCGCCGAAGCTACTCCTTTTGGATGAGCCCACCGCCGGGCTGTCGCCGGCGGAGTCCCACATGATGACCGCTCTGCTTAAAAAGCTCGATCCCGCCATTACTCTACTGGTCATCGAGCACGACATGGACGTGGCCTTCGAGCTGACCAATCGCATCACGGTCCTGCATTACGGCAAGGTCATCGCTGACGGCCTTAGTCACGAGGTCAAGGTCAACCCGCTCGTGCGGGAGACCTACCTGGGAACCGGTTTGGAGACAGCGTGATGTTAACTGTGCGTGACATTCATACTTACTACGGCAACAGCCACGTCATCCAGGGAATTTCGTTCGCGATGGAGAGCGGCCAGGTCACCGGCATCCTGGGGCGGAACGGCATGGGGAAAACCACGCTGATCCGCTCCATCATCGGTTTCACCCCGCCGCGCGAGGGACAGGTGCTTTTCAAGCAGCACGACATCACGGCGTGGCCCGCAAACCGCGTGGTAGACATTGGGCTCGGGCTGGTGCCCCAGGGTCGCCGCGTCTTTCCATCGCTGACCGTGAACGAGAACCTTGCGGTCGCCGCCAAAGGCAACGGTGGGCCTTGGACGGTTGAGCGCGTGATGGATCTCTTCCCGCGGCTTCGGGAGCGGCGTGAGATCCGCGCGGGCAAGCTCTCGGGCGGCGAGCAGCAGATGCTGGCGATCGCGCGCGCGCTGATGACCAATCCCGAACTTTTACTGATGGATGAGCCGACCGAGGGGCTGGCGCCTCTGTTGGTTCGCGAGGTCGGCCGCGTCATTGAAAATCTTAAGTCTCAAGGGTTGTCGATCCTCCTGGTGGAGCAGAACCTGCCGCTCGCGCTGCGCGTCTGCGATCAGGTTCATGTGCTCTCGCGCGGTCGCATCGTCCACTCCTGCTCATCGCAGGCTCTTTGGGAGAACGAAGAGATCAAATCGAGATATCTGGGGTTCTAATGGCGTCGTAAAAGAGGACCACGGAATGAAACGAATCGGCATCGTCGGCGTCGGACTTCTTGGAAGCGCGGTGGCCTCGCGCCTTCTCAAGGGGGGCTTTGAAGTGAAGGGGTATGACAAGCGCCCCGAGCAGGTTAAGGCGCTTCAAGCTCAAGGGTTGAAGGCAGCGTCGAGCATTGCCGAGGCCGCAGCAGAGACTGATGCGGTCTTCACGATCCTGCCGTCGCTCGAGAGCGTCGAGGCGGCGATCCTTGGCACGGGCGGGCTCGTCGAGATTGCGCCGCGTAGCGCCACGTTAATTCAGATGAGCACGATCTCTCCGGATCTAACGCGTCGTCTCGCTAAGGCCGCGGCGGCCAGGGGCCTTGGCTTTCTCGACGCGCCCATGAGCGGGACGAGCGCGATGGTCGAGCGCGGCGATTGCTCGATTTTCGTCGGCGGGGAGCGCGAGCGGGCCGATGCCTGCCGACCTATCTTCGACGCGATCGCAAAGAAAACGCTCTACGTGGGGGATGCCGGCATGGCCTCGCTCGCGAAGCTTGCGACAAATCTGTTGGTCGGGCTCAACACCGCTGCGCTGGCGGAGGCGCTCGTGCTCGGCGCGAAGGGCGGCCTCGCCCCGGCCGTGCTGCTCGATATTCTTAAGGATAGCGCAGCCGCCTCGAAGATGGTTGACATTCGCGGCCCGCTCATGGCGAGCCGTCGCTTCGAGGCGCAGATGAAAGTTGATATGTTTTTAAAGGACTTCAAGCTCATGCTGGAGGAGGGGCAACGCCTTGGAGTCTCGCTGCCGCTCACAAGCATCACACAGCAGCTCGCCACAGCCACCGCGGCAGCCGGACGGGGCGAGGAGGATCTGGCCGCTATCATCACGACTCTGGAACTACTCGCCGGATTGGAACATGATCGTCCTTCGGTGAAGAAGGAGTGAAAGGAGGATTCGTATGCGCAAGGAATCAATCGTCATCATCGCTCTGACGTTCGTCGCTGCACTCGGCATTCTCCCGGCCGAGGCACAGAAGGGACCGATCAGGATCGGCTTTATGTCATCGCTTACGGGCCCGCTCTCGCCAAACGGTAAGGACATGTTGAACAGTTTCGAGCTTTTCCTTGAAGAGCAAGGCGGCAAGCTGGCCGGGCGCGAGGTGAAGCTCGTCACCGAGGACGACGCTGGAAACCCCGCCACCGGCCTCACCAAGCTTCGAGGAATGGCAGAGGGCCAAGGGATTCAAATCCTCGTCGGTCCTCTCTCGGCGGCTGTGGGCTACGCTATCCGCGACTACATCGACAGCAAGAAGCTTCCGGCCATCTTCCCAATCGTGTCCGGTGAGGATATCACGCAGCGCAAGCGCAGCCCCTATATCGTCCGCACCGGCTGGTCCAGCGCCCAGCCGTCTCATCCGTTCGGCAAATGGGTCTATGACAACCTCAAATACCGACGGATCGCCATGATCGGCTACGACTTCGCCTTCGGCTGGGAGGTTGCTGCAGGATTTCACCGCACCTTTGAAGAATCGGGGGGACAGATCGTGCAAAAGCTCTGGCCGCCTCTCGGCACCACTGACTTCGGCCCCTACATCGCCCAGCTCAAGCGTGACGTCGATGCCGTCTACGCGGTCTTCTCAGGGGCAGACGCGCTGCGCTTCGCCAAGCAGTATGAAGATGCCGGACTCAAGGCCCGCCTCCCGCTGGTCGGCGGCGGTACATTCACTGACGAGCACGTGCTGCGAACGATGGGGGATGAAGTCCTCGGCGTTATCACGGCGCTTCACTACTCGGCGGCGCTCACGACTCCTGGGAATCAGAAATTCGCACGGACCTACGAGGGAAAGTTCAAGCAGGTTCCCTCGTACTACTCTGAGGGCACCTATGTGGCCGGGCTCCAGCTCAAGCGAGCGCTGGAAGGCCTCAGCGGAGACGCCGAGAGTGTCGAGCGGCTGGTAGGGACGCTGCGCAAGACAGAGCTTGCTGATACTCCTCGGGGCCCCATTCGCTTCGACGATTATGGCAATCCCATCCAGAACATCTATATCAGGAAAGTGGAGCGGGTCGGTGGAAAGCTCCAGAACACCGTGATCCACACCTTTCCTAATGTCTCGCAGTTTTGGACCTATAAGCCGGAAGAATTTTTGAAGAATCCCGTCTACTCACGCGACTACCCGGCGTGTAAATACTGCTAGCCGGGAAGGGGATCAACGAGCTCGATCAAGAAGGAGGAAGACCATGCGCGTGATAACCAATACAAACGTCTCAAGTAAGTTGACATTCGAGGGGAACGATCCTTCCGGCCGCAGCCGATGGGCCAGTGTCTTGAGGGCCGCCCACGCCAACCCCTTTGGGTGCTTACTCCTACGGTTTGGGCCTGCCGGAACCTTCACGCGCCTGCGTCTGCGGTCTTCAGGCTCGTCCCCTCTCGAGGCGGCCTCAAGTAAAATTCGTAAAGACGTTTGTATTAGGTTCCTGTCATTCCTGATTGCATCTGCCCTGATGCTTGGAGCGGGCAAGGCTCTTGCTCAGGGGCCGATCAAGATCGGCTTCATCTCTCCGATCTCGGGGGCCATCGCCCAAGCGGGAAAGGACATGTACAACGGCTGCGAGCTTTACTGGGAGGAGACCGGCTGGCAGATCGGCGGCCGCAAGCTCGAGGTGATCCTTGAAGACAACGCAGGAGAGCCTGGCACCGCCATTACGAAGGCGCGGAAGCTGGTCGAAAGCGACCACGTTCACATGTTGGCTGGGATCATCCTCTCAAACGTGGCGTACGCGCTCGTGCCGTACATCGAGGCTCAGGGGATTCCGACGATCTACCCGATCAACTCCGCTGACGACCTCACGCAGCGCAAGCGCCCCAAGTGGCTCGTCCGTACGGGTTTCTCCGCCGGTGGAAACATGCACCCGTTCGGCGAGTATGCGGCCAAGACCCTCGGCTATAAAAAGATTACAATCCTCTCGCTCGATTACGCGTTCGGATGGGAGATCGCGGGAGGGTTTCAGAAGACTTTCGAAGACAACGGAGGTCAGGTCATCCAGAAGCTCTGGGTCCCGCTGAACGTGCAGGACTACACTCCCTACCTCGGCCAGGTCAAGAAGGAGGCCGACGCGCTCTTCGTCTTAGCGCTGGGGTGGTGGTCGCTGCTTTTCGCGAATGCGTACGCTACCAGCAGCCTCAAGGGCCGGCTGCCCGTGATCGCCGGCGGCACCCACACCGACGAGCACATCCTGCCTCAACTCGGCGATGAAACGATCGGCGTGATCAGCGCCCACCACTACTCGGCCGCCCTCGACACTCCAGCGAACCAACGATTCCGCGCGGCCTTTGAAAAAAAGTTCAACCGGCTGCCGTCGTTCTACTCCGAGAACTGCTACACCGGAGCGCGGGCAGTAAGCGAAGCGGTGAAAGCCATCGGCGGAAAGGTCGAGGATCGCGCGGCGCTCATGGTCGCACTGAGGAAAGTTGAGATCAAAGACGCCCCACGGGGTCCCATCAAGATGGACCCTTACGGCAACCCGACGCAGAACATCTATATCCGGAAGGTTGAGAAGGTCGGAGAGAAGCTCCAGAACACCGTGATCTACACCTATCCAGCGGTCAGCCAGTTCTGGAAGTACAACCCCGAAGAGTTCCTCAAGCAGCCGGTCTACGACAGGAACTTTCCGCCCTGCAAGCATTGTTAGGCGGGGACTATTGGCGGGATGGTCGAAGATTAGGTAAGTGGTTCATTTTGAGAATTGCAAGCCAATGGTGATGGGAATGGAGATTCTTCGCTGCCCCCCAGAATGACAACAGAGAGACTGTCATCCTGAACGAAGTGAAGGATCTCTGGGCAAAATGACCACCGAGGATTGCGGCGCCGTGGCTGCACTGAGGAGAGAAGACGACGGGCGGGAGGTATGGAGTGATGGCTAGGCTCATTGATCTTTCCGTTGGCGTGAATGCCAATACACTGAGCCCTCCCTCGACCAACATCCGGGTGGAGATCACACCGCATCGCCGCGGTCCGGGATTCTGGCAGGTCTCGAGCGTCAATCAAGGGCTTCACACCGGCGCTCACATCGATTCTCCCCTCCACGTATTCCAGGACGGGATCACGACTGCCGAAATCAGCTTGGATCAGGTCGTCGGGGAGGCCGTGATAGTCGATCTCTCATTCGTTGGCGCCAACCACAAAATCACCATTGAAGATCTCAAACGGGGCGGAGCCGACAAGGTGAAAAAAGGCGATATCGTCCTTCTGCGAACCGATTGGACCGATAAGATGTACGGCAAGTGGCCGGACTACTTCACCCAGTCGCCGTTCTTCCCTCCCGAGTCGGCCGAGTCGCTCGTGGCCAAAGGGCCGAAGTCCATCGGCTTCTCATGGAAGGGATCACCAACCTGGGAGCGCTGCCTCGCCGACGGGTGCCATTTTACGCTCCGTTCTACAAGATCGAGGGGACCGAAGGGGCCCCGGCTCGCTTCTTCGCAAAGATCGATTGAGTTTGCACGCTGTTGAAACTGGCGGCGGATGCTTCGACAAGCTCAGCATGAACGGAAAATTATCAATCATTAGTGACTTACTCCGCTCACCCTGAGCCCGTCGAAGGGTGAACGGAGATTTTTCAACAGTCTGTTTTATAAGAATGGTAACGGAGAGGACGCGATGCAGCATCGCTCGGAAGTAAGAGACGGCATGCGAATCGACTGGAGCGTGCCGATCACGATGGACGACGGCCTCGTCCTTCGCGCCGATGTCTACCACCCTGTCGTGGACGGTAAGTATCCGGTCATCCTCAGCTACGGCCCCTACGCGAAAGGGCTTGCCTTTCAGGACGGTTATCCGAACCAGTGGCAGCGCATGACCGCGCAGCATCCGGACGTTGTAGCAGGCTCGACCAATAAGTATCAGAACTGGGAAGTCGTCGATCCGGAGAAGTGGGTGCCGGATGGTTACGTTTGCGTACGCGTAGATTCGCGAGGCTGCGGCTGCTCGCCGGGTTACATCGATCATTTCTCGCCGCGCGAGACTAAAGATTTTTACAACTGCATCGAGTGGGCCGGAATCCAGCCATGGAGCAACGGCAAGGTCGGCCTCAACGGCATCTCCTACTATGCGATCAACCAGTGGCAGGTGGCGTCGCTCCAACCTCCGCACTTGGCCGCGATGTGCATTTGGGAAGGCGCGGCTGACTGGTATCGTGACATGACGCATCACGGAGGCATTCTCTGCAGCTTCTGGAGAAACTGGTACGACATGCAGGTTAAGACGGTGCAGCACGGACTCGGCGAGCGCGGCCCGCGCAGCCGCGTTACCGGCGAGCTTGTTTGTGGATCCGAGATGCTCTCCGAAGAAGAGCTGGCAAGAAACCGATGTGATCTTGGCAGCGAGATCTCTAGCCATCCGCTCGATGATGATTATCACAAAGCTCGCTCGCCCCTCTGGTCGAAAGTTACAGTGCCGTTTCTTTCCGCCGGTAATTGGGGAGGCCAGGGGCTGCATTTGCGAGGGAACGTCGAGGGGTTCGTCCGCGCCGCGTCGAAGCACAAGTGGCTTGAGCTGCACGGGCTGGAACACTGGACCCACTTCTACACGGATTATGGGCGGCTCCTGCAGAAGCGCTTCTTCGATTACTTTCTAAAAGGCATCGACAACGGCTGGCACAACGAGCCTCGGGTTCGGTTGCAGGTTCGCCGCATCGACGGCTTCATCGAACGCATGGAAAACGAATGGCCCATCGCTCGCACCCGCCGGACGAAGCTCTATCTCAATCCTGTGGATAGGAGCTTGAGCGCGGGTCCCGTTGCAGACATGCAAAGCATCGAGTTTGATGCTCTGGGTGACGGAGTGACTTTTCTGTCACCGCCTCTTGAGCAAGAGACGGAGATCACCGGACCCTCGGCAGTCAAACTGTTCGTCTGGTCCTCGACGTCGGATGCCGACATTTTCGTCGTGCTTCGCGTCTTCTCACCGGAGGACGAGGAGGTTGTATTCCAGGGCGCGATCGATGCCCATACTCCTATCGCTCAGGGTTGGCTCCGGGCCTCGCATCGCAAGCTCGATCCTCAGCTAAGCACTCCCTATAGGCCGTATCACACCCATGATGAGGAGCAGCCGCTGCGACCCGGAGAGGTCGTCGAGCTTGACGTCGAGCTTTGGCCGACGTCCATCGTGGTCCCTGCCGGCTATCGGATCGGCCTCACCGTGGGCGGGAAGGATTACGAGTATCCAGGAGCGAGTGGTGGCCGGCTTTCGAATTTCAAGAATGAACTCAGAGGCTGCGGGCCATTTCTCCACGATGACCCGCGCGACCGGTCGCCGGAGCTGTTCGGCGGCAACTCGACGCTGCACAGTGGCCCCAACCGTGCTGCATATCTCCTTCTCCCGATCATCCCGCTCCAACCAATAGGTTTTTAGAACTGACCGGGGGACTGTGCTGGGGGATAAAGGGGCAGGATAGACTTCATGATAGTTTGATCATCTCACCTAAAAAAATCTGGCGCTGCGACGTCGCTGCCGATTCCCCAGCTGCACGTCGCCGGTTCAATTCCGGTCGCCCGCTCCAAAACTCCGAAATTCTAATTCCTCCCTTGTCACTGATCAA
>WNGN01008362.1_pt1 | contig 13212 bp, 14 predicted proteins | sample 5400561 | NCBI WGS metagenome assembly WNGN01 (sample SAMN13153379, study PRJNA577476) | soil metagenome | isolation source: 115 cm soil or saprolite under Garry oak tree replicate 2 | place: USA:California | collected 2016-06-15
TTTCTACTCAACTACATTCCAAACTACCCGGGCAATCGTCCGGCCAGCGGAGCAGGCAATGCGGTGGGCATCGCGAGCGGAATTCTATTATCACTTATTGTTCTTCTGATCTCCGGTATTCTTGCAGGATTGGTCAGTCTCCTTGGCACCTGGTTTGCCACACGCCATCACCCCTATTATGTGGGGTAGGGCTTAGTAGGCCATCAAGGTTCAGTTGATGGGTGATGCAAGGTTAGCCCTCCAGGGCGACCGCAAGGGTCGCCCCTACTAGCCTTCAAGCGCGCTTATCCCGCCACTTCGGCGTGAAGTATCCTCAAGATGATATCTTCCTTACTTTCGCCTTCTATAGAACTCCAGGCGGGTTCGAGGCGGAAGATGATATTTACATACCTGGCATCCTTGAAGTGTTGTAGTTGTGTACCAGCATGGATGTAGAGGCCATTGAGCAGCGCTCCTTTTGCTGCCAGGCGCATGCGCAAATTACGTCCCTCTGCTCCGCTGAGTCTGCAACTGAGCAGGCGGAGATGTTCCAATTTGAAGATAGGTTCAGGGTTGGCCGCCCCAAATGGGCCGAGTTGTTGAAGCTTGCTGTAGGTAGTGTATTTGAGGCGTTCCGGCTTCGTGAAGACAAGATCGACCATATGTGCATTGCCAGGTAAGGCCTGTTCGGGCTCTATGGCGACGCTCGCTAAATCAGTCGTGTCTGCTTCTACCAGCAATGGTTCAATAAGCGCTGCCTCACTGCCGCTGCTGTACCATTTCAGGAGGTGCTGGCGTAGATCTTCGATGCTGGTGTTTGCGATAGTAAACCCGGCTGCCTGTGCGTGCCCCCCGTAGCGTTTAAGGAGATCGGCACGAGCACGTAGGGCCAGGATGAGGTTGAAACTAGCGTGACTGCGCGCAGAGCCACGGCTATCCTCTTCTCCCCTACTCAACACGAATACCGGACGATTCAGTTCTTCCACGAGTTTGCCTGCCGCCAGCCCAATGATACCTTCCGGCCAACCGTCACCGCTCACCAGAATGACCGCGTCGCCGGGACGTTGTTTTGCCTCCGCGCGCACTTTGTTCATGAGGTCTTCCGTCTGCTGCTGGCGTAAGGCGTTCAATGCTTCGAGTTCTCCGGCATAGCGCGCAGCTTGTTCAGCGTCGTCAGTAATCAAAAGTTCGAGGGCGACGGAGGCATCTTGCATACGCCCTGCTGCATTGATGCGGGGCGCCAGCACGTACGAAATATCTCGCTCGCGCAACTTATCCTGCCGCAGATTAGCCTTCTGCATCAACGCCAGCAAACCAGGCTTGCGCGTCTGCTGCAATTGCTCCAACCCCAGGCGTACAAAGGTATGGTTTTCACCGAGCAAGTGAGCGACGTCGCTGATGGTACCAATAGCGACCAGGTCCAGCAGGTCATGCTCTTCGCCGGCAGATCGTTTGTAAGAGCGATAGAGCGCCTGCGCGAGTTTGAACGCTATACCAACGCCACAGAGGTAGCGCTCGCCATAGGTACAATCGGGGCGCCAGGGATTAATCATTGCATATGCCTCTGGGCGCGGCTCCGGCGGATGGTGATGGTCAGTGATGATGACATCGATTCCCAGGGCGTTCGCGCGTGCTACCTGTTCCACGTCAGAGCTGGCACAATCGGTGGTGATGAGCAGCGATGTGCCCTTACTCTTGAGATTGTCAATTGTAGCGATATTGAGGCCACGGTTTTCACGCAGGCGATTGGGAATGTAATAGTCAAGTAACTCACGTGGATGTCCCAGCGAGCGCAGTGCGCGGATCAGAAGGGCTGCAGAGGTGACGCCATCAGCATCATAGTCGCCGTGGACGGTGATATGTTCCTGCCGGGCCAGAGCACGTTGAATACGTTCTAGAGCACGAGGCATGTCGATCAATGTGAGCGGGTCAAGCGTGCTGCCATAGTCTGCATCGAGGAACGTGCGCATCGCCGCGGGAGATTTGATGCCTCGATTATACAATAGCTGGGCATGGAGAGCTTCTATCCCCGCCTGCTTGAAATGCTGGAGTTGCGCGTCGTCAAGCCGATCATACACACGCCAGGAGGTTGAGATAGAAGGTAATAGCCCCATAGTCGTATCCTCTTTGCTAATCGGGCAGCAGTCGTGAAAACACCTCGTTGCCTAGTAAGCGTCCTCGTTTACTCAGGCGCAGCCATTCCGCTGTTTGTTCCAGCAAGCCAGCAGCTTCTACGGGGCGCAGGCGATCACCAACAAATTGTGCTAACGATTCGCTAAAACGCTGCTCAAAGCTGGGTAAATGTATACCCATGGCGGTGCGTAGTTCCAGGAATGCCGTTTCAGTCATCTCCTGAACGCGCTCTATCGTTTCACTCTCGGCTTCGGGACGCAGCCGGGCCTTTAGCAAGCGGATGTATTCCAGTGGTGCAAGTACATTGGAGAAACGCCGTCCACCGAAGCTGGAGTATGCTCCAGCACCCGTACCCAGGTAGGGCAGATTGTGCCAGTAGGTGAGGTTATGGCGGCATTGGTGACCCGGGAGCGCCCAATTAGAGATCTCATAGTTCTCATAGCCTGCTGCCTGCAGCTGTTCGTCAGCATACTCGTACATGTCAGCGCACAAGTCTTCATCGCCGGGCGTAATGCTGCCTTCCTGTGTCCAGGTATAGAAAGGAGTTCCTTCCTCGATGATCAAGGAGTAGAGCGAAAGATGCTCGGGACGCAGTGCAAGCGCCTGGTCAAGCGTTTCACGCAAGTGCTGCATAGTCTGCCCAGGAAGGCCGAACATAAAGTCCAGGTTAATGGAGGTAAAGCCAGCCGCGCGGGCAGCGTGTAAAGCCTGGTGAATCTCCTCTGGTGAATGGATACGGCCTAATGTTTTGAGCAGTGCTGAGTCAAAGCTTTGAGCCCCTATACTGAGGCGGTTGATACCGGCAGTTCGTAGCTCGCTGAGATGCTCCAGGGTGAGCGTACCAGGATTTGCCTCTAGCGTAACCTCGGCATCTTCATCGAGAGCGAAAGCACTACGGCAGGCATGTAGCAGGTGACTCGTTTGTGTTGCACTCAACAGGCTAGGTGTGCCGCCACCGAAGAAGATAGTACGTGCACGCCGCGCTGTACCATCAGGGAGCCGCGCTAACTTCCCGGCCTGCTCTATCTCAATTTGCAACGCCTGTACGTATGGCTCGCGCAAGGGGAGAATCCCGGCATAGGTATTGAAGTCACAGTAGTGACAGCGAGTATGGCAGAACGGAATGTGCAGGTAGAGAGAAACCGTCTCTAGAAGCCGCTGGACTGGAGCCGTACTTATCTGAGTTGTGCAGGTAGCCATAGTAGTTTTTCTGTAATCTAAAGGGTGCAAAACGCTCACAGGGCTGGGGTGAGCCCAGCCCTGCGCAGGCTATGGACCTGTAGGCAAGCTGCCGCCATTAGGAACGCTGGGAGCGCCGGGTGCCTGGCCCGGAGCGCTAGAAGGCAAATCCGGTGGCAGGTTCTGTGGATCAAAGAGCCTGGTTTGATCAGGTGAAGTGATCTTAGAACCAAGGATGGCACGCTGTATGAATATCCAGCCCGAGAGGGCGTTACTTTTCAAGGTCTGCAGTGTTGCACTGTCTACGGGACGAGCCGGGTCAACATTCAGAATTTGCACGATATGAAAGGCGCCATTTTCTGTCAGAACCGGGCTGATTTCATTAAATTTACGTGCATGGTCAAACATCCAGTTTTCCACGACAGCCGACTGCTCCGTCTGGGCGTACTGGCCACGAGCCAGCCAGCCAAGACTTCCGCCTTTGGTGTTCGTGCTGGAGTCTACAGACGCTTTACTTGCAGCAAGCTTGGCGAAGTCGGCGCCCTTGTGGAGCTGCTTGAGTATATCCTGGGCATGGGCCAGGGTATCAATCGTCATGGTACGGGCCAATACCTGGTAGGTTGGCGATACCACCAGCGATGCCAGGTAGTTTTGCATATTGTCACGACGCAGCTTTATAGCCATCATCGCATACATATCGTTATTGCTCACATTATCCTGGCCGAGGAAATGGCTATAACTGCTTGTTGCCGGGAAGTCGGCTTTGAAAGCATTCATGGCGCGGTTGATTGCGTTCGCGGATGGATCGATCTTTGCCTGAATGGCTTTACTTTGTGTTGCGAGCCATTCGCGAATAATTTCGTCTTCCTGCAGCCAGGCAGCACTATCATTGCCAATCTGCGATCGCGTGAAGAACTGTTGCTCCTGCGGGATAAAGCTCTGGGTCAGTGTATTGAGTTGCCGGTTCAGAACAGTCACCTTAGCCTGCGTTTCAATAACCCTCTCCTGTAACCCGGACACCTGGGCCTTCAGGTTACCACGCTGCGTAGTCGCACTGGCAGGTAGTTTCTGGATCTGAGCGTTCAGACTATTTATCTGTTTGGTGTCATTATCAATGGAGGTTTGCAACTGGGAGGTCTGCTGCTCCAGGTTTTTACGTTGAGTGATCAGACCGTGCGGCCCATTTATTACGTTGTTCTCAAGCTCGGTCTTGAACGTGACCATCTTACGATACTGAGCTTGAGTGATACCATGGCCATTGACAGTAGTGATCAGCAGCCCAGGAGTGATTACGTTGATGTTGATCCAGAAGCCGGCAACCACTGCGACGATAAGGAGTATGAAAACACTGGCAGTAACCCAGGTGGCGCGGCGTTGGATTTTTACTTTCTCATTGTGTGAAAGATGGCCTCCCCATCCAAAAATAAGAGGTTTGCCATCACGCCGCGCCTCTACATGCGCTGTCTGTTTAACATATTTATTTTGTTTGATGGAACGCGCTGGCTGCTGGTTCTTGCTACGCTTCGCCGGACGCGCCGTCTGACTCTTCATATTCTCTCCTTATTAATCCGGCCCTGATGCTGCGCTAACGCCCCTCGATCAATCGGGCTCCCACGTATAAATCGGGGAGCTACGACGCGGCCAGTACTACACACTCAACAGGGCCGATCAGAAGCTCCTTTTGTGGGGCGAAAGCTGGGATCGACACAGCAAACGCCACAAAGATGAATACGCTTTTTGCTGGAGAAAATTCACGTATTCATCTTTGTGCCGCCTACTTCCAGGTTACGCGCCGCGCATATGTTCTGCTGTGTAGGGCAGCAGGGCCATTTGTCGCGCCTGTTTAAGAGCTACACTGAGACGGCGCTGATGTTTGGCGCAGGTCCCTGTCTTACGACGGGGTTCAATTTTACCACGATCGGAAATGTAGCGCTGTTTGCTAAGGCGGCCCACTTCCTTGTAGTCGATTTCACGCACATGGTCATGACAGAATTGGCAAATTTTGCGGCGAGATGTGCGCTCACCGCGTCCGCCCTCACGTCGTTCGCGACGTGGGGCGCCTTCAGATCGTCTCTGCACGGATGGTTCTCCTCTAAATGATTAGAAGGGAATGTGCGCCTGCGTTCTTAGGGGAATTCTTCCGAGTCAAGGGAAAAGCTTTCCTCAGTTCCACTGGCCAGGAAGTCACCGGAGCTGCCCTGCGTCCCTTTCGGGGTGAGCATCTCCATATCGTTGGCGACAACATCTATCATTGTACGCTCGACACCGTTTTTGTCGGTGAATTTGCGCTGCGTCAGGCGGCCCTCGATGTAGACCTTCGAGCCCTTGTGCAGGTAAGTATTGCAGGTCTCGGCGAGTTGGCGCCAGGCAACGATGTTAAACCACTCGGTCTCCTCATGTCGCTCGCCGCTGCTTGACTTAGTACGCCGGTTGACAGCTAGTGTGAACTTTGTGAAAGGCGTACCGTCCGCGGTCACGTTCATTTCGGGGTCTCTTCCCAGGTTGCCGATCAGCATAATTTTGTTTAACACGGTTCAAAATCCTTTCGACGTCATAGACCCTGACACAACTCTTCCCTAAGATTAGGCGACCATACCCAATGTATCGTCATTACGCCTCGATGGCTTCTTCTTCCTCTATAGCGGGCGGAATGTTTTCGATTTCCTCGGGGGTGAGCAGCACGGGCAGTTCTGCCTCCTCGCCCGCGGGCGCCGGTATCTCCGCCTCGGATTCCGCCTCTGCCTGTACTACGGGCGCAGCAGGTGTCGCAGCCGCCGCTGCAGCAGCGCGAGCCTCGCGTTCCTTCTGTACCGTCTTGGGATCACGCCGCTTGATGAGGTGCCGGAGGACTTCTTCAGAAACCTTGAGGGTACGATCCAGTTCAGCTACGGTCTCAGGGGTCAGGATCGTATCAATAAACACGTAGAAACCGTCACGATGATGCTCAATAGGGTAAGCTAGCTTACGACGCCCCCATTGATTCACCTTGAGAACCTGGCCATCATAATTGGCCACAATTTGTTCGACGAAGTCACCTCCTTCCTTTGGGTTTGCGTCCGGTCCGACCTCGCGGTGTGTGCCGGAGCAGGTGGAGCATCGGCATGACGTCGATGCAGTGATAACACTCTCTTACATGTTTGGAGTGTGAAAACACCACGCTATTATAGCACCGCTCACTACATCTGACAATAGAACTGGACATTTTGATACGCCTATGAATATTTACAATACCTACTGGGCCACTTCCAATGTCCTGTTCTTTTTATACTGTAGAAAAACGGAAAAGCGGAAACTGTGGCACGTTTTGTAATATAAGATGGTCGCAGCCGGTGACGATCATACGTTATTGACAGAACAAAACCCGCCGGAAGCTGTTGGGTTTTCACCCAGGCGGCGAGGCGGGTTTTTCCGGGCTTCAGCCCTTGCAAGCCGTGAACAGATGTGCTATAGTGGAACACATGCGCGACTGGTGGAAAGGAGCAGGTCGGTCAATGGCACCTACTCAGGCCATGAGAACCATGCGACGTTCCGCCCCTCGCCCATGCAGGAGTCCACCAAGAAGCCGCGCCGCTTGAGCGGCTGCGGAGTGTCACAGAGGTTGGTCTATGGCCCATACTCTGAGTCTCCCCGGCATACATGCACGGGGGTTCGTTCCTTCTTCAACTCTCATCACCCTGCGGTGAAGCCTCGTTGAAGCGAGTCGAACCTTTCAGGCAGATGTGCTCCGGCGCTGAGGACATCAACGCTTTGCTCGCACACACGAGCGCATTCGCACATTGGTACTCTCTCAAACTGCCTGCGAGCGACTCCGCCCGCTTCGATGGTGAGTCGAAATGAGAGAGAAGAAGTGTTAGAACAACTGTATCAGAAGTGACGACAATTGTCAAGCATGCTTTGCCTGAGGGCAGCGGGCTTTTCATCCCCGGCTTCGGAAAGACGGGGGCTTTCAAGCCCGGTCTTTGTAATGAAAACTGAGAACGCAGGCAATCACGATGCAACTGGTGGAAACATGCAGCAGTACCCTGGGGACTGGGCGCCACGCCCGGTACGCGCACCAAGAACGCAGCCAATGCTTCCGGGCACCACATCATCCATAGCTCCTACTCTTGTACCCGCGCAAAAAAATATGCTATCGCCGCCGGGCAAAAAGCGACCAGACCATGTGCGTCAAGCTACGTTGAAGTTGCTCGCTTTAGGGGTGGCGCTTGAAGGATTGTACCTGGCACTTTACCCACTGCTGGCAAGTACTAACACGAAAAACGCTGCAGCCGGGCAGGCACTGCTGGGGGTATTTCCCTGGTTACCGCACCTCTACTGGACAACCTGGTTATCATTCCTGACCCGGGCCCTGGCACATATACCCGCGCTTGACCCGTCAAAAAGTGGAAGTGCTAACTTGCTCGGTTTACTGCTTGCATGTGCATTCGTGCCAGTACTACTGGCCGCTCGTGTGGGGAACCGGGTTACCCGGGAACGGTTCCCTGCTGCTCATACACGCATCATCTTTTTGACGATATTGATTTTGACCGGCATTTTTGGCCTGACATACCTGTGTGTACCCGGCATGATGTCACATGACTTGTTTCTCTACGGCCTCAAGGGTCGCATGATCCTGGTGTATCACGTCAATCCCTACCTGGTCACTCAGGCGGCCTTTCCGCACGACGTTCTGTACACAGCCCTACTCAAAGGAGTGCAAGATGCCATTGTTTATGGGCCGGTGTGGATTGACCTGAGTATTCTGGTAGCACTACCCGCCGGGGCAAGTGTGGCTAATATTATGATCGGATTTCGCCTGTTGGGGTTAATAGCGCACCTGCTAAATGTGATACTGATCTGGACAATTCTGGCGAAGCTGAAACCAGAAGCACGTATCACTGGCACGCTGCTCTATGCCTGGAACCCGCTTGTACTCCTGATGAGCGTAGCCGAGATGCACCAGACTGTGGTAGTTGTGCTATTCGTGCTACTAGCAGTCTTTCTGTTTCAACGCAATTCTCTGATGTTAAGCTGGGTATTTTTGCTGCTGGCGGCGCTGACTAACTTCTGGTGTCTCCTGTTACTGCCACTTTTTTTGCGCCTGCTTGGAAAAGAGGCACGCGCCATGCGCCGGGGAGAAGGTTTCCTGTGGTGGCTCGGGTTAATCTGCGTTTCCGCGCTGGTGATGGTCCTGGCTTACACCCCGTACTGGCAGGGATGGGGTGTAGCCGGCGTTATAGATAGTCTACGAGAAACTTTTTTACCCAATAGCGCTGTCAATTCGCTCGATGCTGCGCTGCTCAGTCTGCCATTGAGGTTCCCAGCGCCGCTGTCCTGGCTGATCTCACCACAGCATTGGATTGTACTGGCTACAGTGGCTGTAGCTGGCCTATTGCTCTTTGGACTCTGGCTGGCTGACACGCTGAGGCTCACGTTATTGCTCAATAGCTGGCTGTTGCTGGTACTGCTGGTATTCTTTCCTTTGTACTGGCCATGGTATGCGCTGCTGCCACTGGCGCTGGCTATCTGCTCAACAGGTGCCGGCACGACCCTGCTGGCTATGCTGCTGGCTATGGGAGCTGCGCTTAGCTACTACTACTGGCTCTGGCAGCCAGCGTGGCCTGGCCAGGGATTGGTCACGGTTGGCCTGCCACTCCTGTTATGGGGATGGACATTGTTCTTTACCTCGACATGGCAGATGGTACATGCCAATGATACAGAGCCCGCTGCAAGCAGGGCGAAGAGATTGTCGCGCCCTTCGTGGATTTCACGTCCGTCGTGGCCATCGCGACCTTCCTGGCCTTCGCGCAAAAGGTAGTTAGAGATCAGGTCAGCTATTGCGTAAACCGATCGAAGGACCCATGGCGCCCGCAAGGGGTGCCACTACTATGATACGGAACCACACTCGTGCAAGATCGACTATTGCGTAATCCGATCGAAGTATGCTATACTCCGCACGCGGGGTTCGCTCTGGAGAAAGGCTTCTCTGCGCCTTCGAAGGAGCAACGGTTATTGAGCGAATTTGAGGCTGGAATCCCCGCTGGAGAAGAAAGAAAGTCATGAAGCAGAAATTAAAAACACACACAGCAATGGCAAAAAGAGTCAGAGTGACTGGCTCTGGTAAGTTTATGCGCCGCAAAGTAGCGGCCAGTCATCTACGCCGCAACAAGTCACCCGAATCCGTCCGTTCGATGGACAAGGACTTCCCGCTGGCAAAAAGCGATACACGCCGTATGAAGCGTCTACTTCCTTACGCCTTCTAGGGCACTGTGAAGAAATCGAATGGAGGGTAAATACATACAATGCCAAGGGTAAAACGTGGTGTTCCGGCACATAAGAAACATAAGAAGATTCTAGAGATGGCTGAAGGCCATCGAGGCACACGCAAGCGGCTCTTCCGTCCTGCCCATGAATCCGTGATGCACTCGATGGCATACATGTATCGCGATCGCCGTACTCGCAAGCGGGATATGCGCCGCCTGTGGATTATACGCATCAATGCCGCTGCACAAATGCACGGCGTGAACTACAGCAGGTTAATACACGCCCTGCACACTGCCAATATCGATATGGACCGCAAGATCCTTGCCGAGATGGCTGTAAATGACGAGGCGGCATTCAGCGCAATCGTCAAAGCGGCGCTGGAAGCAACCAAATGAACAAAATGAGGGTGTAGCGGCGCGATTTATCGTGCGGGGAGGCGTGGGAGGCCATCGACCATCTTCCACCCTACCCCAGGCGCAATGAATTGCGCATTTACGCCCCTTAACTTATGAACGAGATGACGCTGATCACCAGTCCTGGTAACCCACGCATCAGTAAGTTGCGTGACCTGCATACAACGCGAGGCCGCAAGAAAAGCGGCCTCTTTTTAATGGAAGGCATCCACTTGCTCGAAGCGCTGCTGGATGCCGGCATAGTGCCGCAAGAGGTCTACTACCAGGCGGAGGTGTTGCAGCATAGCGCAAAAGGGAGGGTGCTCTTTGCTCGCCTTATGTATGATTCGGGTATCTCGCACGAGGGGTTGGTCGAGGTCAACGAGCGAGTCATGCAGGCGCTGGGAGACGTTCAAACGACGCCTGGCGTGGTGAGCGTTTTACCTCTCGAACTCTTCAAAGCGGACCTGCTGCGTGCGCGAAGACCTGCTGTAAAGCGGCCCTGCCTTTTGATCCTCGATGATATAGCCGACCCGGGCAATATGGGAACACTCCTACGCACGGCGCTTGCCGCTGACGTGGATACTGTGCTGCTTACCTCCAATTGCGTTGATTGCTATAGCCCCAAGGTGGTACGCGCTGCGGCAGGCGCTCACGTCGCATTACCCATCGAGGCCGAACTCTCCTGGCAGGCTATCACAGAAAAGGCGGCCAAACATTGTGGGAAGGCGCCGCGTGTGCTCCTGGCAGAGGCAGGCGGCACACTTTTGTATTACGAACAAGACCTGACGGTGCCCTTCGCGTTGATCATCGGCAATGAGGCACATGGACCATCCCAGGAAGCACGATCACTGGCGACACTGACGATTAGCATTCCACTGGCGAACGGCGTAGAATCTTTGAATGCGGCAATGGCTGCGGGGATTGTGTTGTTTGAGGCGGTACGGCAATCCAGGCAAAAGATGTAGAGGGCATCCTGGAGGATGCCCTACCAGAGACTGCGCATTTCCAGGTGGGGGTCTGCTTGCTGCACGAGGGCAGTCGTCTTGCCACAGCTATCGCATGCTCGGATAGCAGAGCCGGTATGTACCATACCACAGGCCTCGCAAACCCAGCGTCGTACTGATGTATTGATCAAGCGATTCTGGTGAAGCACTCGCACAGCTTCCTGTACAGCGGCACTGGCCGTCTTCTTCTTATGTGCAATCATGAGTAACCTCCTTGAAATCCAGCCCTACAACACCCGCTTCGCAGGCTACAACTGCGTAGTCAGCAGGGCTGCAATGAAGCTCCTGAAACCTTATGCAGAACGCTCCCACAGACGTGCTCGTGAGGGCGCTGATTATGTTTATTCTGTCTAAAATAAGTCTAACAGGCTCCTCTTAGGAAAGTCCATGAGATAGGATAGGGATTATGTATGTTACCTATAACCAAAAGGTTATGTATGGTAAAAAGTTTGACAACTGAGAGAGAGTATTGTAGGATGATCATACCAAGTGTTACGAACAGGACCGGCCATGCAGAGATGAAGAGTATGTACACCCCCATTCAACCAAGCAAGGTATTTGAACAAATCGCGCAGCAGATTGAGCAGCGCATCCTCAGCGGCGAGCTGCACAGCGGCGATCGCTTACCAACTGAACGCGAATTAGCTGAACAGTTTCATGCCAGCCGCACGGCGGTACGTGAAGCAATGAAATCACTCGCGCAGAAGGGGCTGGTTGATATGCGTCCTGGCCGGGGTACTATCGTTATTGATGGCACCTCTCGTGCCATGCGACACTCGCTTGGCCTGATGATGAGAATCGGCCAGACAGTAAATTCGGGCAGCCTGGTTGAGGTCCGCGAAATCCTCGAGCCTGAGATCGCTGCCATGGCTGCTGTACGGGCAACTGAGGAACATATCGCTGCCATGCGGGAGGCAGTGGCGGTAATGGATGCTAACCTCAATAATGCTGACGTATATATTTCAGCCGATAACGATTTTCACCGCGCTTTAGCCGAAGGAACCCGGAATACGCTTATCCTTGCGCTTCTAGACTCTATTGTTGACTTGCTTAGCGAACAGCGCAAGCAGATTTTTTCTGTAGAAGGCGGCCCGCAGCGCGGGCAGGTTCATCACAAACGCCTGCTGAACACCATCACGCGGCACGACCCGGAGGCTGCTCGTCAAGCTATGCATGCTCACCTGCGACAGGTCCGTGACGACGTTGGTGCTGCAAACCCTTGAAGAGCTGACTATTTGAATGCGGAGGTCGTCTATGACTCATATTGGTTTCGTTGGCCTGGGTGCGATGGGGAGTCGAGTTGTCAAGCGACTCCTTGACGCTGGCTATACTGTCACTGGCTATAACCGCACCCGGTCGAAGGCCCAGTGGCTGCTGGATGCTGGAATGAAGTGGGGCGATACGCCCCGTGCAGTCGCCGAAACGGCCGATGTGATCTTCACTATGGTGACAAATACGCATGCGCTGCAGGAAGTAGTAGGCGGTCACAATGGCATACTGGCCGGTCTGAGAGAGGGTAAGATCTATATCGATATGAGCACCGTCAGCCCCAGCAAATCCAGAGAAGTGGCTGCCAGAGTGGCTGCAACGGGAGCGCACATGCTTGATGTGCCCGTGTCTGGCAGTGTGATTACTCTTGAACAAGGCAACCTGTCGCTCATGGTTGGAGGAGATCAGGCAATATTTGAGCGGGTTAAGCCGATTTTGCTGGCTATCGGGCCAAAGGTAAACTACGTGGGTAACAATGGCCAGGCGGTCTTAATGAAGATAGCTATTAACCTGAATCTGCAAGTGCAGTTTCTGGCCTTCTGCGAGGGGCTGCTTCTAGCTGAAAAGGGGGGTATCCCGCGCGAGACTGCCCTCGAAGTGATCCTCAACAGTGTTATCGCCTCGCCTTCGCTGAAGTATCGCACACCGTTCATCCTCAATATGCCGGAGGAAGCCTGGTTCGACGTGAATATGATGCAGAAAGATATGCTGCTGGCGCTAGAGCTGGGGCGAGAACTTGATGTACCATTACCAACAGTGGCGGTTAGCAACGAGTTTCTCACCGCTGCACGCGCTATGGGATTGGCAAAACATGATTTTTCCATTGTATTTAAAGTACTGGCAAAGATGGCCGGAATGGACGAATAGACGGGGCGGAGGGCAGGGGCAAGCCCTGCCCCTACATATTGTGCCACCGCTCGGCCTCTGTCAATGTTGAAGTGAAATGTAGGGGCGAGGCTTGCCCTGCTCCGAAGGAGCAAAGTAATGTTGCAACCCAGGGCTTCTGAGTC
>WNGN01002134.1_pt1 | contig 13211 bp, 14 predicted proteins | sample 5400561 | NCBI WGS metagenome assembly WNGN01 (sample SAMN13153379, study PRJNA577476) | soil metagenome | isolation source: 115 cm soil or saprolite under Garry oak tree replicate 2 | place: USA:California | collected 2016-06-15
GGGCCATAGAGGAATAACCTCTTCTTCAGGCCGGCCATGGACCTGCTCAGCGCAGGCGACGGCGGCAGCCGTTCATGGCACTCCCTGCTGTGGCACCAGTGGGTCGCCGCACTCCGCGCCGAAGCCGCCGTCCTCGCGCATGACCCCCGGCGCAGCCCGCCACCTCGCCAAAGCCAAAGCGCACACGCATTGGTTTTGGGTGCATTCGCCCCAGCCAATAGAACATCCGCAAGCGGCGGCGTTGCTCGCAACCATCGTAAGCACCGATAAGCGCGAGGCCTTCCGATTCGATAGCACTCGCCATCCGGGTGGGCGCCCTGAGAACGTGAGTGCCAACTCATATGACTGAGTCTGCCGCGAGGGGCGCGGTCAGAGCAGGAGCCGCTGGCGCAGGAGCGCCCGTTCTGCCTGGTTGTGGGTCAGGTCGTGCGCCTTCAGCCGCGCGGCCCGCGCTTGCTCGTCGCGGCCCATCTCCGAGAGCAGCTCGCCTCTGGCCGCGTGGTAGATGTGGTAGCCGTCGAGTTCGGTGGCCAGCCGGTCCAGCTCGCGCAAGGCTGCCTGCGCGCCTGCCACCTGCCAGATCGCGAGGGCACGGTTGAGCCTGACGACTGGCGAGGGCTCTATCTGCAGGAGCAGGTCGTAGAGGGCGACCACCTGCGCCCAGTCCGTCGACTCGAAGGACGGGGCCTCGGCGTGGCAGGCCCGATCGCCGCCTCGATCTGGTACGGGCCCGGCCGGCGCATGGCCGCCGCCCGCTCGATGAGGGCCACCGCCTCCTGGATCTCGTCGTGGTCCCAAAGTGAGCGGTCCTGGTCGGCCAGCCGCACCAGGCCGCCGGTGTCGGTGAACCGGGCGTCGGCCCTGGCCAGGTGCAGCCGCATAAGCGCCAGCAGGCCCAGGGCTTCGGGCTCCCCCGGCAGCAGGCGGCACAGCAGGCCGGTCAGCCACAGCGCATCCTGCGAGAGGTCGCGCCTCCAGCCGCTGCCCGAGGTCGTCAGATGGCCCTCGTTGAACAGCAGGTAGAGCACCGCAAGCACCTCCGGCAGCCGGCCGGGCAGCTCCTCGGGGCCGGGCATGCGGTAGGGGATGCCCGCGCTCACGATCTTGCGCTTGGCACGCACGATGCGCTGCGCCACCGCGTCCTCGGAGGCGACGAAGGCCCTGGCGATCTCGGCGGTCGTGAATCCGAACACAGCACGCAGTGTGAGCGCCACCTGCCACTCGCGGCGCAGCGCCGGGTGGCAGCAGGTGAAGACCAGCTGCAGGCGGTTGTCGGGCTCGCGGGCCGGCTCGCGCATCAGTGCGGCGAGCTTGGCAGCGTAGCGGGCGTCGCGGCTCAGCCGGTTCAGCGCCCGGCGCCGGGCCACGGTCAGCAACCAGGCGCCAGGCCGGCTGGGGATCCCCTCCCGGGGCCAGTGCTCGAGGGCCTGGACGACCGCCTCCTGGAGACTCTCCTCCGCCAGGTCGAAGTCACCCAGGCTGCGCACCAGCGAGGCTGTCAGGTGGCCGGCCTCCGCGCGGAAGGCCGCGGCCACGGCCGCGTGCGCTTGCGCGGAACAGGCCGTGGTCCGGGCCGCCTCCGGGCCCGGGCCGGCCTCGCCGGCCTCGGTCACGGCCTGTCCAGTTCGGCCGGCAGATCGTGCGGGACGACCGGCCTGATCTCGACCGCCTGGGTCCGGCCCGGCCAGGTCTTCGCCAGCTCCAGCGCCTCGTCGAGGTCGGCCACGTCGATCTCGCAATAGCCTCCGATCAGCTCCTTGCCCTCCAGAAAAGGGCCGTCCTTGACGATGGGCCGGCGTTGGCCCTGTAGCAGGACCGTGGTGGCGGTGTCGGGCGGCTGCAGCTGGTGGATCAAGCCGATCCTGGAGCTGTTGCGGGTGAGCCAGTCGCCGACGTTGGCGTAGGTGCGCTGGACGTCCTCCGGCGAGCTCGCGGGCCCGGCGCTGTCGCTGGTGCCGCAAAAGAGCAGAATGTACTTCATTTGCTTGACCTCCCGCTACACCGACAAACGGGAACGGCCGGGATCGACATCTTCTGACTGTCGATCCCGGCCCCTCCTCATTTGTCATCAGGGTAGGAGGTAGGTGCACATGGAATCGACAGTCCTGGTGGAGCGCCGCGACGGCGGCATCCTGCTCATCGGCATCAACCGCCCCGAAGCCGGCAACCGGCTCGACCCGCCGACCTACGTCGCGCTCGGGCAGGCGCTGTACAAGCTGGAGCACGACGACGAGCTCCGGGTGGGGGTGCTGTACGCTACCGGTCCCGACTTCGTCCCGGCGCTGGACCTCGCGGCCTACGGGGCGGCGGCACAGGCAGGCACATTTCCCGCGGCCACGCCGCGGACCGACATCCTGGACCCGCTGGACATGACGCCGCCGCGCCGCTCCAAGCCGCTGGTCGTTGCCGTTCAGGGCCAGACCAAGCGCGTCGGTCACGAGCTCTTCCTGGCGGCCGACGTGCGCGTGGCGGCCAGCGACACGGTCTTCGCGCAGGACGAGGCGCTGCTGGGGCTATACCCCGGCGGTGGCGCCACCGTGCGGCTGGTGCGCGAGATCGGTCACGGCAACGCCATGCGGCTCATGCTCACCGGCGAGGCCTGGAGCGCAGAGGAGGCCCAGCGTTACGGACTGGTCCAAGCCGTTACCCCGCCCGGGCAGCAGCTGGAGCGCGCGCTAGAGTTCGCGCGCAAGATCGCCACGGCGGCGCCGCTCGGGGTACGTGCAACCATCACCGCCGTGCACCGTTACGAACAGGAGGGTGAGGCGGCCGCCTTCCCGACCCTGCGGCCAGAGTTGGCGCGCCTGATGACGACGCAGGACTTCGGTGAGGCGGTGCGCGCGCTCACCGAGCAGCGCGCGCCGGTTTACCACGGCCGGTAAGCAGCTCCGTCCTGGCCGGTTGAGGCCGGCTGGCGCCCAGCCGGCGATCAGCCAACGTCAACGGCGAGTCAGCCCGCCCGCAGAACGTCCAGTTCCGGACGGCGGCAATCTTGATCAGGCCTGAGCCGGTGGTTGCCCAGATCGGCGGGGATGGGCGCTTGCGAGATCTCATTTCGATGGCGCGGCGTGAGGCGAAGCCCTCCGGCAGGTTTGCCGTTGCGTGCCTTTGTGGGGCATCCGCAGGTGGACGCACGAGGTGACCGGTGTGTCCGCAAAGCGCAGGACGCCACACGGTAGGCTGGCGGAGCCATGATCAGCGAGGCCAGCCTCATCGTGCAAGTGCCACGCGACGGCGCACTTGACCGCCACTTCCGCGCTGCCCCGCCGCCGAGCGTAACCAGCGGCCGGGTGGCACTCGAGCGTGTCACGGGAGATGTGGAGGGGCGTCTTGGACCGCCGGAAGCCGGCGAGGTCGTTATGTCCGTGCTGTCACCCGAAGCGCTGATCCGCGAGGGGCAGCTGGTCCAAGACGTGGTGCGTCGCGCCGCCGGCGCCGATGAGCCGCTGGTGATCATCGTGCAGGCCGCCGAGGAGCTACGCGAGGATGAGCTTGCCGCGGTGCTTGCGGCGGCTGCCCACACGCATCGCCGTGTCATCCTGCGGGTTATGGCGGACGCGTAAGCGGGCCCGGCCGCGATGCTGATGCGCAGTCGGATACCGGCGAGGGAAACCGCCTTTCGCGGCTTCTTGCCGCTCCAGTGACGGGTCAGGCATTCGCCGATCGGTGGCGGCTATTGCAGCCATTACGTAAGTCAGCACGCCCATAATTTCTTCGGCGCCCTGCCGACTATGAGTGGTTCGGCCATTGTCACCTGTCAAGGTCACTGCAAGAGCAGATGACCCATTTCTGCGTGATTTCGGATAGGTCCGAAGGTCCGCCTGCTGCGGGCGTTCGTCCAGCCCAGCGGCCGCGGACGGCGCTGATGCCGGGAGACCTTGGCAGTAGTCGTCCCGGTGATCGCGGAGCGGCATGTGGTACAGCACCTCTTTGGGCCCTGAGCGGCCGGACGTCTGGCGGGCCCAGGCGGGACTTCCGCCCTCTACCGACACGGACAGCGGATGAGTGATCTGGCGGTATGAGCGGCGATGCGTTCGTCGGCTACCAGGTAGTGCTGGATGTCGGCTTTCACGCCGCCCGATGTAACCAGTTGTGTTACCGGCGGGTAGCACTGCGGTCCGGAGCCTAAGAACCGAGGGGCCATGAACCACGACGCGGTACAAGCCCAGGATGTCGGCGAGCGGGAAGCGCGGCAGGTGGCAGAAGAGGCCCGGGAGGCCGGGTGGCATCAGCCCAGTTTCGGCAAGCAGCTGTTCCTTGGCGACTTCCGGCTCGACCTGATCCACCCGCATCCGCGGCCGGGCGAGGAGGCGGTTCGCCGGGGGGAGGAGTTCTGCGCGCAGATGCGGGCGTTCTGCGAGTCCTCGGTGGACGGGGCGCTCATCGAGCGAGAGGCACAGATCCCGGATGAGGTGGTGAAAGGACTTGCTGCCCTGGGAGCGTTCGGCATGAAGATCGCGCCGGAGTACGGCGGGCTGGGGCTGACGAACCTGTACTACAGCCGGGCGTTGGTGATCGCCACGTCTGCCTCGCCGGCACTCATGGCGCTGCTGTCGGCGCACCAGTCGATCGGCGTGCCGCAGCCGCTGGCGCTGTTCGGGACCAGTGAGCAGAAGCAGCGGTACCTGCCGCGGTGCGCGCGCGGTGAGATCAGCGCGTTCCTGCTCACCGAGCCGGACGTGGGCTCGGACCCGGCCAGGCTGAGCACGACGGCGACGCCGTCGGATGACGGGTCACAGTATGTGCTGAACGGGGTGAAGCTGTGGACGACCAACGGGGTGGTCGCCGACCTGCTTGTGGTGATGGCCCGGGTGCCGAAGAGCGACGGGCACCGCGGCGGGATCAGCGCGTTCGTGGTGGAGGGCAACGCGCCCGGCATCACCGTCGAGCGGCGGAACGCGTTCATGGGCCTGCGCGGGCTGGAGAACGGGGTGACCAGGTTCCACGAGGTTGTGGTCCCGGCCACGAGCCTGATCGGCATGGAGGGCCAGGGCCTGAAGATCGCCTTGGCCACGCTGAACACGGGCCGGCTCTCGCTGCCGGCCAGTTGCGCGGCGGCCGGGAAGCTGGCGCTGAAGTTCGCCCGGGAGTGGTCGGCCGAGCGGGTGCAGTGGGGGCGGCCGGTCGGCGAGCATGAGGCGGTGGCCACGAAGATCGCGTTCATCGCCGCGACCGCTTATGCGCTGGAAGCGGTGGTCGAGCTGTCCAGCCAGCTTGCCGACGACAAGCGCAACGACATCCGGATCGAGGCGGCGCTGGCCAAGCTGTGGTGCTCGGAGATGGCTTACAAGATGGCGGACGAGCTGGTGCAGATCCGCGGCGGCCGCGGCTACGAGACCGCGGAGTCCCTGGCCGCGCGCGGTGAGCGTGGCGTGCCCGCCGAGCAGCTGTTGCGGGACTTGCGGATCAACCGGATCTTCGAGGGTTCCTCGGAGATCATGCGGCTGTTCATCGCCCGCGAGGCGGTCGATGCGCACCTGTCCGTCGCCGGCGAGCTCATCGATCCCGGGGCGGCGACCGCCCAGCGGGCCCGCGCGGCGGCCCGGGCGGGCGGCTTCTACGCCAAGTGGCTGCCCACGCTGGTAGCCGGCGAAGGACAATTGCCGGGCACCTACGGCGAGTTCGGCCCGCTGGCGCCGCACCTGCGCTACGTGGAGCGGGCGAGCCGCAAGCTGGCGCGGGTCACTTTCTACGGGATGGCCCGCTGGCAGGGTCGCCTGGAGCGCAAGCAGGGTTTCCTGGGCCGGATCGTGGACATCGGCGCGGAGCTGTTCGCGATGAGCGCCGCCTGCGTCCGGGCGCGAATGCACGCGACCACCGGCGCCGAGACCGACCGGGGACGCGTGGCGTTCGAGCTCGCCGACCTGTTCTGCGCGCAGGCGCGGCACCGGGCCGAGGAGCTGTTCACCCAGCTGTGGAGCAACACCGACGCGGCCGACACGGCACTGGCGCGGCACGTGCTCGCCGGCCGCTACGAGTGGCTGGAAGACGGCATCCTCGACCCCTCAATACCCGGGCCGTCGATCGCCGCCGCCGAGGCCGGGCCGTCCAAGGCCGAGAATGTGCACCGCCACATCGGCTGACCCGGTGGCGCAAGCGGCGCACGCTTGGCCGGCAAACCGGCGAAGGTCCCGCAGCCGGGATATCCGGCACTCCGCCGCACCGGGATTGTCTGCGAACCTTCGTCCCTGGCGTTTCTCACCAGGCGGGTGTCCAGTGCAGGCATGGACACCGATCCGGCCACCACCGACTCCCGGTGCGCTCCCGCACCAGGGGAAGCCTGTGTCCTTGATCCTGCCCGGCCCTGCCGGGCATGCCTGGCACCGTCACCGCGTGACTGCCCGTATCTCTACCTGCTATATGACGTGCGGCCCCCATTCCGCCGCTAGAGCGCCGGTCATGTAGTTGTCAGGCTGCCAGCTGGTAGTTCCTGGCGGGCTGGCGGGCGATGACGTGGAGGTTGTGGACTGCGGCGGCGCGGCGCAGGTCGAACAGGTTCTTGCGGGCGCTGCGGTAGCGGGCACGGCGGCCTTGCCAATGCCCGATGTGGGCGAGGGCGTGCTCGACCTTGACCCGCTCGCGGAGCCGGGCGCGTCCGGCCGGGGTGGCCTGGTACTCGCGGAGTTCGGCCAGCAGCGCCTCGTCGGGGTGGATGGACACGCTGCGCCCGCTGCTGCTGGTGGTGCAGCGCTGGCGCAGCGGGCAGGCCGCGCAGGTGTGTTTCGGGAAGTGCACGGTCTGGCCGGGCTCGAAGGGCATGATCACCCCGGCGGGGCACCTCAGCTCGCCGGCGGGGAAGTCGAGGGCGAAGTCGGTCTTGGGGTAGCGGCCGGCCGCGTTGCGCACCCGCCAGGCCTTGCAGTAGACCGCCAGGTCCGGTCCGCGGTCGCGGACCAGGTCCGAGGCCAGGTAGGCGCGGTCGATGTGCAGCTCGGCCAGCGTCCGGCCGGCGGCGTCCAGGTCAGCGGCGATGTCGCCGGTGACGCTGGCCTCGGGCGCGTTGGCCGGGGTGATGCCCACGGCGGGGACCAGGCCGGTGTCCAGGTCGCGCAGCACGTGCCGCTTGTAGCCGTCGAACAGCACCGAGCGGGACTTGCGCCCGTGGCGCATTTGGGCGTCCTCGACGCTGATCCGCCGGTCTTTGGCCACCCCGCGGCGCAGCGACGGCGCCGGGCCGGCCAGGTCGACGTCCTGGTCGCGGACCTGGCGGGCGACCGCCACCGCTTCGGCCGCGGCCTGGCCGCCGGGCTGGCCGGCCACGAACGCTTCGACCTGATCGAGGAAGCCCAGCACCTGGGCCACGGCCAGGCCCGCCGTCTCCGGATCGTCCCAGTCCAGGTCCAGCGCGGCCTTCAGGCTGGAGGCGGCCAGCTGCGGCACCCCCGCCTGCGCGGCCACGGCACCGGTCCCTGCGGCCTGCCCCCGCCCCTGCAAGACCGCGATCACGCCCAGAGCCTTGCGCAGGGCGTGTCCCACCAAGTTGATCGTGTCCTCCACCCGGCCCGCCCCCCACAGCGGGCTGGAATCCAGCGCCGCCCGCAGCGCCCGCGCGCCGAACCCCCCGCTCCGTGCGGCCAGCGCCACCGTCCGCTCCACCAGCCGCCGGTCCAGATCACCCTCGATCAGCCGCTTGCGGAACCCGACCAGGGTGCCCTTCGAAAACGGCGGCGCCTCCGCGTCCATGCAGTCCAGCACCAACTGCCAGCGCCGGTCCATCACCGTCGCCTCGATCACCTCATCGTCACTGACCCTGGTATACGCCTGCAGGATCGTCGCTAGCGCCAGCCGAGCCGGCGGCACCGGCGGCTGCCCCTTCGGACTGTCCACATACGCCCGGGCCAGCTCGTCCTGGAACTCCTCGTCAAACAGCTCATGGCGATGCTGCCGTAAGAACACGAATAGCCTCGCCCGCCGCACCGCCTTCATCACCGCCTGCTCCGCAGCCGACGGCTCCACCGGCGGCCGCCACACACCAGGACGCATCGCACTTCCTCCCTTGCTCGCAGCAGATGCCCGCCACCCACCACGAACAGGGCCTAGCACACCCCGACGACCTCACACCGGCGCCACGCCAAAACCGACCGCGCTACTTGACCGGCGCTCTAGGCCCACCGGGAGCCCGATCCGAGTTCTGCGCTGTCCCGTCGGCCTGAAACGGTTCGGCGGCCCAGCGGGCTGACCAATCCGGTCGCCCAGCGGGACGAGCAGATGTCTGTGGTGATGATCGTCGCTCTGGTCGCCTTGGCGGCGTTCCACCCCGATCGTCACAGCCTGGACGACCGCCCAGACGCCAGCAAGTCGGGACCATCGGCCCTTCGCGAGGCGGCGCAATCCGGCAAGGCTGGATGCCGCAGGAATGAGATGTCGCAGGGAAGGGCTGCTAGCAGGCTGATGGATCGGTGCCGGTGGCACCATTCCGGGCGGCGCAGCAGTTCGTGAGGAGGCAGCGATGGCAGTGTTCAGGTTCGAGCCCTTCGGGGACCCCGTCGAGCGACTCCTGTCCATGGCCACGACCGGAACCCGTACCCCGCTCGGGATGCCGATGGACATTTACCGCACTAAGGACGGCGACTATCACGTCGAGGCCGACCTGCCCGGCGTTGAGCCGGATACCGTCGAGGTGACCGTTGAGCACGGCACGTTGACGATCAAGGCCGATCGCACCCCAGGTTACGGCGACAGCGAGCAGGTCATCGTCGCCGAGCGGCCTCAGGGCTCGTTCATCCGGCGCCTGTCCCTTGGTGAGGGCGTGGACTCCGGCCACCTCACGGCCGATTACGCCAATGGCGTTCTGCGCGTCACCATTCCCGCCGCGCCGAAGGCGCAGGCCCGCCGGATCGAGGTTACCCGCGAGCCTGGCAGCAGGCGCACCGTCGCCGGGAAGGCCGTCAAGGAGTAAGCCGGGACACGCGCGAGGTCGCCTGCAGGGCGCTGCAAGGCGGAATAGGTCCTGCGCCGGTCCGGAGTGATGGTAACCGGACTGGCCGGACAGGTGCGCTCCGGTGGCATACGCAAGCCCTTGGCAGCTAGGCCGGGGGGGCCTCTTCGGTTCCGCACGGCCACTAGGCAATGCCACCGGCGAGGCGAGCAGGCCAAGCGGGACCTGCAGCCGTCCCACGCGAGCACGCCACGACACTACTAGTGCGATTCCTGTCACCCGTAGTGTCGCCTCAGCGTGGCTAGGCGCTGACGGCCTCCGAGGCGCGGCTGGCATGCCGATCGTCTCCGGCCGACCGCTCGGGTGATGATCAGCCTCTGGCCTGGGCTTGGGAACCTGGTGGAGTTCGTGAAGACCGGCTTGGCCTGGTGGCAGGAGACCTGGTGGCGGGCGGGTTCGTGGTGCGTGAGTCGATCCAGGCCGGGCTCAACGACGGCCCTTACACGCAACTGGTGCTTAGGTTCGGGACGGCCATCCAGGCAGCGGCCAGCGTACGGCGCCCACCGGATGACGTGCTATCCACAGGCACCAGCCAAGACGGCGACACCAGGGAGGGGTAAGCGGCCCGCGCCTGGGCTGCCGGCAACACCGGGCCACGCCCCGGTGCTTGACGCGTGCGACCATGCCCGGCCATCCGTGCCGCGGCGGCCGATCTGCGAGTCGCCCTGGACCTGGCCAGCGCCAGCTAGCGTCACTTCCGAAGTTACGCTGGCCAGCGTCCGCGAGCGCCCGGCCAGGGCCGAAAGGCCAGGCTTCCCAGGACCTTCGCGCATGGCAGGCCACCAGGCATGGCGAACACCATGAAGAACGATGGTTTCGGCGTGGATAAGAGGGGACCGGACATGGCTTCGCGGCGAGAGACAGGAACCGATGACACGCCGCACGGCGGCGTGACGCTGCCGCCGGTCCCGGACCCGGCGGCCCTGCAGCAGCTGGCTGCAGCACTCCAGACCACGCCGCAGGGCCTGCCCAGCGCGGACACGAGCCAGCCGCCCGGCCAGGCTGGCCCATCTCACTATCCAGTGCTTCAGACCCTCTCCCCAGCAGAGTGCTACGACCTGCTGTCGCCTGGTGGGGTGGGCCGCGTGGCGTTCACCACCAGCGACGGGCCTGTCGTTCTGCCGGTGAACTATGCCATGTCAGGCCAGACGGTGATCTTCCGAACCGCCCCGGACACGCTCCTCGCGGGGTACCTCAACGGCCCGGCCGGGTTCGAGGTAGACCGACTGGATGAGGCACTGAGCCAAGGCTGGAGCGTGCTGGTGACCGGGCGCGCAGTCCGGGTGACCAGCGAGGCAGAAGTCCGCCATCTAGAGCAGCACGTCGGCGTCCGGCCCTGAGCGGGCGGTCCGCGCGATGTACACGTGCGCATCATCCCGCGCAAGATCACAGGCAGACGCATTCGCAGCTATTGATGACCTACACCAAGGATCGAGGCGAGGGCACCCGGCTGACCAACAACAAGTGCGGGCCAGCGGGCGGGGAAGGCCGGGATCTCCAGTGTGGGCCCCTGTGTCGGCGGCAAGCGAGATTTCGCTTTCCGTTGACGCCCTGGGCGGCCCAGCATTGACAACAGCGTGGATAGTGCCGCAGTGCAGATCATCCGGATATGAACCTTGCCGACAGCCGCTTGAAGCGACTGAAATCTGCGCCATAACGGCGGCTACTTGTGCGCCGGTGCCAACCGGGTGTTCGTTACAGAGTGTCATCTGGCTCTTGGCCAAAATTTCGTGCGGATCGCTGGCTCAGGGCGGTGTTCAGGCTGACCGTCGTCTTGCCGCGCGGCGCTGCCCCGCACACTGGTCAGCCCTCCGGCGCGTGGCCAGGCAGCCGGTTGTGACGTTAGTCCCTTGCGAGGGCTGTGCACAGCCTCCGATGGTTGTTGTATGACGGTTGGACGCAGGACCGCGGTTATGGTCGCGGCCGGAATGGCAGCAGCCGAGGTTGTTTACGCAGCGTGGGTGCGTCCTCGGCTCTTGCGCTGGGGCGCAACCAATGAGGAGGTCACCGGGGCGTATCCGGGTGCCGAGCTGGTCCCTCACGGCCAGAGGGCGGCGACGATGGCCGTTACCATCGACGCGCCGCCGGATCAGGTTTGGCCGTGGCTGGTCCAGATGGGTGGTGACCGCGGGGGCTGGTACTCCTGGGACCGCCTCGATAACGGCGGCCGGCCAAGTGCCACAACGGTCCACCCGGAGTGGCAAGACCTCGCCCTCGGCGACTCCGTCAAGTACTGGACACGGAACGGCCCGGTGGACGCGTGGGAGGTAGCAGCGCTGGAACCGAACCGGTTCTTGGGGCTGCGCGGGTTGAGGGATCTGCGAGGCCGCCAGCTCGACCCCGGGCAACCACGGCCATCCGCCTATACCGAAGGGCTGTGGGGCTTCCTGCTGAACGAGCTGCCTGGCGGGGGCACACGCCTGGTCATCAGCGGTTACCAGGCCCTCCGCCCTCGGTGGCTGGAGCGCTTCGCCGACTATTGGCTCTACATCCCGGTTGTCTGGCCGATGCAGGCCCGCATGCTGGCCGTGCTCAAACGCAACATCGAACGAGCGGCCCGGGCCCGAACGCACACGGCCCCCTCCGGACAGGCCGCCTAACCTAGACACCGGCGCACCAGGTCGCGCCGGAGCCGGGCGGCAAGCCGTCCGCGCCGTGACACCCCGGCCGGCCTGTGGATCACCTGGGGGCGTGTCAGGCAACGCTGGACGGCGATAGCACCGCGGCGCTCTCCAGAAGTTCCCGAAATTGGGCGGCGAAGCGGGCGGCGGGCGCGCCGTCCACCACGTTGTGGTCGATTGCCACGGTCAGGTCCAGGACGTCGCGGACCGTGACCTGGCCGTCGATGACACGCGGGCGCTGGCTCATCCCGCCGACGATGACCTCCAGCGACATCAAGGACAGGGACGTGATGCCGAAGCCTCCGCCGCCGGCGAACATGCCCACAGCCGTCACAGCGACGGTACCGATGTGCTGCCGGGCAGCGACCGATCTGGCCATCACGGCATACATGGCCGGGATCACGCCCGGGATCCGGGTCGCGGCGGGCCCGGCTCGCTCCAGCCACCGGCCGCTGCTGCTGGCCGCTGGGTCGTGCTTGACACGGCGCAGTTCGGCGGTGAGGTCGGGCACCTCGCGGATGTCAGCGTCGCGCAACAGATGGGGAATGGCGAACGGCCCTTGCGGCGTGATGATCTCTACCATCGTGCCCACATCAACGTGCCGGTGGGTCACCAGCTGCCCTCGCCAGTTGCGGTAAGCATGCACGGCCGGGTAGGCGGCGGCTGCGCGGGCCACGCTGGCCACCACGAAGGCGGTCAGCGACCAGGGCGGATCGTGCCCGGCCAGCAGCTGGTTCGCTGTGGTTATGTCCACATCGACCAGCCCGTACATCGGCATCTTGCTGCGGCCAGCGCGCATGGCCGCAGTGACCAGCCGCCGGTTGGAGGGAAAAGCCCGCACCTCCACCCGGCGCGGACGATCGGGCGCCACCATTAGAGTCTGACACCTGGCGTAGCGCTGACAGCTTCCGGCGCCGGCCCTGCCGCGGGGGCTGGGCCACGGCGCTACCCAGGTAGGCGATCCGGCAGCCTCTTCAGGCGGACCTCGTAGCGCTCGCCGTCCCGCTCGTAGAACAGTTCAGCGCTATCTTCGACGTAGTTGAGGTCCCGCTCCGTCACGCGGCCGCCCGCGTGCTCGATTGCCGCGGCCAGCTGGTCGAGCTCAGCCTTCAGGTGCCCAAGGTCCATGGTCCAATGATGTTCCCTCTACCCCATACTGGCACCTACCGCCGGACTGGCCCCTCGCTCAGCTGCCCGGCGCGCGCCGCTGGCGGTGATCACCCGCCGGGCGCATACACTCCCGGGACCGACGGCAGACCTCCCACAGCGACCAGTAACGTATTCGCAGGACTGTCAGGTAATTCGCATAGGGGACGCCGCGAGGCATAAGCTGCCGATTCCGCACAGCCGGAATCGGTACAGGCCTGACCGGGCAGCGCACGCAGATGAGCCAGATATGTATGGCCCCTGGCCGCCTGTCCTTGCAGTCCGCGGCCGCGCAGATCGGCGGCTCTTTGCGCGTCCGCCACCAGAGCACCGACTACGCCGTGTGATCGCTGGCGCGCCGGTGGGTCAAGGCCGGCAGCAAGTGCGCCGCGAGCTGGCAGACATCCGCGGCGAGATCCCCGGCCGACCGGAGCCTTGATCCCGTTACTGGGATGGGATGCCGAGCGCTTCGGGATGGGCCCGGCGGTAATGCTCGGTCAGGACCT
>WNGN01021393.1_pt1 | contig 13210 bp, 10 predicted proteins | sample 5400561 | NCBI WGS metagenome assembly WNGN01 (sample SAMN13153379, study PRJNA577476) | soil metagenome | isolation source: 115 cm soil or saprolite under Garry oak tree replicate 2 | place: USA:California | collected 2016-06-15
CGATAGAGGCCGCGCCAGCGATCACACGTGCGATCAAAGCTGGTCGCCACTTTCGCCAGCACCTCGTCGAGCCAGTTGTCCGTGTACCAGTCCGAGGCGCGCAGATCATCTAGCAGCGTCTCCAGTACCTGAGCAGCCGACAGGCGCGAAAAGGCCCTCGCCGCGCTATTTTCGATGCTCTCACGCACGGCTCCCTGCAACTCCAGCGTTGGTTTTTCGCCGGTGATCTCCAGGACATCCTTGAGCGACCGCCCCAGGCTGAGTCTGGTCTCCGCCAGCCAGATGGCGTGGACGTGCGCCCGCACCAGGTCTTCGTTCGCCAGGTCGAGCCTCGGCGGAGTAACGGCCCCGGCCACCATCTGGTCGGGCCGCTTAAAGAAATACTGGTCATGGGGACTGCCCGTAGAGCAATAGGAGAAGACGAGCGCGGGCTGTCCGCTGCGGCCAGCGCGACCACTACGCTGGGCGTAGTTCGCGGGTGTCGGTGGCATATTGCGCATATTGACGACATTCAACTCCGCGATATCGACACCAAGCTCCATCGTTGGAGAGCAATAGAGAATGGGCAGTTTGCCCTCGCGAAACTTGTCTTCTCGTTCGACGCGCAATTGATAGGGTACCTGGGCGGTATGCTCCCGCGCCTCGAGTCCCTGCAATTTGGCGGCAATGCTGCTATAAAAATCCACGAAGAAGGCGTTGGTGCGCTGGCCCTGCGCTGAGACCCTTGGCACGCGAATGGGGTCATGATAGGCCACTTTCCCATCACCAGCCATCCAGATCAGCGACGAAGCGGTCAATTGGTAGCCAGGTTTCTTCTCGTTGTTGGCAGGTTTGTCTACGCATTCCACCAGTCCCGCTTTACTCAAACCATCCAGTAGTTGCTCAATAATAGTATCGGTGTCGCCGAGCCGCTGCTTCTCTGCATACTCTTCAAAGGTCTTTCTGCGCCGCAGATACTGCCCAAATCCGCCGCGCGAAGACAGGTAGACATTGCCGCCGTAGTCATCGCGATCGCGCGGCCTGGGATAGAGGATGGTCGCGTATTCTTTCGACTCATTCTCGTCCAGCGCCCAGGGAGAGACCAGCCGTTGGCTGCTCTGCTGCTGCAAGCTCTCTTGATAGAGCTGGTCAAGATAGTCCACCTTGATCGCCAGTTCGCGGCGCATGAAGTCGAGCAGCACTGTGCTCACCGTCTCCCTCGTCGCAGGTGTGGCACTGCTCAATGCCGCGTGACAGTTGCGCCACACGTCCTCGTCACAGCACACCTCCTCTAAAGAGAGGTAGGTTATCTTGAGCAGTCCGGCCTGCTCCAGGTTGGGCGAAGTAATACGCCAGCCGCGCTTGAGGTCGCGATAGAGGCGGTAGCCGAGGACATTGCGCAAGGCCCGTTTGGTCTCGGCCAGCGCCTGGTATTTCACATTCGGGTCGCTGGCATACAATGTCAGGTCCAGGTCAAGGGCATCGAAGACTTTTTGCGTCAGGTTTTCGTGCCGCAAACCCTCATTGCCCGCGTCGCGCACAGCCCTATACAGGGCTGAACGCAGCAGACCGACCTCAATGAAGTCGTTGAAGTGGCCCGCTTGCAGTGATGCATCCTGGCGGTTGTCGGTAAAGCTCAGCAACTTGGGCGGCATGTTCTTGATCGGCGTATCGCGCAGGCTGCGCATGGCTGACAGGCTCAAAATCGTCGTCGCAGTGCTGCGTCCCTCGGAACTTAACGAGGCCAGTTTCGCGAAATCATCCGTTTGCCGCGCGTTGTACGAGACGCCGCATTGGAGGCAGAAGCGAAACGGGGCGGGCACGAAATGACAGTCCAGCACATTTGCGGCGTTTTCAACGAGGTCCAATTCCACAGCATCCGCGCCATCCCCACGCACGCGCACGGATCGCGGCAGGTCCTCGCGCCGGTTGCGGCGCACGCGAAAACCCGCGCGCGTCTCCTCCAGCCATTCGTCCGGCAGGCGCTCTTCAACAGAGTCCTGGTCCAGCGGCCAGGGGTTGTCACTGCTGTAAAAAAGAAAACCAGCCCTACCCTCGTCATCGTGCTGGTCAGTGAGTTCGCGCGGGAGATACTGTTCGTCCTTCAACCGCACACAGAACCAGTGGCAACAGCACGCGGTTACGATCACCAGGGACAAACTGCTGCCGCTGCAGCGTCAGGTGCGGCTTCGTCTCGAGCGAGGCATACATGGTATCGCCCTTGCTAATAAACTGGTGCAGGCGGAAGGCAAAGGGTGCGGCGCCCGTCTCTGGATGCGGTTCGCACTCGTAGCCTGCCAGTAACGCCTGCTGAATGGCAACGATGCAGCGCTCAATAGGAACGCCTATGAGGCGGCTCAGTTCCGCTGCTGCCCCTCCATCCCCCCCTTCTTTCTCATGGGAGATGCTCCTGGGCGTGGTACGCACCAGACGCTCCCCCTCCTGCCTGACGCCAAAAGTGCTCTCGATCCAGATAGAAAGGGGATCAGCGATAAAGGACTGGTAATCGCGTGGCGGCAGATACCCGGCATCCCGCCCACTCTTTACACGCTCCGTCAACGCGGCTACAAAGGCCGGGTCCCCCTCGTCATGGCTACCCGTTGTCCGTGTCAGCGTCTCTCCAATGACGTGCTCTGGTGTAACGACCGTTCCAAACATGCGCGATGCCATGGTCGCTACCCCGCTGCTTCGCTCTTCGTACGTGCCAACCCCGGCCAGCGTCGCCGAAGTACCGACATATTGCAGTTCGCTCATCCCCATGCGTTTCTGAACACGGCGTACCAGCAGCGCCACATCCGCGCCCTGGCGACCGCGATAGGTATGCAACTCGTCCAGTACGAGAAAACGTAGCGCTGCCGAGGATATGAGCGGCGCGTCAGTCGAGCGCGTCATGATCAGTTCCAGCATTACATAGTTGGTGAGCAAAATATCAGGGGGGTTGGCGCGAATGCGCGCTCGCTCTTCCTCCGATTCCTGTCCCGTATAGCGTTCAAAGGTCACCGGCCCATTCTTTTTGGGGTAACCCAGGCACAGAAATTTTTCCAGTTCCTTGAGCTGGCTGTTCGCCAGCGCGTTCATCGGGTAGACAACGATGGCCTGAATACCCTTGCCACTGCCATGGCGCAGCACATAATCGACGATGGGAACGATATAGGCGAGGCTTTTCCCCGAACCCGTGCCGGTGGTAAGCACATAGCTTGCGCCACTCCGCGCAACAGTAATGGCCTGAGACTGGTGTTTATGCAGGCGCAGCGGACGGCCCTGGTCACTCTCCGTTTTATCCTTGCGAAAGATCCTCGCGCATTCCCGGTGCAACGTGCCCCGCGCCACCAGTTCATCAATGGTTTCTCCCGGCGCAAATAACGGGTTGAGTTGAATCAGGGGATCAGGCCAGAGCATACCCTTCTGTAATTGTCGTTCAACGAAGTCGTGAATGTGGGGATCGCGAATCTGGATAAAGCTCTCGATATATGAAGCATAGTCGCCAATCAGCCGGTCGCGGAACTCGAAAATATTCATACAACTACCTCAGGAGGGAAAACTTCAGCCACGTGAATACATCATCAGCGCGTGTTCTATACACGAGGTTTATTGCGTACTCTATAGTTGTATTATCTTTTGTTTGTCAATGGAAATAGAGACTTTAAATAAGGCCTGTGAATTATCGAGAATATGCCTCAATTGCACCTCATTCCTGGCAACCACACAATACCTCAAATCTGCTATTGCCTTAGAGCAGAGTATCCTGAATCTTCTGTTTTTTGCTGCGCAGTTGCTTATTCCTGGCGCGGCGGCGGTCTTCAAGCTGCTTGCGAATAGATGGTGCAGATGGGAGATCTTCGGGGAGCGGAGCATGCAATTCTCGAAGCGTGTACCGAATAGCGCGGCCAACTCCAAAATGTGTCTCGATAGCTCGATCCTCACCTACAATTCTCTCGCGGCGAAGTTTGCCATCGGTCTGTGTAATCCTAAAGAGGTTTGCTGCTAATTCTTCTGAACCCATGTGGTCCAATATCTCGCTACCCTCGGGAATATCCTTGTGCAGTCGAATGTCTTCGGAGTCCATTGCATAGAGTCCCAAATAACCAGAATCATGAAAGACACCGAATGACTCAGAACGAACTCCGGCCTGCGCAGCGGCTTCTGACAGATTTTTATTGCCCTCGGCCACCTGCAGGCGAATTTCTATGCGGGCCTGTTGTTCCTGGTACAACTGGTGGATCTCATGGGAACGAGTGCTTACCGCGAAGTAGTTTTGAGCAGTAGCAATTTCTTCTTTTCGTGGGTCGCCGTTCATTGCAATCAGATAACAGGCCAGCCGGGAAAGATAGTAGTCTTTGACCTGCTGTACGGCGCCTTTGCCACCGACGATCGGTTTAATGGCGTCAGTAAAGTGATCGGCGATAATGTTTCCAGTAGCTTCGCAGGACACCATGGCTTTTTTAATGACTTTTTCAAAGTTCTGCCAACTACTTTTGTACCCGAGCAGTGGCATCAGTTCACGCGCCTGCCAGTATTCTACATTGTAGGGGTTGAGATGCTTGATGGAGTCAAAGTTAGGATCAGACATTAAATAACCTCCTCGAGTCGCAAGGTACCGAGTCTGGGAAGCTGAATGCTCTTTTCAAAGCCATGAATGGCACCCGTGAGACGAAACCCGCCAATGCCTTTCTTCCGACTCTTGAATTTGGGATAGCCACACTTCCCGCGCCATTTGCCCTGTTTTTTCAAGTTCACTTTGCGAAAGAAATGTGTGAAGGCATGATCCAGGTCGATCAGGGCCTCTTGCGGTGCACATTTTGAGACTTCGTACATGTAGGGAAACTTAGTGGCTTTCAAGGCGTTGAGTTCTCGGTGCAATTGGCGGGCATTGGGCCAGGTGCATTGGATCACCTTTGACCACGCGCGAGAGGCCTTCCATGCTGATACAGTCATAAGGACAGATATCCACACAGCCAGAACAGAGAATACAGATCGAGGGATCAATCATGATATTCAACTGGCATTGGAGACAACGGCGCGCCTGCTCAACAGCCTGCGCAGGAGTATAGCCAGTCTCTGTCTCGCGTGTATTACTATAGCGGTCCTTTAATGGCAAGCCGGGAATATTGTGATGCGCGATAGATTCATAGTCATCGACCATCCCACGTCGATAATCTGGCAGCTCTATTTCTTCCGCAGCTTCAGCGGGTTTGTCCACTCCGCCGAGATAACGGTTGATCGCGACGGCAGCATCACGCCCATCGGCTATGGCTGAGATGAGGTTGCGTGAGCCTTCAGTATAATCGCCGCCCGCGAAAAGGCCAGGAGAGTTCGTCATCCAGGTCTCCCGGTCTACCAGGGGAATACCCCATCTATTGACATCGAGCTTCAGCTCTTTCGCTGGAACCCAGGCCCCATCGCTCGACTGCCCAAAGGCCGGTATAATAGTGTCCGCCTCAACGACAAATTCACTACCTGGAATAGGAATAGGACGACGGCGACCACTAGGATCGGGATCACCTAACTTGTTACGAATAAGCTTGAGACCACTGACATGCACACCATCGTTGCTCAATACCTCAACCTGAGTGACAAGGTATTGAAACTCGACGTGTTCTAACGTGGCTTCATCAACTTCGTATTCGTCAGAAGGCATCTCTTCCTGAGAACGGCGGTACAGGACGTACACCTTCTCAGCGCCAAAGCGAATTGAAGTACGGCAACAGTCCATTGCAGTGAAGCCACCACCCAGGACAATCACACGTTTGCCGATGAAGGCTGGTTCGCCGTAATTCGTCTTCGCCAGCAGCTTGATACCATCCTCAACGCCCTTGAGGTTCGCACCAGGGATCACTTTGTTATCAGGGCCCGTCAGAGGATTTGAGATATAGCAGCCTGCAGCGAGAAATACAGCATCATGCTTCTTGAGCAGGTCTGTGACCTGTATATCACGCCCGACCCTGGTATTGTATTGTACTTCAACGCCAAGGTCCGCCATGTATTCATCACATTCTTCAAACGTGACATCGCGTGGCAAACGCCAGACGGGAATACCATTAACCATCACACCACCAGCGGTGGGATATTCATCATAAACGGTGACGGGGTAGCCCATCTCGCGCAAGTCACGCGCGGCAGCCAGGCCAGCGGAACCCGCACCAACGATGCCAACACTCTTGTCCTTCGTGATAGGGCGTCGCTGCACACGATGCTGATACTCGCGGTGGTCAGCGGCGGCCCGCTTCAACCAGCAAATAGCGATAGGTTTACCGTCGATTTTGTTACGGCGACAGACAGGCTCGCAGGGGCGAGCACAGGTCCGTCCAAGGACGCCAGGTACCACGTTGGCTTCACGGTTCAAAAGATACGCCTCGTCGAAACGGGCCTGGGAAATCAAACCAATATAGGTCGAAACATCGGTATGAGCTGGACAGCCTACCTGGCAAGGAATATTCGTCTGATACCAGTCAGGATTCGTCATGACTGATTGGTATCGTGCTCCTAATTCGCTATCGGGATCAATCATATAACAACAGTCCTTTCCTGGGCATCCAACCTACTGTACCAGCCAATGTGCTTTCCAGCGCATGGAGCAGGGGAGACAGATTCGACTCTCGCCAATACGGCCTACTATTTAGTATCCCCCGTAGCATGAGGCCGATGTAATGCTCTGGGGGGGCAAGTTCCATAAATTGATCTGTTACGTATTACATAAGCTATGATTTCTTCACAGATTATATCATAACCGCCTGAAGAGGGACAAGAAGGCGATTGCATACCAGGGCTATGAACCAATGGTTTGCATGCCTATCGAGGCTATCAGACCTCCCAGGAGAGCTGTGCGAGGAGCAACGCTGCTCACGACGAGATATTCATTGGGGCTATGGTCAAGACCACCAACGGGACCGAGTCCATCAAGCGTCGGTACGCCAAAACCGGAGGTATAACTCCCATCCGATGATCCTCCCGTTAGCACGTGGTTGACGTCAAATCCTAACATTCCGGCGATATCCTGGGCCGCATGGGCCAGTTTGAGACTCTCCGGTGTAGGGACCATTGGCGCCTTAAAAACTGCTTCAACTTCCAGGGTCAATTCCACCCCTGGTACTTGCTGCTGTTGCATTATTTTCCGCCATTGCATCTCTGTATCGACTCTGTCCTCGGAGTGCAGGTAGCGTATATCGAATTGAACCTGCGCCAGGTCAGGCACTACATTTGCCATAGTGCCGCCAGTGAAAACGCCAGGAGTAATGGTCAACCCTTCGCGCCAGCCGTCGAGAGCTTGAAACTGGAGGATTTGATGGGCCAGCTCTACTATAGCATTGCGCCCCTTTTCTGGCTCGACACCGGCGTGGGCGGAGCGACCGTGCGCGGTAAGCGTGTACCTGGCATTGCCTTTACGTGCGCTAACAATATCCCCATTGTCGCGCGCCGCCTCTAAAATGAGCGCGCCGCGACAATTGCGGGAGGCATGTTCGATGAGTTTTACGCAATGACGGGAGGTAGTTTCCTCGTCGGAGACGCAAAGGAGGCGAAGCTCCTTAAAAGGCCGGTACCCGATAGCCAGCAAAGCTTCAATGGCATAGATCGCCAGGAGAATACAGCCCTTCATATCGCTGACACCTGGCCCATACAACATGTCCTCTTCCAGCCGTACCGGGCGCGCAGAGGCTATACCCACAGGATAAACGGTATCTGTATGTCCTACCAGAAGGACATTCCCTTGACCCTCTCCATGTACTCTGCTCACTATATCATTACCCGATTCCTCATGTTCGATAATAGTAGCATCTATGCCCATGTTACGCATGCGCATCGCCAGCCAGAGAGCCATCTCGTCCAACCCCGGCTTGTAATAACTGTACGAGTCAATCGAGCACAATTCACGTAGTTCATCGATATACTGTGATAAATGCTGTTGCGTGTAGGCTTCAATGCCTTTCACTAATGTTTGTAGATTCATAATGATACCTCAAGAATAATTTGAGCGGCACAATATAATATATGCTGCATGATAGTAATGACGGTGAGCATAGGCTTGTAGCAACATTTTTTCAATGAGCGAATCTCACGCTAAATTGAGAAATACCTATGCATAATAGCTATACGATGGCAACTCTTGCCGAGAGACAATTCATGTTCTGTACGGCATTTCCCATCAATAAGCGATATGGGATATACTCAGGTGAAGTTGATTATACGCATCAATTGTAACCGCTCAGCAAGAAAGGAGCTATTTCAATATGCCCGATACAGAGCATACCCCTTCCGCAAAGACGCCGCAGGGACATGGGCCGCGCACCGTCCGCGCACCGAGAGGAACAACTCTTTCATGTAAAGGTTGGCAGCAGGAGGCCGCTTTACGTATGATTATGAACAACCTGGACCCGGATGTTGCCGAACGTCCCAATGACCTGGTTGTCTATGGCGGTTCAGGACGCGCAGCACGTTCCTGGGCAGCCTTCGATGCTATAGTACACTCGCTGCGACAGTTGGAAAATGACGAGACATTATTGGTACAATCAGGCAAACCTGTCGGTATATTTCGTACCCACAGCGACGCGCCACGCGTGCTGATTGCCAACTCAAACCTGGTACCCTATTGGGGTAACTGGGACGAGTTTCGACGGTTGGAGGCACTTGGCCTGACAATGTATGGGCAAATGACCGCTGGATCATGGATCTACATCGGTTCGCAAGGCATTGTGCAGGGAACTTATGAAACCTTCGCGGAGGCGGCTCGCAAGCACTTTGGTGGTTCGCTCAAAAGCAGATTCATTCTCACCGCAGGATTAGGCGGCATGGGTGGCGCTCAACCGCTGGCAATTACAATGAACGAGGGGGTCTGCCTGGCAATCGAGGTTGATCCATACCACATACAGCGTCGATTGGAAACAGGTTATTGCGATGAGATGGCAAGCACGCTTGATGAGGCGCTGCATCAAGTACGAGAGGCTGTCAATCAAGGTCAACCCCTCTCCATCGGGCTCATCGGCAATGCCGCTGAGGTATATCCAGAGCTGGTGCGGCGTGGCATCGTACCAGACATGGTGACCGACCAGACCTCGGCTCATGACGCGCTCAACGGCTATATTCCTGCCGGTCTCTCGCTGGAAGAAGCTGATGATTTGCGCCAGCGTGATCCACAGGGAAACTCACGCCCTGGATTTTCCGGGCTTTGTCCCCGCCTACATTCGCCCTCTTTTCTGTCGTGGCAAAGGCCCTTTCCGCTGGGTAGCTCTCTCCGGCGATCCAGAGGATATCTACCGTACCGATGAGGCGATTCTCGCACTATTTCCTGAAGACGGCGCGCTGAAGCGATGGATCACGCTAGCCCGCCAGAAAATACATTTCCAGGGGCTGCCGGCGCGTATCTGCTGGCTAGGGTATGGGCAACGGGACAAAGCCGGGCTTGCTTTCAACGACCTGGTAGCGAAGGGCATTGTCAAGGCCCCTATTGTGATTGGGCGTGACCACCTGGATAGTGGATCGGTGGCCTCGCCATACCGCGAAACGGAGGCGATGAAAGACGGCAGCGATGCGATCGCCGACTGGCCTTTGCTCAACGCGCTGCTGAATACAGCCTCAGGCGCGACGTGGGTCTCCCTGCACCATGGCGGAGGCGTTGGTATTGGCTACTCGATACATGCCGGCCAGGTGATTGTTGCTGATGGCACGCCGGAAGCGGCAGAGAGATTATCACGGGTACTGACGAATGATCCAGGTACGGGAGTGATGAGGCATGTCGATGCTGGTTACGATGAGGCGATCGAGTGCGCGAGAGAGTTAGGGGTAAAGATACCAATGCTAGAGGCATAAAAAAAGCTGTAGCAAGAGAGAGGCAGGATATGTGATCGATATCCTGCCTCTCTCTTTTTGCCATACTCATGTTTGCCTTGTGATTTGATTTATTTTCCAGGTGCTGCTCTCGTTCACGAGTGTTGTATGATAGTTGATAGGAGGGACGAGGGTAAGGTTCAAAGTCAACGTCATTACCGCAGTTCCTGTCGAACCGTCGTCACTCTCGTTACTGAACGTGCAATCTTTCAAGCCTCCTGCCGAGGCGAAACTCTGCTGCAAAGAGCTCGTAAATTTCTCTTCGCTTACCTTACTTTGGTCGCTGCTCGATAACTGTTGATAGGCGTCGTGATAGTTACCTGACTTGAGATCATTGCAGAAGGTTATCAGTGTCTTTGTCGGAGTTGAACGGTTCGCATAAGCGTAGGCGCCAAAGGCGCTAAATGCTAAGAGCAAGACAACGATGATACTCAGTGTGATCCAGAGGCCCCTGCGGCTTTTTTTCTTTGCTGGTCCACCGGGCATGTAGGCAGGGATGCCTGGTGTGCCCGGTGGAGGATATTGTGGTTGAGGCACTGGATAGCCCTGCTGTGCGTTAGAGCCATAACTCGGAGGAGGTGGTACGGCAACAGTTGGCTCAATGGCAGGTGTATTGCCCTGTGGGCCAACATAGACCGTAGGGGCGAACAGGTCTGACCCACTTGCCTCGTAGGTAAACATAGTTCCTCCGATACGCACCTGATCACCTGAAATGAGGATACGTGAGACATGAGGTACCAGTAGCTGTTCGTTTACAAATGTGCCGTTGGTGCTACCGAGGTCGATGATGCTATATCCCTGCCCTTCGTGACGTATTTCGGCGTGGTAGCCAGACGCCTGGGGATCTGTAATGAGTAGTTGGCTACCCGGCATACGTCCAATAGTTAACGGCGTAGGTCCCAAGGTTATACGCCCCGTTGGGCCGTTCAGTGTTGCTTCCATGAACTCTCCTAATAATACAAGATTTTCCCGATCAGTATCGCAAAACAGCCAAAGAATACCTGAGGTAGTCTAGCATAATTTGATCGATACTGTCGAGTATGAAAATAGTGCTGGATGGATACCAGGATCATCCCCACTCCCCAAAACTTGCTCCTATCGTGTAAACTGTGCATACGGGATAATAAACGTATTTTTCGCTGAAAATCTAAAAAGTCCAGGCAGCAGATCAAAAAACCATTCAGTAACGAAGGATTGTGAGTATGGCGGACAATGAAAATACATTCACATACGACAACAACATTGTCATTAGCACAAACAGGCTCACCAAAGCCTTCGGGAAACTAGTGGCTGTCAACGATCTCCATCTCCAGGTAATGAGAGGTGATGTTTTTGGTTTTCTTGGGCCTAATGGTGCTGGCAAAACGACCACTATTCGTATGTTATTGGGCCTGATACGGCCAACAGCGGGCAGCGCAATTATTTTTGGTATGGATAACGCCTATCAATTGCCAGCTATTCTCCAGCGTATTGGGGCAATAGTGGAAACTCCTGCCTTTTACCCATACCTCTCCGGGAAAGATAATCTTCACGCTGTTGCCGCCGCCTCAGGGATGATCTCAGGGAGCGCAAGCAATCGGAGAGTTGAAGAAGTGCTTGAAATTGTTGAACTGGGTTCCCAGGCAGAAGATGCCTTTCGCAATTATTCCCTGGGTATGAAACAACGCCTGGGCATTGGCGCTGCCCTCCTTGCCGATCCAGAACTGGTGATCTTAGATGAACCGACGAATGGACTAGATCCGGCTGGACAATTCGAGATTCGCCAGCTGATCCAGCGACTGTCAACGCTCGGAAAGACCATCTTCATTTCCAGCCATTTCCTTCATGATATACAGCAAGTATGTAATCGCGTGGCTATCCTGCAAAAAGGGAACCTGATCAAGCAGGGTGCAGTCAATAAACTGCTACAGCAAGGCGAACAAATTATCATTCGCTTGAACAGCATCAACGAAACAGAGCAGGCCCTTACGCTGCTGCAGCAAAACAAAGAGAGAGAATATCCATGGATTGCGCATGTGTATATGGATACCAGTAAACAAAATATGCCTATTCTCCGGGTGGACGCTCCTCGTACCCGCTCAGCTGAGGTTAACGCGCTGCTGGCACAACATAATCTTTTTGCCGCGGAGATCCATCCTCAAGAGGGGAGCCTGGAGGAGATTTTCCTGGGACTCACAACGCCTCCAGCCTCTATCAGCCCACCGCGACCGGGTATGGCAGCACTGGCGAGAGATTCGAGTGATCCACAATCTGGGCCATAAGAGACCCAGGTCTCATTGATAAAGAGAACAAGAGAGGGAAGGAATGAAATCCTCATATCGAGCAATGCCTGAATCTTCGATTCCTCCGGCAAGTAGGGCAAGCTCAGTTTTGATGGGGCAACAAGATTACGTTAGTGTTTTGCTGCGCCTGACTGGGATGGAACTGTACAAGATACGTCGCCGCATGATGTCTAAGGTGCTGACTTTTATCGGCATTATGGCAACAGTAAGTCTCTTCGGCTTGTTTACGCCGCTTTTCTGAATCGCTACGTTTACCTGAATCTTTATCCCTGGTAACACAGTTACTTCTGACATTGGGACAGATATTGATTATCATTCTCGTGAGTACTATTGTTGGCGGAGAATACACCGATAAAACGGTGCGGCTTATGCTTACTCGCGGCCCGACACGGACTCAATTACTCCTCTCAAAAATCGGTGCTGCAGCCGACGCTGTTGTGCTGTGCGTAGTAGGGATAACGCTCCTTGGCATTCTCACCGGCTTCATGCTTAATTATATAACCGGAATAACCCCTACATTCGATTTCTTCAGTATGAACTGGCTTGGTCATGCTCTCCTTTATATGCTGATCACTATGCTTGGTCTGTTTACATACGCAATGATGGCACTTTTCTTATCAACGTTGGGACGGGCAACTGCCGCAGGAATGGCAGGAGTATTGACCTGGAGTTTTTTAATTGAACCGGCGATCAGCGTTATTGGGCTATTTGGAAGAACAATCAGTGGGCCTCTCGGGAGTTTTTTTCAGGCTCTCCCAGCCTATCTCATTGGCCCAAACATTTCTGTTTTGCTACAAAACGATAGTCCATATATTTTTCCTCAATCACCTGGTGCGCAAGTACCACAAGCAGCAACTGATATTCATGCATTGCTTGTACTCGCGGTCTACCTGGTGGTATTTATTGGCATCGCCCTCTGGGTGAATAGACGTCGAGATGTGTTGATCTAATGCTGAATTCTGCGACCATCAAAGAATATGCTTACTCGCTCGGCTTTGACACAGCGCGCATTACCTCCGCCGAGGCTTTGCCTGAGGCCGAGCGTGTCATCAAAGAGCGCATTGCCCAGGGCTTGATGGACGGGCTCCCCTGGTTTACCGCAGAGCGCGCCGAAGTATCTTGTCATCCCG
>WNGN01002143.1_pt1 | contig 13197 bp, 10 predicted proteins | sample 5400561 | NCBI WGS metagenome assembly WNGN01 (sample SAMN13153379, study PRJNA577476) | soil metagenome | isolation source: 115 cm soil or saprolite under Garry oak tree replicate 2 | place: USA:California | collected 2016-06-15
TGTTGTGCCGTCCTTGTATTCACGGCAAGGGTATCGTTTGTCCAGATTAAACCAAGATTTTAGGAATACGTTTTCGTGCTCGGGAGCCGCAAAAAAACGTTAAAGTGTTTTCTTACAGTGTCGTTAGAAAAATCGGCAAAGCAGCGATGCGCAGGAACATCACTTTCGTGATTACGATTTTGATCGGGGCCGCCACCGTACCGGCACAAGATTTTCAGGTGAGCACGAATGTGGACCTTGTGGTCGTTCCTGTTTCGGTTCGCGACGGAGGCCGGTTAGTTCACGGATTGAGCAAAGAAGACTTTACGGTCCTCGAAGACAAGGTCGGGCAAACAATTTCCAATTTCTCGGCGGATCCCCAGCCGCTATCGGCCGCAATCGTTCTCGATACAGGCATGGGCGGCATCGCGCTCCGCCGGCTCGTTCCTTTGTTCATAGCAATCACTGACGGCTTCAGCGAATTCGATGAAATGGCCGCCTTCCGCTACGATCACTTGGTCTTTCAGCTCTCTGACTTCACCACCGATCACGAAAAAATCGAGAAGAGTTTCGATGTCGTGAAAACCATCGCGGCGAAACAGCCCGCCCATGTTGCGGCCGGCGATCCCGCGCCGGAAGCTCCAGCGATCCTTCGGACGATCCTCGGGTTGATCAATTTCGGTGGTTACGGAGGCGTCATCGACAATCCCAGTCCGGGCATGGCGGGCCCCGTCCGAAGACCCACGACGGAAACGGTTCCGACGGTGCGTTCCAAACGAGTTGTGCCTAGCCGGGCTCTCTTTGATGCGATTTATGACGCCGCAAAAGCTCTGGAGACGCGGCCGGAAGGACGCCGCCGGATCATTTTCATCGTCTCCGATGGACAGGTGACGGCCGACAAGAACACTCACAACTTCGCCGAAATTACAGATCTGCTTCTGCGCGACAATATCGAACTCTACTCCGTGAATACGGACACCGATCCAATCGATCGAAAGCTCGGCGTCCTGGGCGCCCTTGCTCGAGCCACCGGCGGCGACGAATACCGGGGTCTGAAAACAGCCTCGATGGAAAGCGCGTTCAGCCGAATCACCGAGCAGGCGCGCAATCAGTACGTCCTGGGTTACCACTCCACAAACGAAGTGAAAGGCGGCCTGCCCACTGTCCGAATCATCGAAGTTAAAGGCCGCAATCCCAAGTGGGACTTCAAACACCGCAAAGGCTACACACAGATTCGTTAGCTATGATGCGTGAAGCCCCGAATGTACGCGTATACTTCTGAGTCGAGGAGAGTGGAATGAAGCTGATTGCCAGGAGCTTGACGTTTTCAATCGCTGCTGTGGCAGCGATGCTGTTGATCTCGAGTGCTGCCGCGGCACAGGGACGAGGCGAACGCGGCGGCACGCCCGACTGGCCGCCGGCCGGTCCGACGCCGCGAACGGCTGACGGCCATCCAGATCTATCAGGCAACTGGCAGCCGAACGCGATTCGCCAGAACGTGGACATGGTCGGCTCCGGTGTCGATGTGCCGATGCTGCCGGCGGCCGAAGCACTCTATAAGAAACGCAAGGAAAACCTCAGCAAGGACGATCCCGAAGCGCGCTGCCTGCCTCCCGGCGTGCCGCGCACGAACACCACACCGTACCCGTGGACGATCGTGCAGACGCCGCACCTCATCGTGATCGTCTACGAAGGCGGCGCGCACGTCTGGCGTAAGGTCTTCATGGACGGCCGCCCGCACGATCCGAAAGTGGAATTGACGTGGCTCGGCGACTCGATCGGCCACTGGGAAGGCGACACGCTGGTCGTCGAAACGGTTGGCCAGAACGACATCACGTGGCTCGACCAATCGGGCATCCCGCACTCGACCGGCATGAAAGTGACCGAGCGCTTCACACGCACGGACTTCGGTCACCTCGAGGTTGTCCACATCATCGACGACCCGAAGACCTTCTCGAAGCCGTGGACGTTCACGACGCATCCGTCGTTGCTTCGGGGCGAGCTGATCGAATACATCTGCCAGGAAAACAACAAGGACGTCGAGCACCTGGTGGGAAAGTAGATGGGATAAGTTAAATCCGAGCGGCGGCGAATGCGTTGGGAGCACAAAGACGATTGTGAACGCTGACGACAACATTCGGAATTATCCTTTCGCTAACGGATGCCGGCACAATATTTGGATCGGGCGTTATGACCGGCCGAATGATCGGTTGCTGGAGTTGTTCGCGGACATCCATCATCCATCCGAATCCGCGAAATACGTAGGAAAGAAGCGTTCGATCCATTTCGTCAATTCCAAGTACCTCCTGGACGATCCAGCTACCGAAATCTGTGTTCGGCGCGATTCGTAATCGCCCAGAACGGCCTGGTTTCTCGATCCCTTCAAAAAACGCTATCTGATACATCCGCTGAGCAATGGCCACTCGCTCCATCCGTGTTTCGGAAACCGACAGCTTCCCTGAATCAAGGGATTCGAACAGCGGGGAGAGGTAGATGGCAGCACGAGGGTCAATCTCAATCCGATTCGTCCTGGCGGCAGCCGCGATCTCCGGATGGCCGAAGGTGGGCAAACGGCCTTGTACAGCCCGTTCCCGGATGAGTTCGTCCCGGTGGTCAGGCAATGCGGCTTCCAGTTCGGCAATGAATTCCGTCAATTCCGTGATAGCTCCAAAATGGCGCGCACAGTCGAGAGCCATTTGGCCGGCGACGAACAAGTCTGAAGCGGATCTCGTATGGAGGGTTGCAAAATACCTGGCAACCACGTTTGACCCGGCAGAGCCGTGATGAATCTGTATCGTGCCCAGGTTTTCGAGGATATCGGCTTCAGCTCGGTTCACATTCCGGCGTAAAAGCAGACTGAAGATGATCCGGAATGGATCGCCATGGGGCACGGATTTTAAGAATCGTTTGGTCTGGCGAACGAGCGCGCCGGCGCTCTTATGCGGTTGGCAGCGCAACAAAAAACGCATATACGATGAACATGCGGCCACGGCGGTGTTCTCCAGATGAACGCGGATCAAGTCGCGGAGCAGATCCGCCGCCGGCCTTGATCTGTTCACCGCCCGCATATCTCGGGTGGCTTTTCGAATCGACGCCACATATTGAATCGATGCATCTACCGCAGCATTGGGAAAAGCCTTCATAAAGTTTGCAACCGGCGAAAGCACGCGCTCCATCGCAAGATTGAACTCTTGTACGAGCAGGAACGAAAACGACCTGCGCTCCCCGGCCTGAGCGAAGCGTCCAAAAAGTCCGACGAAAATCACCCGGATGGCGTCAGCCGAACCTGTAACGATGTCTTCTTCCAGCAGACACCCGCGTATCGCGAACGACCGGATGTCGAGTTCCAAAGGCACCCCGGCACATTCAATCCGCTGGTGATAGCGTATTGGATTTGCCAGCACGCCGGTAGAAGGAGGCATGCTCGAAAACAACCGCACGGCAGCCGCGATTTCCGAGTCAGTCGTTTTTGCAATCGCCCTGGCAACGGGATCGTATTCCGGAGCTACGGGCAATTCTGAAAAGAACTTCGGCAGTGTTTTGCGCAACGGTTCATTCCTCGCTTCTCTTATAACGCTCCGCGGACTATTGACATATTTAATTGTTGCAATCCTGATCATTGATGAAATAAATAATCCCCGGATGCAGGCGTTTCGCTACAAACAGAATCGATTGCAACAACTGAGAGGATTTTGTGCGGTTGTTGAAACCGGAAGTGTCTCGAAGGCGGCTATCCGGTTGAATCTGACCCAACCGACAATATCTCTTCAAGTGCAATCGCTCGAGCGTGACCTGCGCGCAATCCTATTGGAAAGACGGGGACCCAAGATCGAAGTTACTTTCGAGGGCGAGCTTTTGTATGAACTGGCGCGGCCGCTTGTGGAGAGACTCACGGCGCTCGATCAAAATTTCGAAGACCGCCGGAACAATGTGGAGCAGGGCCGTCTCGCGATTGCGGCCGGAGAATCCACCATTCATTACGTTCTGCCGCGCACCGTGCAGCGGTTTTCCTCCGCGCATCCCGGAATCGCTCTTGCACTCAACAACGTCACCGGCCAACAAGGTTTACAACAACTGCGCGATAGGTTAGTGGATTTCTGCGTCGGTCCGATTCTGGACACACCGGCAGACCTTATGTTCGACCCCGTGGTTGCCTTTGATCCGGTATTGATCACCTCGCTGGGTCATCCGCTTTCCAAACTTCGCAAGGTTTCGTTGCGAGATATAAGCCGTTACCCGTTGATCCTGCCGCCACGTCACCTCAGCACCTGGCGGCAGGTGGAAATGGTGTTTCAACAGCACCGCCTACCTTATGAGGTTCGGCTAGAGATGGGCGGGTGGGAAGTCATCAAACGCTATGTCGAACTCGGCTTGGGAATCTCAATCGTCATGAACGTTTGCCTGACAGGACGCGAGCGCCTGGAAGTGATCTCGGTAAAGAAATACTTTCCCAAACGAGTCTACGGAATCGTCCAGCTTAAAGGCCGCGCACTTTCGCCTCAAGCTCGAGACTTCATTGCGACATTCAAAGAGACTTTATCCGCGTCTGCTTGATGGAGCATTTCGAGGCTCGCCTTTCTGAGGCGCAGTTGGCATGAAGACTGCAGGTTTGTCTCGCCGGTTGAGCCGCGCTATAGTAGCGCAATTCACGGAATCAATTCTCGCTGGAAAGGAGAACATATGGAACTCACGCGTCGAGACGCATTAGCTGCCGCGGTACTGCCGCTCTTGTATGCAATCACCGGAAAGGCACAGGGGCCGCAGAACACGCCTGTTCTTACTCACGACCTTCCCAATCTCAGCATGGACGACTGGCAGGTGACGGTGAGCCAAATTACGTACCCGCCCGGGCATGTGGGAACGGCGCACCGTCATCCGGGTTTTGTGTTGGCTTATGTCCTGGAAGGGGAAGTCGTGGCGAAGGTCTCTGGCTCCGCCGAAGCAACATATAGGCCCGGACAGATGTTCTATGAACACCCGGGAAGCACGCACGAAGTGTCGAAGAATGCCAGCGCGACGAAACCTGCAAAATTTCTGGCATTCATCTTCGCCAAGAAAGGACTACCGCTCACCACGCCCGCGTAACGACATTGTCACGATGTAACGACGCAGGGACCGCGCGCCGCAATCGACGGGCCTAGCGGCTGGCGTAGAGGCGCATTTCCTTGCCGTCGGCCAATATGGCGCGTTCGAGCCTGACGATCTTCTGGCCGTCGGCGAACTGATAGCCGATGCCCGTGATCACGTCGCCGGGCTTCACCGTCGTCTTGGTCCAGCCGTTGGCCTCCATCCGGTTGATGGCGGGGCCACCGACCAGCCATTTCTCCTTCAGGCCGTCACTGGTCTGAACCTCCAGGGTTATCATCGGGTGCGGATTTGCCCACATGAACTCGATTACCGTGCCCTTTACTGTCACAAGCTGGTCATAGCTCAGCGGCCATGAGTGATGCGCCGATAGCGGCACTACAGCAGAGACCAGCGCAAGGATGACAAATGCTGAAACGCATAAGGCCTTCATCGTGGCTTTCCTCCTGCGAGCAATTCTAAAGCAAAATCGCCAATACAGAAAAAGCGAAAACATGCGAAAAACCACATCGCGAATGCCGGCGCAGACGGGGCGCCCGGCGGCTTACTTCACGAAGATTTCCTCCGGCAACAGCGCGGAGACAACGAAGTTCGGCACATCGACCACATTGCTGATTCGAAGGTCAACGGCGACGCTGCAGATGCAGTACGCCTGCTCGCGCGTGTAGCCGCGTTCCGCGAGAAGGTCGATCATCTGAAGGATTGCATTGCGCGTGGCAAGATTCAGATTCTCCGGATCATTGGAGCCGTCCTGTTTGATCGGCATCCCCATCGTTCCGACGAAGTTCCTTGGTGCCGCCCATTTGGGATCGTTGAAGTATCCCGAATGAGAGAAGCGCGGCGCCTGAATGTTTTTCCGGGCCGCTTCACCGTAGTGAATCCGAAACTTCATGGCTACCGTCGCTCCCATCTCTACGGCAGTAATGCAGACCTCGCCGTCGCCCTGGGCGAAGTGTCCATCGCCGGTTGAGAACAACGCGCCATTGACGTAAACCGGCAGGAAGAGCTTTGAGCCTGCCGTCAACTGTTTCACATCGAAATTTCCACCGCATTCGCGCGGCGGAACGGTTCGCAATCCTTCAGTGGCAGCGGATCCCGTAGCCGGAATTGCGCCCCCGGCATCGGGCGGAAAAACGAGCTTGCCTGTAGCCATCGCCTGGTTTTCGCGTTTCGTCCATTCCTTCAATTTGTCTTTCGAAGGAGCAAGGCCCGACACTCCCATGAAAGGCGCTCCGGGAATGCGAACGCCAGGGAGTTGATCGGAGGTGGCGAAATTGTTTTCGATTTTCCACTTCACGATGAAGGGTGTCGAGAAAACGTCGGGAAGGTATCCCAATCCCGGAACGATGCAGGTAAAGGCGAAGGGCTCGGGCCGAATGGCAACAAACTCGATTTCGAGGAGATCGCCCGGCTTTGCGCCTTTGATGAAAACCGGGCCCGTCAACGGGTGAATGACCCCCGGGTTCAGTTTGGCGAAATCGGCTTCGGTCGTCTTGGCGTTGAATTGCCCATCCATCGAGTCCCGAGTTTGTAGTACGACTTCCTCTTCCGGATCTGCGTCGACGATGGGGGGAATGTCCGGATGCCAGCGGTTGTGCCCGGTATGGGCCTGTTGTGCGAGCGATTTACTTCGATCGATTTCAACAATCTTCACAGCTCCTCCAAACAGACGGATTTCCCACAACGTTGGCCCGTCCGTCGACCGATCCGACCCGGGAATGACGCCGAGTGCAAGGCGGGCCCATTTTAGTGGCAGCTAGGCCCGAAGCCAAGTGATACCGGGACTGTCACAGCCGTTTCGGAATACGGCTGGAATTCCTGCGTGGCCTTGACAATCCCAACTGGAGGGTGAAGACTTTGCGCCAGGTTTCGGAGGAGGAGCTTGAAGGAGGGCGCATGGAACGAATCATTGTGGGACTGTGGAGTGCGTTGGTCTTCTTTGTCCTGACGTGCTCCGTAAGCTGGGCGCAAGCCACGGCTCAGATCAGCGGTACAGTTCGCGATCAAACGGGCGCGGTTCTGCCTCTAGTCAATGTCACGGCAACGCAAACTGAAACTGGCGTTGCCCGGACGACGTTGACAAACGAGACCGGAAGCTACGTCCTGTCGAATTTGGCCGTTGGCCCTTATCGATTGGAAGCGGCCTTGATGGGATTCCGAACGTTTGTGCAAAGCGGAATCGTTCTGCAGGTCAACGCCAGCACCGAGATCAATGTTGTACTTCAGGTGGGTCAGGTAGCAGAGCAGGTTGAGGTTCAGGCCGATGCGGCTCTCGTGGAAACCCGGACGTCGAGCGTGGGACAGGTGATCGAAAATCAGCGTATCCTGGAGCTGCCTCTGAATGGCCGGAACGTTACGGACTTGATCACGCTGGCGGGGGCGGCGGTGCAGACGGGAACGGCTACAGGGCGGCTGTTCAGCGGCACGCAGATCTCCGTTGGCGGGGGTGTTCCAACCGGAACGGACTACAGTCTGGACGGCGCCAATCACATCAATTTCCTTACAGGTGTGGGTTTGGACTTGCCCTTCCCTGATGCGACGCAGGAATTCAAAGTCGAGACGGGCGGCCTGGCCGCCAACCGGGGGAGCTCGTCGGCCGTTGCTGCCGTGACGAAGTCCGGTACGAACGATTTCCACGGCGATCTGTTTGAGTTCTTGCGTAACGATCTGTTTAACGCGCGCCAATATTTTTCGCCGACGAAAAGCTCGCTCAAGCGGAACCAATACGGTGGAACTGTGGGCGGACCAATCCGGAAGAACAAGCTGTTCTTTTTCGGCGGCTACCAAGGCACAAAGCTTCGGTCGGACCCGGCAAATGCAGAGGCTTTCGTGCCTACTGCGCAGATGCTGGCGGGTGATTGGACAACGTTCACTTCACCTGCCTGCAATTCGGGAAGTCAGATCCCATTACGGACGCCGTTCGTCGGCAATCAGATCAGTCCGGCGCTGTACAGCAAAGTGGCGTTGTACATTACGAATAAGATTCTAACGAGCCTTCCCGTACAGCCCAACGCGTGTGGTTTGATTACCTATCCTGGGGCGATAACGAAAGAAGATAGATGGCAATTTGTCAGCAAAGTGGATTATCAAAGAAGCGACCGGCATTCCATCTTTGGGCGTTTTTTGGCGACGAGCGTATATTTTCCCAACGGTCTGGCCCTGACGAAGAATCTCTTGAGATCGTCGTTCGCGGGGACGGACGCCTTATCCACTTCTTATGCCTTAGGCGATACCTACCTGATTGGCGCTCACACCGTCCAGGCGTTTCGTTTGTCGGTCAACCGCATCCGCAACTCGCAAATCGGCAACAGCTTCTTCTCGTTGTGCGATGCCGGCGCGACGTTCTTCTACTGCGGCAATGCACCAACCTGGATTTCCCAAAGCGTGATCGCCGGCGGATTCATTTTCGGCAGTAACACCGGAGGCGACGATAGAGAGCACAACCCCTATTGGAACCCCTTCTCTGCCCAGTTGAACGATGATGTGACCACGGTCAAGGGAGGCCATCAACTGTCGTTTGGCGGCGGCGCGCTATACGGCCGAATGATTGAAAAGGCCCGTTTCGCCGACGGCGGCCAACTGACGTTTACCGGTGCAGTGACCGGCATGGGCATGGCGGATTTCCTGACGGGAAGACTGTCGACGCTTTTCCAGGGGCAACCCAATAAGCATCAAGCCAATCAGCTGAACTTAAATGCCTATGTGACCGATACCTGGAAATTGAAACCCCGGCTGACAGCGAACCTCGGCCTTCGTTGGGATCCCTATCTTCCGCAGAGAATTCCCGACATCGTCTCCGGAACTCCCGGCGCCGTCTACAATTTCAACCACGATAGATTTATCAGAGGAATCTACAGCACCGTCTTCAAGAACGCACCAGCCGGATTTTATTACCCTGGTGATCCTGGTTTTCCGGGAAGGTCCGGCATCAATGATCAGTATTGGCACTTCACGCCTCGCGTAGGATTCGCGTGGGACGTGAAGGGCGACGGCAAGACATCCGTCCGCGCCTCGTATTCGTACGGATATCTTTTCATGACCGGAATATGGCGTGAAGACACCTCCGGCTCGAATCCGTGGGGCGGCCGGACTACGGTCACGCAACCCGGTGGCGGCTTGGATGCTCCTTGGCGAGACAACGGTGACAGTCCGTTCCCCTATGTCGTGGACAAAAACGCGCCCTTTACACCGCGCGGGCTGTTTTTAACACAAAAGCCGGACATGAAAACACCGAATGTGTATTCGTGGAATCTTACGATTCAACAGCAGATTGGATCCAACTGGCTGGCTTCCGCAAGTTATATCGGAACGCGGACGCTACATGTATGGGGTCAGTATCCGGTCAATCCCGCCGTGTTTCTCGGCTTCGACCCATGCATGCTTGATGGAGTGCAATACGTCACGTGCTCCGTGCCGGCAAATACCGATGCTCGCCGTCTTCTAAGTCTGGAGAGGCCGCGCGATGGGGCCAACATCGGCCACCTTGCGGAGTTCGACGATGGAGGCGTGCAGAAGTATAACGGCATGCTGCTTTCGCTCCAGCGCCGAGTGGCGAAAGGTGTGACCTTCAGCGGGAACTACACCTGGTCGCATTGTCAGGGCAATTATTCCGACATCAACCAGAATGGTCCTCCCGCCAATGAAACCTATACAAAGCCCGGGGACCGGAACTTCGATAACGGCAATTGTTTTTCCGACCGGCGGCAGATTTTCAACGCTACTGCCGTAGCTCAGTCACCGAAATTCTCGAATCATACGATGCAAATGATGGCGTCCGGTTGGACCGTGTCGGGAATTTACCGGGTGTCATCGGGCGCTCCCGTCAACATCGTCATTGGCACGGACGTTGCACTGACCGGCACGAACCTTCAGCGGCCGAATCAGATTTCCCCGAATCCTTACAAGGACAGATCCGGACGGCCTTCGACACAGTGGGTCAATCCGGCGGCATTCGTTCTTCCAGCATCTGGGACATATGGCAATGTGGGCTGGAACAGCCTGGTCGGGCCTGGTCAGTGGTCGTTCGATATGGCCTTGTCCAGGACGTTTAATGTTGGCGAGCGACAAAGGATCGAGATTCGCGCAGAAGCATTCAATGTCACCAACAGCTTTATTCCTGGCTGCCCGCAAGCGTTCATCAACCCGTTTTTGTCGCCTTGTTCACCGTCAGGCCTTTCCGGAGTTCCCTCCGTCGGGGGAGGCATCACCATCGGCAATTCGACGGCCCTGAACAATAGCAATACTTTCGGGCAGATCAGAAGTGCGATGGACCCCAGAATCATGCAGTTTGCCTTGAAGTATGTTTTTTAGATGCGCCATGAGCAAGAGAGCCGGCGAGAGACAGCTCTTTTTTGGCATAACTGCATAATCGATGAACGGACCCACACCAGTTATTCCTGCCCCCCTCGCGGAAATCGCGCGCCTGCGATTCTTCATTTTTTGATTCACGAGCAAGCGGCCGTTGCTCGTCATGGTCCGGATTCCAGAAGGGTATACTACCGATCATGACGCAAATTATCCTCATCGTGCTGATCGTTATCTCCGCCTTGCCCGCCTTTGCCGCGACGTCCTGCGAGGACCTGGCCAAGGTGGCGTTGCCCAACGCCGCCATTTCCAGCGCGCAATCTGTGGCGGCGGGTTCGTTCACACCGCCGGATAGCCGGCCTATCGAAGTGACTGCGGCGTTTTGCCGCGTCTCGCTGGTGCTGAAGCCGTCCAGCGATTCCGATATTAAGCTGGAAGTATGGCTCCCGGCGTCAGGTTGGAACGGCAAGTTCCAGGGCGTCGGCAACGGCGGATTCGCCGGCTCCATCGGCTGGGGCCAGATGGCGGCGGCTGTCGCGAAGGGCTACGCGACGGCGTCTACTGACACCGGGCATCGCGGCGGTGCGACGGATGCCACGTGGGCGCTCGGCCATCCTGAAAAGATTCGCGACTTCGGATATCGTGCTATCCACGAATCCGCGGAAAAAGGTAAGACGCTGACCAAGGCGTTCTACGGCGACGCTCCCAAACGATCCTATTTCAGCAGCTGTTCGAACGGCGGACGGCAAGCGCTGATGGAGGCACAACGCTATGCCGGCGACTACGATGGAATCATCGCCGGGGCGCCGGCGAACTATTGGATCGGCCTGTTAAGCCAAGCCGTCTACAACAATCAAGCTACGCTTGGGAACCCCGCGAGCTATATCCCGGCCGGCAAGCTGCCCGCAATTCAGGCCGCTGCCTTGGCGACGTGCGACGCGAACGACAGCGTGAAGGACGGCGTTATCGAAAATCCGGCGTCCTGCCGTTTCGATCCTTCGGTGCTTCTCTGCAAAGGCGAGGACGGCAACAGTTGCCTCACCGCTCCGCAGGTCGCTGCGTTAAAAAAACTGTATGACGGTCCGCGCAACACGAAGGGCCAGCGGGTGATGCCGGGCTACTCCCCTGGCGGCGAAGCCGAACCAACCGGTTGGGCGCAATGGATGACTGGCGCCCAGCCTGCCCAAAGTCTGATGTACGCCTTTGGAACGCAGTTCTTCAAAAACATGATCTTCAACGACGCGGCCTGGGACTTCAATACGTTCAACCTCGATCGCGACATGAAGATCGCCGGGGAAAAAGCCGGCGCGGATCTGGCGGCCGTCGACCCCGACCTGAAAGCCTTCAAGGCCAGGGGCGGCAAGCTGATTCTGTATCACGGGTGGAGCGACGCGGCGATCCCTGCGGGCCACGTCATCAGCTACTACGAGAGTGTGCAGAAAAAGATGGGCCAGAAGGAGACATCGGAGTTCGTGCGCCTTTACATGGTGCCGGGCATGCAGCATTGCGCCGGCGGCGCCGGCCCGAACGCGTTCGGACAGGCGGGTGTGCCCGCCGGAGACGCGCAACACGATATCGCCGCAGCCCTGGAGCGCTGGGTGGAGGAAGGCGCGGCGCCGAAAGAGATCATCGCTACGAAATTCAAGAGCGGTGCGAACTCCGCGAGCGGTGTGTTGCGAACCCGTCCGCTGTGCCCGTATCCGCAGACTGCCTCCTACAAAGGAAGCGGCAGCACTGACGACGCGGCCAACTTCGTCTGCAAGTGACTCACTACCACACAACTTCAGAACTGGAAATGAATTTGACCTTGCAACTTTCTACTTCCAGTCTTGGAATTGATCTCGCCGAAGGTAAGCGAGTTAATGTTCAGATTGGGATCTCCGGGGGTCGAATTGTTGCTTATATTGCGTGCATCCACACGCAGCGTCAGAGTTTTCGACTCCGCAATCTTGATCGTCTTCAGGATATTCGCGTCGAAGCTCCACATTCCCGGCCCTGTGAGTGGATTGAGTCCGAGCGATCCGAGTTGTCCTGGCGCAGCATTCCGCAACACAATTTTTCCGTTGGCATCTGCAAGCGCAGTGAGAGTGCAAAAGGGTGCGAGCGATGAGGCCACACTGGCGCATGCCGGATCGGGCACTCTCTGGTATTGCTGTGAAAAGAAATTGCCGAATGCATCGCCTTTGTGGAGTGGCCAGACGACCTTTCCGTCACGAGGAAACGCTCCGACAATGTCTGGGGTACCGATGCCGGTCATGGTTTGCGCGTTGATGCGGGAGGCGGTTTCCCCGCCCAGAAGCGTCGTTAAGCCATAGATCGTTTGCCCGCCAATAACGTAAAGCGGAGCTCCGGATGTGAGATTGACGATCGCACCTACGTCCCACCGCTCGATCAGCCGCCCCAACCAGCCCGAGGAGTTGGCGCCGAGCCACCTGCCTGGACCGAACGGAAGCTCGAACGTTCCATAACTCCGGAAATCATGAGCCCGGTGCGTGGGCTGAAGCGTGTAATCCGCATTTCGGTTTAACGGATCGCGGTATGTGCCGTTGAAGGTACCACCTGAGCTCAGGCCTCCACTAACCGCGAGGCTGCGGCTCCAGGTGTACGCCGCCCGGTAGGCGATGCCATGTGTGGGCCGAACGGTGAGCGCGGCCTCCAGCGAGTGGTAGTTCGAACTGTCGGAATTATTGCGGTAGTTGAGCGTGGAAAACTGGGGGTTGGCCACAATGAAATTTTCCGGAAACAATCCGCTCGAACGAAGCGCGCCGCCGTTAACGACCTGGCCCCTGGGCTGGACCGTACCAACATTGGTTGTGTTGAGCATGCGAG
>WNGN01007701.1_pt1 | contig 13196 bp, 17 predicted proteins | sample 5400561 | NCBI WGS metagenome assembly WNGN01 (sample SAMN13153379, study PRJNA577476) | soil metagenome | isolation source: 115 cm soil or saprolite under Garry oak tree replicate 2 | place: USA:California | collected 2016-06-15
CCTGACCACGCAGCACGAGGACGATGCGGACAAGATCGTGCGACTGACGAGGGAGCGTGACGACGCGAAAAAGTTTTCAACCGGCGGCTCGACCTGGACGCGGGTCAAGCACGAGTCGCGCGCCGGGGTCTTCGGCGCGGCCGTCGCGTACGTGCTGCTGCAGCTCACGGGCCACGTCAAGTAGGGTGTGGTTCATCATCAAGTTCGTACGGCAGGAGCCGCAGGTCTCTTACCAACGGCTCGAGGCGCGTGACCGTGCCGAGGCGGTTAAGCTGGCGGGGCAGCTGGCGCGCGCCGCGGGCGAGGACACCTCGTTCTCGGTAATCGCGGAGGCCCCCGAGGCCCCCGCGGGGCCGTCCCAACAGGAATAACCTTTTAGTACCCCTAGTATCACCTTGTACACTAGAAAGTTGAAAATAACTGTTTACATTCAAATGAGAAAGTATACAATCATCCTATCATGAATAAGGGACGGGGGAACGAGACAAACCAGTCGCAACATGGGAGCCGTCATGGCCTTGCGACTGGGGCGGGCTTCTTCCTGCTGGCCTAGGTTCAACGGCACCTGGTCGTCGAAGAGGTGACGGGGGTTAAACCGGGGGAAGTTCCCCGGGGGAATACGGGCCTTCGGGCCGCCACGTTCCTTCCTGGCCCCAGCCGAACCGCACCGGTAGAATAAAACGACCGGGTGCCGCTGTTTTTTCGGGATCGGCCCGACAGGCACCCACCGCGGTCACCGTAAATAAAAACCGGAAACCTTTAACGCAGGAGACGGGGCTCATCGCTTTCGCGCGGCCTCCGTCGGGACCACCACGCTCACCGACTTCCGGGGCTCATCGCTTTCGAGAAGCCTCTGGTGCTTCCCCCGACACGCCCACCGTCTCCCGCACAACCCGAAACGAACGGCACCCACCACCTTTACCCGCCTGGCAGTTCAAAAAGACTTTCCGCCCACGCTTATCCTTTATCTATGCCGCCTGCCGCCGTTCGTCTGCCGGACCCGATCTACCGGCACTGAAGATGGGAGATTGAACATGACACAAGCATGGTTTGAAGTTAGAAATAATGATGGAAAAGTGATGATGGTCGGCGTCCAAACGCCCATCACGGTAGATGGCGATGAGTTTGCCTTTCGCTTCGAAGAGGCGATCGTCGAAGAACTCGGGCGGGTGATGAGCGTTAAATTCATCTGCATCGCCGAACGGCTCTCTTATGGTCATTCGGCCATGGACTCCGCAATTCGCATGATTGGAGATGTCCTATGAGCATGAACCTACACGGTAGGATCAACAAGGCTGAACTAAACGACACCGAACGGTTTGAATTTCTGACCGGGGACGTTAGACGATTGGTTCTTCGCATGGATGAACTTCACCCGTCGAAGAACAACGATTCTCACTACCTCTTCCTGATCTGGGTAGATGAGGAAGACCACGCCGAGGCGCTGAAAAAGATCCGCGAGAACATCCGGCGCGCGGATCTCGACCGCGACTGGAAAACCCACATCCTTCCCACCACTGGAGATGGCCTGATCATCATCAGCACGTGGTGCCGCTAATGGAAAATCTCCTTCACGAGTTCTTCCACCGGCTCGCCGTGGCCGGCACCGCGATCCTCCTTGGCACCGTGTTCCTGCGGGCCTACTGGGCGTACCTCAGGCTGCAAACCTATAAGCCACGGGGGCGGTCGTGAACCGCTTCCGCGTGGTCGTCAACGTCGGCACCTGTACCACCTACCACGTTACCGTCTGGGCGCGCCACCACGAAGAGGCGATGACCCAGGCCCTACTTACTCTGAAGATTCGTTACGAGGCGGTTCACACGATGATCGCCTGGGCCCTATAGATACGACCGCACCGCCGGGCGGGGAACCGGCGCTTGAAGAGGAGAACCACCATGATGACGATCCAACAGTTGAAGGACGCGCAGGCCGCGGCCAAGTCCATGTCCGTGTTGCTCAAGGGCCTGGAGAAACAGCAGTGGGACGCGGCCAAAGGTGACCGCGACGAGGAACTGTATGACGCCGTGTATGATCTTAGACGCTGCCACGAGAAGGTCACGGCCGAGGCCACGTGGCTGCAGCGTAAGGCCGAGGAGGTGCTCGCGAGAATTGATCGGCCAGGCCTGGATTACTGCGGGTTCAACAGCCTCGGCGAGCTCCAGGGAAACGGGACCAGCTTCGACATCGCCGTGGCCCTGTACTGCAAGGCCCACGAGCGGCTCAATCACCTGATTGGGAGCCGCGCCAGGAAAGAACTCGAGGCCCGGTACCAGGGGGTCCTCGACTCGCTTACTGCCGCGGAAAAGTCCGTGTTCGAGGTCCTGCAGCGCGAGTCGAGGACGTGGAAGCAACTGGCTGCCGCCGTACTGCTCAGGGTAGAAGTTGTCAGCGAGGCGCTTAATCACCTCGAGCTGCTGCGCCTCGTGACGCGGTTTGAAAAACGACTGGGAACGGTGACCTTTCGCGTTAACGACGTGAACCGTTGGGACGAGGCGTGCGAGGCCGACCGCAAGGCCGAGGCCACGCGGCTAGCCGCGGTGGAAGCCGAAGCTGGGAGCCGACCATGAGCGCTCAGTTCAAAACCGGACTTTACAAGTGCGTGACCTGCCAGGAGGTTTGCGCCGAACCCGAGACCCTCGAAAAACTTCGTGATCTGCTCAGGCGCGTGGTCAATCTCTCGCACCATCCATATTTTCCAACCATTCCTGACCTACCAGCGTGGGTGGCAATAATCCAAGAGGCCGAAGCTGAGTTGAAAGTGGGACAGTCATGATCACCAAGTCCAAGAAGGCAGTCAACACCGCGCTGTACATTCCCAACGACCCACAGGGCCAGGTCATCCTCAAGTATCTCAAGCGGCACGTCAACACCCGTACCCACCGGCTGCGGGTGCGCGGCCGAAATGAAAACCGACGACAGTTTGCTGAGACCCGGTGGTGTCACGCACGACTAGGGCAGGACTGCCGGTCGGACAAGGCGAGTTACTTCGCCGTGTACCTAGACCCAATCGCCCGCGAGGCCAAGCACACTAAGTGGATGCACTCGCTTTATGGACGAATTGACACCATGGCCACGGAGCTGAAGAAGCTCTACGCAACCATCGATCGCCAACGCACACAATTTGCTGAACTGGCCATCTTTCATGACGTTCAGACTGCGCTGTTAGAACAGCACGTGGGCGTCTTGCGCAAGCAACGTGACGCGCTGGCCTTCAAGCTAAGTGAGCCAGTCACCTGGACGCGCGTTTGGCAGGACGTGAAGACACTGGTAACCAGGTTGTAGTCAAGGTAAAAGATAGCGAGAGCATTTCTGGCTCTCGCCTGGTTCACTTGAAGTAGCTGGAGGGCCGAAGGGGACCCCTGTCATGGGGTTTACCGGAGTAGGCTTAAATCATTCCTTCAGTAAGGGCAAGTGAACCACGCGAGGTCCAGAGGATCTCATCAAAAGGAGAACCACCATGAAGACCGGTAGAACGTTGTCGCAACTCGCGGCAGAATTGGAACGGCAGCAACAGGCGGCCCGGGACTTTCGCGCCCCGGCGAAGCAGGTTAGCATGACCGTCAAGACCACGGGGATCGGGACCTCCGGTAAGGAGGAAAACCGCGCCACGCCGAAGGTCGAACTCCAGGTGGGCCAGTTCGGCCACTTCGGCCTCCAGCCACACGCGCACGACCAGCTTGGCGGGTACCTCAAAATTCCCGCCGCGTACTACGACCGCATGCTGGCCGAGCGCCCCACGCTCCTCGCCCACAACGTGAACACCTGGCTCGCGGCCACCGACGACCAGCGTCTCGTGCGCACCCTCGATGGGAACGTACGCGCCTGGGTCAGCAACCGTTACCGCGTCATCGACAACCACACGGTGGCGATGGCCGTCCTCCCGACGCTTCTCGCCAAGGGCTCGGGGCTCCGCGTGGAGTCCTGCGAGGTCACCGAGCAGCGGATGTACATCAAGGCCGTGAACGAGCGGCTCACCGTGGACGTGAAGAAGGGCCAGCCGGTCCAGGCGGGGATCGTCATCAGCAACAGCGAGGTGGGCTGCGGCGCGTTTAAGATCGAGCCGCTGGTCTTCATCCTCGCGTGCCTGAACGGGGCGATCATGCCCGACGCGGGCCTGCGGAAGTACCACATCGGCCGGCACACCGCCGAGCTCGACACGTCGGTCGAGGTCTTTGCCGACGAGACCCGCGCCGCGGATGACAAGGCCCTCATGCTCAAGATGCGCGACGTGGTAAGCGCCGCGTTTGACGAGGCCAGCTTCCGGCAGACCGCGAAGCTGCTGACCGTGACCACGGGCAATACCATCGAGAGGGACCCCGTGGCCTCGGTGACCGCGGCGGTCGAGGTTCTCGGCCTCGGGGAGAAGCACCAGCCGGGCATCCTTACGGCGCTGGTCAAGGGTGGTGACCTGTCCCAGTGGGGCCTGTCCAACGCCATCACCACCTACGCCCAGACGGTAAAGTCCTACGAGGAGGCCACGGAGCTGGAACGCGTCGGCGGGGCCGTGATCACCCTGGCGGCCAAGGACTGGCAGGTGATCGCCCAGGCGGCTTAATAATAGACCAGGAAGGGGGCCCAAAAACACGTCTAATGGGCTGCTAATGCCACCGTTTGGAGGCGGAGGGGCTGACCAGGAGGTCCTCCTGGCCAGTTAACGCCACGGCCTGGTCCCCAGTCCAGGCAGAAAAAGGAGAAAATATGGAATACGACATCACTAGTCCAAATAATCTTAGGGTTCTTCAAGGGCGCTTTCCAAAAGTATTAAAAATTTTGGGCGCCTCGGAAGCGATTGAACTCGACATTCAAAGAGATGACATCATTCGGGCCGCAGGAAAACAAAAGAATCATGAACATTGCGTGGTGGCCCAATGCTGTCAACGACAGTATGGATCTGATGGTGTGATCGTGCGCGAGCCAGGCAGCCAAGGTTTACCCCGCGTGTCGCCAATCGCATTACCACACGGAGGATAACTGGCGGGACCGGCTGGTGGCCACGCGCGCCCAAGTGATCGTGGTCTGGGAGCTGGTCCCATTTGCGCTGAATGGCTGGCAGTTGGGTGACTTGCCCGGCTACCGGATCGCGCACCGCGACCACCGCGTGACGGTGTATCGGCGGAAAAGGTCGTGAGGGACATTCACCAGCTCGACGGGTGGCTTCAGCGACTTCACGCTGCCCACCTGGTCTGGTTTAACCTGCTGGCCGTGGCCTTGGCCGTGACCATCTTCCTGCTGGCCGTGGGGCTCACCACGCTGCTCGACTGGCTCGCGGGAAAATAATTGTTTACTTTTTCTCGTGGCGGTATATAATCACCACCGCCGGAAAGGAACCCACGATGTCCAGCGCGATCCGGCGCTCGATGGTCCAGGTGCTTCGGGACCTCGGCGCCACGCTATATCGCCAGGGAAAGCACGAAGTCTGGCGTCTTCCCTCGGGCCAGTTGTTCATCATTCCGCGGTCGCCGTCCGACGGCCGTGCCCTTCAGAACATGAAGACCTGCCTTAGACGTGTCAGGGAAGGGAGGCAGCATGCCACTGGTCTTTAAGGACCACACGCTTCTCGTCGCGGGCCTTACCCTGCCCGCGCCGCTACGGCCCTTTGGCCACGTCAAGCTGTTTGACGCGGTCAAGGGGCTTTCCCACGATGACCTGCTCAAGCTCGCCGAGGAGCTGCTGGTCCCCACGCACGGTCTCATCCCCACCTACGAGCTCATGCTCACGGTGGGCAGCGTCCTGCAGAAGCGGTGGTTTACCGAGATGGGCGACGTCCCCGCGGGCGTCGAAAAAAACTACGTGGCGCGGTGGGCCAAGCACGCCCAGCTCATCGCGGATCTCAAGTCCGGAAAGGTTGGCAAGATGAAAAAAGAAAAAGCGGTAAAAGCTAAGAGTCCTAAGAAAGAAAAGGCCATGCGGAAGTCGCTGCTGTACGCGATCCTGCGCTCGAAGCTCGAAGGCCCCTTTGCGAAGAAGGTCGAGAACCCGGCGGTCACCAGTCACACGCCGCTGGTCGCCCAGGTGCTGTTGACGAAGCCGGATCGGGCGTGGCCCCTTGGCGAACTCGTCGAGGCGGTCGAAAAGACGAAGCGCTATGACGGCAAGGGCAAGCTCGAGGGGAACGTGCGGAACGACCTACGCGCCCTCGAAAAGCTCGGCGTCGTGAAGGTGACGGAGGCGGCGTAAAGCCCTCTCCGCCAAGGTTAAAGTAAGGTATAATCCGCGGACTTCTACCACCCTTTAACCTTGGCGGTAAAGGCTTTTCCTAAAAAGATGGACCCGATCGAAAAAAAGCTACAGGCCCTACGCGCCCGCGGCGAAAAGAAAACCACCGCGGCAAGGCCCCCCGTGCTCGTGATCAACGGATACGCGGGCTCGCTGACGGTGGCCGCATCGCAGCTCGGGCTCGAGATTATCGGCTCGTTCGAGGACACGGGCCACGGGCTCGAAGTCCAGCGCCACAACTTTCCAGCGCTGACCTACGTTGAACGTTACCCCTGGCCGACGCTCGACCTGCGGGACGCGCTCGTCATTGCCCACCCACCGTGCGCAGGCTTCTGCGCGCAGAACGTAAACGCTCCGGCGCGTGCGGTCAGCCGCGGACTCGAAGGCACCTACTTCGCCCAGACGAAGAAGGTGCTGGAATTTTCTCTCGGCTCTCAGGCCCTTGCGGTCCTCGTCGAGTCGGTAAAGAATGCTTATGAACCGACTCGTGCGTTTTACGATGAGCTTGCCGCCACGCACGGCTACCACGTATACCGGGTGCTACAAAACGCCGTGACGTTCGGCACGGCCCAGTGGCGGCCACGCTTTTGGGCTGTGCTCGTGCGTAAGGACGTAGCGCCTGACCTATTTATCATTCAACATGATGCCGACCGCAAGTGTGTGGCCGAAGTCCTCGCTAAAGTAAAACCAGGGGAAAAGATTCGTGGTGTCGAGCGAACGATCCGCATCCAGCGAGAAAAAATGATCACTGCCGGAATGACCCCGCGGGTGGCTGATCAGGTCCTAAGCGGAGAACACGGATACGGGGCGACGAACAAGATCTTACCACGCGCTGGGCTCGTCTCCGTGCAGCGTGGCCATGATCGTGACTTTCTGCGAAAGTGGTGCTATTCGCTCTTCGTCTCGAACAACCCCGTGGTCTTAGACCCGGAAGGTTATGCGCCGACGGTGATGTCCACGTCCTGTTGGCTTTACGAGGGAATGCCATTAACCTCCCCGGCCTACAACGCGCTAATGGGTTACCCACTCGATTACTGGTTTTCACCTCAGACGCACTTGTCACTACGCTCTCAGGGTGTCTGCCCGCCGGTCGCGAAGTGGCTCCTCGAACAGGTCATCGCCAATCTAACTAGGCAGTATCGCGAGGTGATCGTCAACATGACTTCGACGCAGGGCCTGCGTGGCGACACGGCTAACTTCTTGATTAGCCGCGGGGACTGGGCCCAGCGAGATTTTACCTTTAATAATCGACCTCGGTTTACCCCGAAACTACTGACCGTGATGGTCAGAGAGAGGAAGCTGTCGATGACCAAGAACTTTCGCGAAAAGTTTCTCGCGCTGTTAGACGAGGCCTTCCCCGAATCGGTCCCAAAGGTAAAAGCGACCGAACTAGTCTCAAAGGTCGAGTCGAAGACCGTGAAAGATACCCCGAAGGTCGTGCATAAGGCAGGCAAGGCACCCCAAAAGGCATCGAAGAAGCGTCCTTCTATCGATTCGGTTCGATACCGCCTGGTAGTGGCCCCTACGGCCCAGACTGAGTACCTTCAGGAGCTTTTAACTCCGGCCTGCGCGACTCACAACGCAGCGGTTGCCAAGGCCCTGCGAGGGGCGGGAAAGACCGGATTAACCTTTGCGGAGCTGGTGGCGACGATTCGCCAGAATGGGTGGAAGACGACGAGTCCTAACCCCGAAGGCATTTTGCGGTGGCACCTTAGGCATCTTGAGCGCGATCGTCAGTTGATAGAAAAGGTCTCATGAAGATCGCCTTCGTCGAGTGGTTTCCACGTATCTGCGGCGTCACCGAAGTTACGAAGCACTGGGCCACGGGGGCGGCGCCGCTCGGCTATCAGGCGGACCTAGTGACCTTTTCAAAGTCAGGGAAGTCGCTCGCCGCCTGGCAAGGACAAGGTACGTGGCAGGTTCACCGGATCGCGGACATCCCCGAGGTGCTGAACGCTTATGACCTGGTGATCCTTTCTGACCTCATCTGCCAGGCGCCGCAGGTGACTGGCGGCCGGTCGAAGAAAAATTGGCGCGAGCCTTATTTCATCGAGGCGATGAAAAACGTCAAGACCCCGTGGACCACGATGTTGCACGACGGGTCTTACCACGCGAAGCACGAGGCGACGATCGATACGATGCTGGCATTACCCTCATTTGCTGGTACGGTTTTGACCTCACGGCCCGAAATGGTTCGCCGTCGGTTTGCCTCGCGTTTGGCCAAATTTAAGTTAGCCGTGTACCCATACCTACCTTACAACTTTGCCGCGGCGAAAATTTTTACCGGGAAACGGACTCGTGACTTAATCATGACCAGTCGGATCGCTACCACCAAGGGACAAAACACGGCGCTCGCACTGCTGCCGGAGCTAGCCGGAGATGTGCACGTCTGGGGCATCACCGCCTTTGGCCTGCCATCACTGGCGTGGTCGATGCTCTGGGAGTTGGGAATCGCGCTCGGCTACGCCCCCGTGAAAAAACCAAGCCTCGCTCGCCGCATGGTAGGCCGGGCCACTCACCCAAACGCCTATAAGTTTTATACGGGGGCGTTCGAATTGCGCACCGGAAAGCGACGCTACGTTTATCATGACGATTTTGAGAGCCAAGATGCGATCGACTGGGCTCCGTGGGTTTCGTTAAGCTTGACCAACGACTCGTTGCAAGAGAGCCTCGAGGTCGTTACCCTCGACGCCGTGGCGAAGGGCGCGGTAGCGGTCGTGCCCGTCGGACAGTTTAAGTGTGATGATGAGGCTCGGCGCTACTGCACGCTGGTGACGTTGCCCTACGAGGGCGCGTCGTGGCGCGTTAAGGACGGCGTGGCCACGCAGACACGGGCGGACTGGGATCGGGCGCGGGTAGTGGCAACCATCAACGAGACCCTTGGTCTGCCGGAAGCGAAGCTAAAAAAGATAGCGGTTGTACAACACGCCGAGCTCGCGGCACGTCACGCCCCAGAAAAAGTTTTGAAATTTTTGTTGGAAGCGCTATGAATACCATTATTCTCGAAGGCCCCGACGGCGCGGGCAAGTCCACCCTCGCCCGGGAGCTGGAGAAGAAAGGCTACGCGGTAACGCCATTTGGCGTGCCACCGAAGGCCGCGCGAAAAAATGAAGAGAGCATGTTTCGCTTCTTCTTCGACCCCTTCGTAAGGCTGACCCGGCTTTCGCGCACGGCCAACCCCCCACGGATCGTGTGTGACCGCCTGCACCTCTCAGACCGTATCTACGCCCCGCTGATGCGGGGTGGCACGCCCATGACCTACCGCGCCGAGGCCCTGATCGAGCGGTACCTCGAGGCACTCGACGGGCAGGTCATCATCTGCCTGCCGCCACGGCGTGTGGCGCTGGCCAACTGGCGTGCGCGTCCAGGCCAGGAGTACGTGAAAAAGGAAAAAATCTTTCACCAGGTCTATGACGGTTACGTACGCTTGCTCTTCGACGTAAAGCGCAATCGCAACTTCATCTGGTATGATTACACCCGGCACCGCGTGGGGTCGTTCGTAAATCACCTTATGGGCATCCGTGGCTTCCCCCTGCCCGCGGGGGTGGTGGGCTCGCAGCGTCCGCGGTTCCTCTTCGTGGGTGAGCGCCCCGGCCGCGGTGGCCCACGGGTAGACTTGCCTTTCTTGACCACGCGTGACTGCTCGGGCTGGCTCTTTGACGCGATCCGCGAGGCAGGTTACCCGGAGGACGAGGTGGCGTTCGTCAACGCGATCAACGCCCGGGCCGAGGACAACAATCTCGGGGCGATCATCGCCGGGCTCGAGTCCCGGGGGCCACTGACACGGGTGTCGCTGGGAGTGATCGCGCACGCGGCGCTGACCCACCTTGGGGGCTCACACCACCCACTGGCCCACCCGCAGTATGCCAAGCGCTTTAAGTCAAAAGAACGGGCCAACTACGTCTCAAGCCTAAGAGCCATCAGGAGGTTTGCACCGTGATCATTCAAGGTACCGGCATCTACGAGGCGTGGACGCTGCTGCTCGACGAGCTCCTCCGCGCCCCCGTGGTCAGGCCACGGGGCAAGCCGTGCCGCGAGCGGCTAGGCGTGCAGCTCCGGGTTACCGACGCCACTAAAAACATCATCCTCGACGCCCAACGCAGGCTTAATTATAGATTTATGGTTGCTGAATTTTTGTGGGTGCTCGGTGGCCTCAACCGGCTTGACGTGCTGACGCGTTACAACAAGCGTATGGCCGAGTTTTCCGACGACGGCGTGACGCTGACCGGGGCATACGGCCCGCGGCTGCAATCACAGTGGGCCTGGCTGGTGAAGAAATTTGTTGAAGACCGTGAGACCCGCCAGGCGGTCGTCTCGATCTGGACCCCCACCCCAGCCAGTTCGAAGGACGTGCCGTGCACGCTGGCCACCCAGTACCTGCTGCGCGAAGAACACGCGTTCACCTGGGCCTTGCACACGGTGGTGACCATGCGCTCGTCCGACGCGTGGTGGGGCATCCCCTACGACGTCTTTACCTTTTCCATGCTCGCCCACGTGCTGGCCGCCGAGCTTATCGTCGTACTGGGTCAGCCGATCTCACTCGGCAGCCTGGTGGTCAACCTGGGCTCGTCACACCTTTATGAGCCACACTGGGAAACGGCGCGGTCAATCGTGAATGCCCCGACCGGGGCCAGCGGGCGTTCCCCTCACCTTCCGGCGCGGCGCCGGTGGCTACCCGTGGGGGTCCTCGAGGCCCTGGCTGATCCCACGCAGCCGGGGGAGGCCTACGCGCTGGCCACGATGCCCTGGCCGTGGAATAAGTATGTCGAGGTGCTGCGCGCCCAGACCAGCGCCGAAGCCCTGGTGATCTTGCAAGGGCTCGAACAAGGGGAGGCTCATGCCGCGGTTAAATAATAATGAATGGGAAGCCCGCCCATCTCGTGATGAGTGGTTAATGGCTCTGGCCCTTGTGACTGCTTTAAGGTCTACTTGTCGTCGTCGAGCCGTTGGGTGCGTCTTTGCCGATTCTTTTAGCCGAGTTCTTTCAACTGGGTACAATGGAAATGCCCGTGGACTTCCTCACTGTATTGAAACCCCTTGTCTTGGGGTGGATGACCTTTCTGGAAACACTTTACGTTGTGAGGCCGTGCACGCTGAACAAAATTGTGCGTTGATGCTTCGAGACCCAATGGTTCTTCACGCTTGTTACACTACCGTAAGTTGTTGCGAATCATGCGTCAAATTACTTTTGAACACGGGGTGCCATCGAATTATATTTTTGGAAGAGTATGAAAATGAGTCAGGACTGGCAGCAAAAAAACTTTGGATCGCGGGTGGACGATCGTGGGAAAAGTTGAACGTTATGAAGTCTATTCTGTTAGAGACACTGTTGGAGTCGTGGCCTATGTTGGCCAAGGTAAGATAGGGCGTGCAGCTTCATTTCTCATGCCATGTCGGTACCGTAACCTTGGCCTTTATAAAAAACCGACGGTGATTGTCCATGATCGAGTTTCAACAAGAAAAAAGGCCATTCAACTTGAAAATTTTATGATTGCGTTTCTTCACCCAATTAAGAATAAGGCATTATGGTCCTCTGCTGGTGGACTTCGTCCGTGGAATTTTGGCTTGCATGGCAATCCTTGTCGCGGTGGGCGCCCAAGAGGAATCCCTATGAGTAAGTTAACCAAGAAAAGATTGTCACGAGCCATGAAAGGAAAGGCAACGCGTTGGATGTCTGGGCGGCCAGCGTGGAATAAGGGCTTAACGAAAAAAGACCATCCATCAATTGCCAAAGCGGCACGCCAAATGCGTGGTAATTTTCGAGGATACCGTCAATGACTTTGAGTCAAACACAGCTCAGCTTTACGCCAACTGAGCGCGGCGCGTATGACGCGCCCGACCAGTTTCCCGACCAGCTCGAATCGCTGGCCGCCGTGGACGTGGAACACCACGGGCTGGGCCGCGAGGCGCGCGCCGTGGGCCTCGTCGTGGCAGACTCACGTGGCGAGTGGTACCTGCCGTTCGCACACGCAGAGGGTCGGCAGCACGACCCGGCGCGGGTGCGGGCCTGGGCCACCGAGCACCTGGCAGAAAAGGACCTGATCTTTCGGGCGGCGAAAAATGACCTCGAGGTGCTCCGACGGTGGGGCCTGGACCTCGAGGCCCTGAACGGCCGGCCACATGAGGTCCAGCACGCAGCCGCGTTGCTCGACGACACGCGACGAAAGTTTGACCTCGAGACGCTAATGCAGCACCGCCTGGGCCGCGGCAAGGTGGCCCTGCCGTTTCCCGCTCATACCATCTGGCAGCAGCCCGCGGATCGCGTCGCCCCGTACGCGCGGGCCGACGCCCGTGGGACCTACGACCTGCAACTGTCGTATCAGCCCGACATCGAGAAGGAGGGCCTCGGGCGGGTGCTGGAACTCGAGGATGACCTGATCTACTGCACGCTGGCGATGGAGCGCGTGGGCTGCCCGCTGGACATTCCCAAGCTCCAGCGCTGGGAGGGCGAGATCGCAACGGCCTACCACGCGCGGGTAATGGAACTTCATCGTCGCACGGGGCTGCGCGTAAATCCCAACACCGGCGCGGACCTGGTAAAGCTCTTCAGGCACCTGGGCCTCGGGCACAGCGGCCACGTGACCGAGCACGGTAAAGAATCTTTTACTGAAGAGATCCTCCTTCCACACGCGGGGCACTGGGCGGGCGTGGGAAAAAATCGTAAGTGGGTGGTGGACTGTCAGGAGGTCCAGCTGGCGCTCGAGGCCCGGCAGCTTGACTCGCTGCTGTCCAAGTACGTGCGAAAGTTTCTACGGGGCAACATCGACGGGGTTCTTTACTACCAGCTGCACCAGCTGCGCGCGGACGAGGGTGGCACGATCACGGGGCGATACGCGTCGTCGGGGATCGAGGTAAATGGCACGCGGATGGGGGGAAACATCCAGCAGGTCAAGAAGCCAGACAAGCAGGAGCCCGTGACGCGGCCGTGGATCATTCGCGAGGCCTTCTTGCCTCAGCGAGGGAACCTGTTCTTCGACGCG
>WNGN01002356.1_pt1 | contig 13193 bp, 17 predicted proteins | sample 5400561 | NCBI WGS metagenome assembly WNGN01 (sample SAMN13153379, study PRJNA577476) | soil metagenome | isolation source: 115 cm soil or saprolite under Garry oak tree replicate 2 | place: USA:California | collected 2016-06-15
ACGACCCCCTTGGCCATGTTGTCCACGATTCCCTTCTGGACCGAGGCGCGGAAGTTCTGCGGGATGGCGCCGCCGAAGATCTTGTCCTCCCAGACGAAGCCTTCGCCGCGCTTGGTCGGCGCGACCTCGATGACGCAGACGTCGTGCGCGCTCGGCGCGCTCACCCGCTGGTCTCTCGCCGCACCGGATCAGCTTGCAGCTTCGTGCTGCTTCTGGAACTCTTCGATGATCGCTTTCGCTAGGTGCGCCGGCATCTCGTCGTAATGCGAGAACTTCTTCGTGTAGCTGCCGCGCCCCTGGGTGATGGAGCGCAAATCCAGCGCGAAACGCAGCATCTCCGACTCCGGCACGTTGACGCGTACGAGCTGGTAGCCGTCGTCGGGCTCGGTGCCCATGATCTTGCCGCGGCGGCCATTGATGTCCGACATGATGTCGCCAAGGTTCTTCTCGGGCACTTTGATCGTGGCTTCCACGATCGGCTCGAGCAGGACCGGGCCGGCATCGAGCGCAGCCTTTCGGATGGCCAGCGAGCCTGCGATCTGGAAGGCCATGTCGTTGGAGTCGACCTGGTGGAACTTGCCATCGACGAGCGTGACCCTGACGTCAACCATCGGGTAACCGGCGACGACCCCCTTGGCCATGTTGTCCACGATTCCCTTCTGGACCGAGGCGCGGAAGTTCTGCGGGATGGCGCCGCCGAAGATCTTGTCCTCCCAGACGAAGCCTTCGCCGCGCTTGGTCGGCGCGACCTCGATGACGCAGACCGGTAGGCCACGCGAGGCGTCTGGGTTGTCGCCTCGACGCCGTACTTCCGCTTCAGCTTCTCGAGGGTCACGTCGAGGTGGACGTCGCCCAGCCCCGCGATGATCAGCTGCTTGGTCTCCTCCATGCGCTCGACGTGAAGAGTCGGGTCTTCTTCGGCAAGGCGCGCGAGGCCGCTCGAGATCTTCTCCTCGTCGCCGCGAGCCTTGGGGGTGATCGCGAGGCTGTACGCGGGGGCGGGCAGGTCAAGGGGCGGAAGTGGGCCGCCGTCCTTTGCCGCCCCCAAGGCGTCCCCCGTAAGCGTGTGCGTCAGCTTGGTCACGGCGCCGATGTCGCCGGCGTGGATCTCGGTCGCCGCCACGTGCTCCTTGCCGCGCGGGTAGAAGATCTGGGCCAGGCGCTCGTCGCCGCCGCGGTTGAGGTTCGCCAGGTGCTGATCCGCCTTGATCGAGCCCGAGACGACCTTGAAGTAGCTGACCTTCCCGAACTGGTCGCCGCCGGTGCTGAACACGAACGCCTTGGTCGGCTGGTCGGGCTCGCCCTCAGCGGGGGGCAGCAGCTCGGCGATCGTCGACATCAGCGTCCGCACGCCGAGCAGCTTGGTGGCCGATGAACAAACGACTGGGGCCACCTTGCCCGCGAGGATTCCTTCCCGCAGGCCGCGCTGGATCTCTTCCTCGTTGAGAGTGCCAGCGTCGAGGTACTTCTCGAGCAGCGAGTCATCGCTCTCGGCCGCGGCTTCGATGAGCTGGCCGCGGTACTGGTCGACCAGGCTCTGCATGTCATCCGGAATCGGCGCCTCTGTGCCCTTGCCGTCGCTCGCCGTCACGAATGCCTTCAGGTGGAGAAGGTCGACGATGCCGCGGAACTCCTGCTCGGCCCCGATCGGCAGGTGAAGGGGAAACGGCCGCGGCGACAGATGCTCCCGCATGGCGCTGACCGCGCCGTAGAAGTCGGAGTGCTCCTTGTCGAGCTTGTTGACCACCACCACCCGAGGCTTGCTCGAGCGGTTGCACAATTCCCAGGCGATCTCGGTGCCCACCGCGAGATTCGGGTTCGGTCCCACCACCACGACCGCCCCTTCCGCCGCCCGGAGGCCGCTCAAGGCTTGCCCGGTGAAATCGAAGAACCCGGGCGCGTCGAGGATGTTGATCTTGAAGCCGCCGTGCTCCGCGAACGCGACTCCGAGGTTGATCGAGATCTTGCGGCGCTGTTCCTCGGGTTCGAAGTCCGTGGTCGCCGTCTGCTGGTCGGGCGAGCCCAGGCGGGGGATGGCGCCGGAAGCGAACAGCATCGCCTCGGCGAGGGACGTCTTGCCGTCGTGCGAATGGCCCAGCAGGACCACGTTCCGGATCTTATCGGTCGGGTAATCGGCTGCCATCCAACCCCCAGCTAAAGCCTGCGGTAGGTTCGATGCCTAAGTCTAAGGGGCGATTAAGGGACGGTTGGCTTGGGTATGATCTGATGTCCATGGTCAAGAGGACCGCGTCTGTCGAAGAGGTGCTGGCAGCGATCGAGACTGCCCGCGACAAGGTGATGGCCGACGAGGTCAAATCGCTCACCAAGCTGGGCATCCCCAAGGCGATGGCCTACCAGATGATCGCCAGCAGGTTCCACCAGAAGGTGGGGAACCAGGAAGAGGCTGAGCCCGATCCTTTTGAGGGCAACACCACCTCCTGGGAAGAGATCGGCTAACCAGCCACCCATGAGCCGGGCGGCGTGAATCGCGCCCAAAGGCTCGCCCGGCTTCTCAACATCCTCGCTGCGATCATTGCCGAGCCCGGCCTCAACCCGCTTGAGCTCGCGGATCGTGCGGGCGTCTCCGAGCGGCAGCTTCGGCGCGATCTGAGGCAATTGCGGGAGCTCGGTTACGAGGTCTCGTATACGAGCGGCTACGAGGTCCAGGAGAAGCTCAACCTGGAGGGCCGCGCCCCGGCACGCGCGCCCAAGCGCGCCTATGAGCAGCAGCTCGAGCTCCTCCAGGCCGTGGCACAGGCCGTCGGCAGCGCAGGCTTGGGTGGGAACGGCGCCCCTCGCACCCGCGCAAGGTCTGGCCGCGCCAAGGCAAAGACGACGAAGTCGAAGCCAATCGTCCTGATCCCCACGGGTGAGACGGACGCCGACTTCATCTACGTCACTGGATTCGCCGTCGAGACCGGCCTGTACATCAGATATGCGGATGGCGACGACGTCCTGGTCGCCAGCCCGCTGGAGATCGACCGCGCTCGCGCGCAGAGCAAAGCCAAACAGGTGCTGGAGGACCGCCACACCTATGTCCACGCCACATGGGCCCGGCTTGCCGCCACCATGCTGCGCGAGCGAGACATCGACGCCGCGCGCGTCTCCCCGCGTCTGCATGCCGTCCATCTCGAGGAGCTGCGCGCCAATGGCATCGCCGCCGAGGTCGATCGCGACCTGTTTCGCGTCGAGCGGCGTCACAAGTCACCCGCCGAGGCCGAAGCCATCCAGGCCAGCCAGAGCGCTGCCGAGAAGGCGGTCGTCGAGGTCGTGCGCAACCTGGCCGCGGCGGAGATCAAGGACGGGATGCTGTGGGCGGACGGACGTCCTCTTACCTCGGAGCGATTGTATGCGCGCGCACAGCTGCTGCTGGGAGAGATGGGCCACACGTGTCCCGACATGATCATCGCCGGATCGCCCGAATGCGCGCTGCCCCACTATCGGGGCGAGGGCCAGATCCGCGCGAACGCTCCGGTGATCATCGACATCTTTCCGGTCGGCCGAACCAGCCACTACCACGGCGACCTCACCCGCACCGTGGTGGTCGGCGAAATACCGGAGGAGTTTCGCCGCATGCACGCAGCCGCGCTGCAGGCCCTCGACGCTGGCATCGAGACGATTCGCGCCGGCGTGCGAGGCAAGGATGTCCACCTGGCCGTCTGCGAGGTTCTCGTCGACCGAGGCTTCGGCACGACGTCGACCGGTTACGAAGGCCCCGCCGACGTGCCCAGGATGAACCACAGCACCGGCCACGGCGTTGGTCTGGACGTGCACGAAGAGCCATCGCTTCGTGAGTCTTCCGATGGACCGCTCGAGGAAGGCGATGTCGTCACGGTGGAGCCTGGACTTTACAAATTGGGCCTCGGTGGTGTTCGTGTCGAGGACACCGGGATGGTGACGGCGAGCGGATTCCACAACTTCACGTCCATCACCCGCAGCCTCGACCCCAAGGACTATCACTGATGGGGGATCTGCGGCTGGAGCACGACGACCAGCTCTCGTCGAGCACCTGCACTCACTGCGGCGCCCCTTTCGACAGCGTGATCGGCGTCATGTACGAGGACGACGACCCGATCGCGATCTATCGCGCGGACATTTTCGAGCACTTCCATCGGGAGGCAGAGCCGCGCGTCGTGCTCTCGATCGCGGTCGGGGACTGGAGCGACGGGACCGGTCGTGGCGACCGCTGCTCAGCTGCGATCGAAGCGTGGGCCGTCGGCGATCGCGTGCAGATGGCATTCAGCGATCGTGCCGGTTCGCCATGGCAGGAGCTGGAGGTCGTGAGCTGGCAGCTGAGCAGCACGGAAGCACAGGCAGGCCCGCTTCGCGACGCCTTTCTCCGTCTCGCCGATCACATCGCCTACCAGGACCGCCGACTGCGCCGGGCCCTCACGCCGGCGGGTCGCCACAGCCAGGGGCTGTAAACCCCCGCTTTACATCTCGTAAGCTTCCTGCGTGCCCAGGCAGGAGACACTCGGCCAGCGAATTCGGCGTATCCGCCAGCAGCGCGGCATGAGCCTTGCCAAGGTCAGCGGCGGCGACTTCAGCCGCGCGTTCCTCAACCAGGTCGAGTTGGGTCGCAGCCAGCCTTCGACGAGGGTGCTGCGCGTGATCGCGGGCCGGCTGGGCACGGAGGTCGACTACCTTCTCGAAGGCAGGCTGCCGAACCTCGATCGCGAGCTCGCACTGGAGCGGGCCCGTGTGCTGCTCGCGCGCGGCCAGGCTCGCCGCGCGCTGGCGGCCCTCGATGACGCCGTCGGCGCCGCGGACTGGCCGATGAGCACCGATGCGCGGTTGTGCCAGGCCCAGGCCTTGCATGCGCTGGGACGGTCTGAGGAAGCCGACGAGATCGTGGCCGAGGAGCGAAGGGTCATCGCCGCGCGCGGCGATGACCATCGACTGGAGCGGGTGCGTGCCCTGCAGCGTGGTGAGGCTTTCTCAGTCGGTCGCGGCGATCCCCAGGCAGCGATTCGCACGCATCTTCGCCTGGCGGACAGCGCGATGCGCGCGGCCAGAAGCCACGACGCGCTCGAGCATTACCGCGCCGCCCGCGTCCTGCTCGAGGCGACTACCAGGTAGCGGTCAGAAGCCCACCGGCCACGTGAATGCCGGCGGCGGGACGACTGCGGGCGGGCTGATCTCGAGAGTGATCACCTCATGGTTCGCGAGAACGATGCCTTTCGGATCGCCGGTGAAGGGCTGCGGTCCCTCGCCTTTCCCACCGTCCACGTAGACGAGCAGCTTCTGGTCGGGTGCGAGCACGAACGAGGACACGTGAGTCGAGTCGAGCGGCTGCGACTTGCCCCCCGAGGCGCCCCAGACCGCGAAGAAGTCGCCGAGCGTGAAGGTGTGATCGTTGGGCGCTTCGACATGGATGATTCCCGGCTCGCCGGTGTGCATGTGCAGCCAGTAGTAGCAGAGGGCGGTCCGGCCGACGGTCGTGGGAATGCTGACCGCACGGCCCTGGTAGAGGATCTTCAGTGCGGCGTGGTAGTGGACTTGCGTCTGCTCGAGCTGGTCGCAGGGAATCGAGGTGGTTGGACCACGAACGCTGGAGGGCGTCTGGCCACCGAACCGAGACACCGCCACATAGCCGAGAACAGCGACGATCACCATAACCACCGCGATGGCACCGGCGATGAGACCGACTAGAGCGCCGGTGGACAGGCCGCGGCGAGAAGATAGGGCTGTGCCGGCGGGGATCCATGCCTGGCCGCTCCAACGCCAAAGCCCATCCGGCGACAAAGCGGGCTTCCAGGCGACGCCGTCCCACCACCAGTATCCGTCGGGCGAGAAAGTGTTCGGGAGCTGCACGTGGCCGGGTGGTTGCGCCACCCGCGAAGGCTACTGGATGGCCCTCGCTCTTCCTCCGGTATAACGAGGCGTCACAAGCCCTTGTTGCTGCTCGAGTTCCAATCGAAGGCCGGTGGCATGGTCGGCTTGCCCGATGTGATCTCGATGCTGACCACCATGTGCGTCTTGAAGACGATCGCCTTGGGGTCCCCGTCGTAGAGCACCGGGCCCTTGCCGTCATTCGAGTCGACGTACACATAGAGCTTCTCGTCGGGCGTGAGCGTGAACGACGAGACGTGCGTCGCGTCGAACGGCACCGCGGCCTTCCCGCTGTTTTTCGACCACGTGTCCCACACCTGGAAGAACTGGCCCAGCGTGAACGTGTCATTCGCAGGCGACTCGATGTGGATCACGTCCGGGTAGGCGCTGTGGACGTGAAGCCAGTAGTAGCAGGTGGGCGTCGACTCGCCGCCCTGTATGCCGATGCCACCCGGAAGGCGAACCAGGACGCCTTCGTGGATGATCTGCAGGGCAGCGTGATAGTGGATCTGCGTCTGCTCGAGGTGGTCGCAGGTGACGCCGGCCACCTGTGGCGGCGGGTTCGTCCGGTTGTTGGCGAAGTTGTAGATGATCAACCCGATCGCGAACGCCACGAGGACCGCGCCGACGGCGACCGGCAGCATCGGGATGTCCGGGCCGGTCTTGACCTTCGGGGGCAGGCGGCGGCCACCCTTCCCCTTCGTCCCCCGTTGGGGCGCCTTGGTACGCGTGGATGAGGCCATGCGCTTGATAGAATACCGACCTACCCTTTCTGGCCTCGGCCGGCAGGCATCCGCCTCCCGTTCTGACCGCGGCCTGAACCCATAGGAAGGAGGTCCCCGTTGCGGGATTACGAGGTTCTGTACATCGTTCGCGCCGACCTGGATGACGACAAGCTCCAGGACGTGGTCAAGCGGGTCAACACGCTGATCGACCGGTCTGGCGGTGTTGCCGAGCGCACCAACCTCTGGGGCAAGCGCAAGCTCGCCTACGAGGTCAAGCATCAGAAGGAGGGCTCATACGTCCTCCAGGATTTCCGGATCGATCAGGGGCGCATCCCCGAGCTCGAGGCCGCGCTCAAGATCACGGAAGAGGTTCTCCGGCACCTGATCGTGCGGAAACCGGAGAAAGCCGCGCCGGCCCCCGTCGTGCCGCCGCCGCCGGCGGAGGTCGTCCTCGAGCCAATCGCAGTCGAAGCGGAGCCGGTGGCGGCCAGATCGTTGGGGGATCGGGAGGAGGAGTCTTAGATGTCGAACTTGAACAAAGCAATGCTCATCGGCCGGCTGACCAAGGACCCGGAGATGCGTTACACGCCGAGCGGAACCGCGGTGACCAACTTCAGCATCGCCACCAACCGCTGGTCCACCGGGCCCGACGGCGAGCGCAAGGAGTTCACCGACTACCACAACATCGTGGCCTACCCGATTGGCAAGCGAAACCTGGCCGAGACCGTGGCACAGTACACGCGCAAAGGCGCGCTCGTCTTCGTCGAAGGCCGCATCCAGACACGTTCGTGGGAAGGCCAGGATGGGCAGAAAAGACGTGTGACCGAGATCATCGCCAACGACGTCCAGTTCCTCGAGCCCCGCGGGGCGACCGCGGGCGCCGGTGCGCCGGCGCGCACAGCCGGCGCGACTCACGACGACATTCCCGCTCCGGACGACGCGCCGCGCGACGTCGACCCGGACGACATACCTTTCTAGGAGATACCCATGGCAGTCAACCGTCCACAACGTGACTCGAGCAGCGGCGGCGGGCAGAGAGGTCCGAAGCGCCAGCACCGCAAGGTGTGCAGCTTCTGCGTCGAGAAGGTCCAGTACATCGACTACAAGGAGATATCGCGGCTGCGCCGGTTCGTCAGCGACCGTGGCAAGATTCTGCCCCGCCGCGTGACCGGCACCTGTGCGCGCCACCAGCGGCCGCTCACCACGGCGCTGGAGCGCGCGAGAGCGATCGCATTACTCCCATATACGACTGAATCGCATTAACTGAATCGCATTAAGGGCGCGGCGCCTCCCTCGCCATTCATGGGGAGGTGGGCCCGGGCCGAAGGCCCCGGTCCGGCGGGGAGATACAATTCGCGACGCCGCCTCAGTCCACCATCGGAGCGCGCCCATGACCTTCCAGACCCAGCTTCGCATCCCCGGCCCGACCCCTATTCCCGAGCGGGTCGTTCGCAGCATGAACCGGCCGATGATCGATCACCGCGGACCGGAGTTCGCTGCGATCCTGGCCGAGATCACGTCCGGCGCGAAGCGCGTCTTCAAGACCTCCAACGACCTGCTGCTGCTCACCTCGTCGGGTACAGGGGGGCTCGAGTCGGCGGTCGCCAACCTGGTGTCGCCGGGTGACGAGGTCATCGTGGCCCTCAGCGGAAACTTCGGCGAGCGCTTCGCCGCGCTGGCCGCCGCCTACGGCGCTGATGTGGTGCGGCTGGAGTTCGAATGGGGCCAGCCGGTGGACCCGGACGACCTCGCCAAGGTCGTCGAGCGCCATCCGCGGGCAAAGGTTGTGCTTCTCACCCACAACGAGACTTCGACCGGACTGACCAACCCGCTGCGCGAGCTTGCGCTCGTGGGCCGCGACGCGGAACGGATCGTCGTCGTCGACGGTGTCAGCTCCATCAGCTCGATCGACATCCAGACCGACGCATGGGGAGTCGACGTCGCCGTCAGCGGCTCTCAAAAGGGCTGGATGGCGCCGCCGGGATTCGCGCTGGTCAGCGTGAGCGAGCGGGCTTGGGCGCAGCAGGCGAAGGCTCGGTCCCCGCGGTTCTATTTCGACTGGAAGGAAGCCAAGACGTGGGCCGAGAAGGGTATGACCCCGTTCACGCCTGCGGTTGGCGTCGCCTTCGCGTTGCAGGAGGGCCTGCGCATGCTCGAAGAAGAAGGTCTAGAGCATGTCTACAAGCGCCACGCGCGTCTTGCGCGCGCAACGCAGTCAGGGCTCCAGGCGATGGGCTTCCAGCTGTTCGCTCAGGAGGGCTATCGGTCCAACACGGTGACCTCGGCCATGCCGCCGCCCGGTGTGGATGTCGCCGCGCTGCGGAAGCTCCTCGACGAGAAGTACGGTGTCGTGATCGCCGGCGGCCAGGGCAAGATGACCGGCAAAATGGTCAGGGTCGGCCACCTGGGCGCGGTCGCCGAAGGCGACGTGGTGCAGGTGCTGTGGGCGATCGAGCAGGCGCTCGAAGAGCTCGACGTCGCCCCGGCCGAGGGCCGCGGCGTGGCCGCCGCGACCGCATCACTGCAGGGCGTCCCCGCATAGTCGCCGACCGCTGACGACCTAGACTCAGAGCCACCGTGCCCCGGATCCTCGTCGCCGACCCGCTCGCCGAGGACGGCCTCGAACGACTCCGCCGCGCCGGTGAGGTGACGGTGGTCAGCAAGCTCGCCGAGGCCGAGCTGATCGAGCGCATCCCCGAGTTCGACGCGCTCGTCGTCCGCAGCGAGACGAAGGTGACGGCTCCTGTCATCGAGGCGGGAAAGCGACTGCGCGTGGTGGGCCGCGCGGGCGTGGGCGTGGACAACATCGACGTTCCCGCCGCGACGCGCAAAGGAATCCTCGTCGTCAACGCGCCACGCGGAAACATCGTTGCGGCCGCGGAGCACACCATCGCGCTGCTCTTCGCGCTGGCGCGATCGGTGCCGCAAGCCGATGCCTCCGTCAAGCGCGGCGAGTGGAATCGCTCGAAGTTCATCGGCACCGAGATCCGCGGCAAGACGCTTGGCGTCATCGGCCTTGGCAACGTAGGCTCCGAGGTGGCCAAGCGCGCGCATGGCCTGGAGATGGAGGTCATCGCGTACGACCCAGTCGTCTCGGTCGAGCGCGCGGAGCTCTTCAATGTGCAGCTGGTCCCGCTCAACGAGCTTCTCGAGCGAGCGGATTTCGTCACCGTCCATGTGCCTCTCGTCGATGCCAACCGCCACCTGATTGGGGCGCCCCAGCTGGCGTTGCTCAAGCCGTCCGCGCGGCTGATCAACACTGCGCGCGGCGGCATCGTCGACGAGAACGCCCTCTGCCTTGCGCTCGAATCCGGTCGGCTGGCCGCCGCGGCGGCCGATGTTTTCGAGCACGAGCCCGCTGGTGAAAGCCCTCTCTTCCGCCTGCCCAACTTCATCGCCACTCCCCATATCGCAGCGTCGACTATCGAGGCCCAGGCCTCGGTGGCATTCGATGTCGCGGAAGAGGTCGCCGCGGTGCTGGCGGGTGACCTGCCCCGGTATGCCGTCAATGCGCCGGCCCTGCCGCCGGAGGAGCTCGCCTACGTGCGCCCGTTTGCGCTGCTCACGGAGCGCCTCGCCGCTCTGCACACCCAGCTGTTCGGCGGACGCGTCAGCGCGATCGAGCTCGAGTTCGAAGGAGAGCTCGCGGAGCATGACGTCAACCTCCTCGTGGCGGCGGCGATTCGGGGCGTGCTGCAGCCCTTCACGGAGGACCGCATCAACTCCGTAAATGCGCGGCTGATCGCTTCAGGCCGAGGCGTCAGGCTGATCGAGCGCAGGAGCCCGGCGCATGGAAGTTACGCCAGCCTCGTCACACTACGTATGCACGGCCACGAGCTGGCCGGAACTGTGCTGATGGGAGAGCCGCGCGCGACCAGGATCGACTCGTTTCGGGTCGATCTCGTTCCCGAAGGCCGCTTCCTGGTGAGCCGGCACGAGGACAGGCCGGGCGTGGTGGGCAGTTTTGGCACGATTTTAGGCAAGCACGACGTCAATATCGCGAGCATGCAAGTCGGCCGCGATGCACCGCGCGGCAACGCGATGATGATCCTTGCGGTCGACGATCCGGTCGGCGACGCTGTGCTCACCCGGCTGCGCGAGGTCGCGGGCATGTCCGACCTTCGCTACGTCGAGCTCGGGGGCGCATCCGATAGCTGACGTACGAGCCCTGCCCGGATTCCGATACCGACTCGCGAACGCCGGCAATCCCAGCACGCTGGTCGCGCCGCCGTACGACGTCATCCCCGACTCCGAGCTCGCGAAATACCAGCAGCTCTCGCCCTTCAACGTCGTCCATGTCACCAGGCCCGGCACGGATTACGCCGCTGCTGCCAAAACGTTTGCGGAGTGGGAGCGAAACGGCATCGTGCAGGCCGACGAGCCTTCCATGTATGTGCACGAGGTCACGTTCGACGGCCGCCGGCGTCGCGACCTGATCGCCGCCCTGCGCCTGCAGCCTTACTCAGACCGCGTGGTGCTGCCGCACGAGCGCACACATCGGGGGCCCAAGGAAGATCGCCTTGCCCTGATGCGCGCAACCCACATGAGCCTCGAGCCGCTGTGGTTCGTCTATGAAGGACGGGCGGCTGGCGTCAAGGGGATCACTGACGTGGTCAGCCAGCGCTCGCCGGCGGTGGCCTTCCAGGGTCCGGAAGGGACCGAGCACCGGCTCTGGACGATCACGGATCGCGTGATCCAGGCCGCGGTGCACGCCGCTTTCGAAGAGATGGAGGTGCTGATCGCCGACGGGCACCATCGCTACGAGACCGCGCTGGCGTACGCGGAGGAGGCGGGCGGCCCGGAAGACGCGAGCTCTCGCTTCACGCTGGCGCTGTTCACCGACATCGACGATCCCGGGCTGCAGGTGCTGCCGACGCACCGCGTGCTCAAGGCAGGCGTCACCGTCAGCGGAGGCGACGATGCTCCATCGCTCGAGGCGACGCTGGCCGGACTTCGCGGCAAGGTTGCGGCCGGCGCCTACCACGACCACCGGTTCCAGGTGCTGCCGTTGGAAGGAGATGTGGCCCTGGTGGAGCTGCACGAGCAGGTGATCGACAACATCCTGGGCAAGCGCAATCCCGAAGACTTCCTTCTCTATACGCGCGATGCGACCGAGGCCGTGCGCTGGGTCGACGAGGGCGTGGGCGTAGGCGCCTTCTTCCTGGACGCTCCTGACCTGCACCAGGTTTTGCGGCTGGCCAAGGCGGGGAAGACCCTTCCTCAGAAGAGCACCTACTTTTACCCCAAGCCACCCTCCGGGATGGTGTTTCTCCGTCTGGATCCGGATCGGCGGCTATAGTTAGGAACCCGAAGCAAGAACTGAAAAATGCCCACATACGGATATCGCTGTAGCAACTGCGGCCACGAGTTCGAGATCCAGCAAAAGATGGCAGACAAGCCGCTCACGGCCTGTCCAGAATGCCAAGGGAAGCTGACGAAAATCCTCTACCCGGTTGGCATCAGCTTCAAAGGCAGCGGCTTCTACACCACGGACTACAAGTCGGCCGGCAAGGGTGCCGGCGCTTCCAGTGACGGCGTGGCCGCCTCAGCAGAAAGCTCGTCAAGCTCGGAGAGCAAGGCCGAGACGAAGTCAGAGTCGAAGCCGGAGAAGAAGTCAGAGTCCAAGTCAGCCAAGTCAGATTCCAAAACGGAGAAGAAGGCTTCCTAGATGGCAGAGACAAGCGCAGAGATTCAGGCGGTCACCGACGCGGAGTTCGAGTCCATCGTCCTCAAAGCCGACCGGCCGGTGCTCGTCGATTTCTGGGCGGCCTGGTGCGGCCCCTGCCGGATGATCGCCCCCATCGTCGAGCAGATACGCGGTGAGCTCGGCGACAAGGTGACCGTCATGAAGATGGACATTGACGAGAACCCGGCCACCCCCATCTCGCTGGGGATCGCCTCGATCCCGACCGTGATCATCTTCAAGGATGGCAAGCCTGCGGACCGCATGGTCGGCTACCGCCCGAACATGAAGGGCGACCTCAAAGCCAAGCTCGAAGCGCTGATCAGTCCGGCCTAAGGCCTGCCGGCCGGCGGAAAGCTGGCTATTGTTCTCGCGTGCAGGTCGCGATCTACACCGGCAAGGACCCGGGTGGGAAGCGGTTTCTGAGCACGCTGGAACGGCGTATCGAACGCCAGGAGATCAGGGCGTGGGAGGTCCGGCGGAAGAGCCCTCTGACTTTGGTCCACTCGGGCGACCGCTACGCCGGGGTCAGGGTCACGTTCATCCCGTCGGGTACCCGCACGTTTGCGCGGGTTGCCCGAGAAGGCAAGCTGGGCGCCTTTAGATCGCCCGAGCCGTCGCTCGTCGCCACCATCGTTGGGAGCTCGCAGGTCGACCGGGTGCTCGGCTTCCTGGTCGGGCTGCTGACCCGCCATGCGCAACACCTCGGGGTCGAGGGCGTCGGCATCCCGCTGACCGAATAGCATCTCTTCGACTGGGGATGTTCGGGGGCTGGTGCCTCCCGCGGTCTTCAAAACCGTTTGCGGGGCGCTGTTGAGGCGTCCTGGGTGGGTTCGATTCCCATCCATCCCCGCCAGGCTTTCTCGAAGCCCTCTTCCGAGATAAGTTGATACGGAAACCGGTCCTCGGGGCCGGTTTTCGTCGTTTCACTGGCACCTGTAAAACCAGGGCCA
>WNGN01002146.1_pt1 | contig 13191 bp, 11 predicted proteins | sample 5400561 | NCBI WGS metagenome assembly WNGN01 (sample SAMN13153379, study PRJNA577476) | soil metagenome | isolation source: 115 cm soil or saprolite under Garry oak tree replicate 2 | place: USA:California | collected 2016-06-15
ATTTGGCCCCACCGCCACTATACGGTCCCCGGCGATCGCGATGGACTCCGCAATTGTAGAACTACGATCGAGAGTGATGATCTTGCCGTTACGTAAAACGACGTTGGCGGAGCGACTCTGGCCAAACGCCGTTGCTACGGCCGCGCCGGCGGCTGCCTTCAAAATATCGCGGCGTCGCATGGCATCCTATCGGGCCGGGGACAGGCCCTTGTAAATGAACTTCTGCACGCGGTAGCCCTGCGACTCGCCGGTCACGATATTTCCCTGCGGATCGACGTCGAGGCTGTGCAGATGGAAGAACTCGCCCGCCTTGCGCCCGGGTCTGCCGATGTGGCCGATCTCTTCGAGAGACTTGCGATCCAGAATCGCGATGCGCTCGTTTGATCCGTCGGCGATATAAACGAAACGCTGCTCCGGATCGGCCGAAAGCGCAACGCCGAATGCGGTGCCGGTCCCTTGCGATTCACGCTTGATGAATCCTTCCTTCAAGAATTTGCCCTCGAGGGTGAACGACTGGACGCGGTTGTTCGCCCGATCCGTTACATACACAATTCCGTCTCGGGAGACCTCAATGCCGTGCGGCGTGTTGAACTGCTGCGGTCCCGAACCGGTCGCCTGGCGAGCCTTCGAGGCCTTGTCGTCCGGCTTGTTGCCGTACGCGCCCCAGTGGCGCTTGTAGGCACCGGTCTCGGCGTCGAACACGATGACGCGGCGGTTACCGTAACCGTCGGCAACAAACACCTCGTTGGTCTTGTCGTACACCGTAATTCCTGCCGGCCGGCTCAAGTGCGTTGTGTCATTGCTATCGACAGCCACGCCGCCCTTCCCGATCTGCAACAGAAACTTTCCGTCTTTGGTGAACTTGAGGACCTGACCATCGCCGTCGCCGTTACCGGTGAGCCAGACGTTGTCCTTCGCATCAACGGCGATGCCGTGCTCGCCACTGCCGGGACGTCCATCGCCATTCAGGCGCCGTTCGGCGGTGCAGGACGGACACTCCGCGAAGGCCGAATGCAGTCCTCCGCGATTAAACCATTCGTACTGGCCCCCTTTCGCGGGGCCACCCCATCCCTGAAGATACTTACCGCCCGCGCTGAATTCGACAACGGGTGGAGCCGGCAGGTATCCATTTTCCGTGGCGTTGCCTTCCTCGAGCGTGTGCGGACGGTGAAACACCCAGACATTGCCAGGGGAATCTGCGGTCGCGCCACCGACACCACCCAGCAGCATATGCTCCGGCATCGTGGGAAATTTTGGGTCGACCTCGAAAACCGGGAGGACTGGCTTGGCGGCCTGCGGGATGGCGGATGGAATCGCGGCGAAAAAAGCCACCAGTAGCACTGCCGCGAAAACTGTGAAGATCTGCTTTTTCATGTCAAAGCCTCCTATTCCCCTCCTCGCAGAGGAGGGGAATGCGCTCCACCCATACGTCGCCACCACTGCGCTATAGCTCAACCCGTTCTCTTCTTTGCCGGCACCGGCACGCCAGGGATCTTTACATTGACCGAGAAGAGAGTGCTTCTGGTGGTGAAGTAAAGCGTTTTCCAGTCATCCCCGCCGAAGGCGATGTTCGTGGTGGCGGGGTGCCCATGGACGATACGGCCAAGCTTCCTGCCTCGAGGGTCAATGATGTAAAGACCTCCGGCGCCGCCGCTGTAGACGTTGCCCTGAGTGTCGACCTTCATACCATCGGGAACGCCGGACTCGGCGCCGCCGAGATCCACGAACACGCGGCTGCTGTCCTTCGCCGTGGTGCCGTTCGGCAGTACCTCGTAGGCTCGAATATGGCGCCGCCGGGAGTCTGCAACGTAGAGAATTTTTTCGTCGTGTGAGAAGGCAATCCCGTTGGGCCGGACCATGTCGTCGACGACGAGCGACATCGTTCCGAGATCCGCCGAGACGCGGTAGACGCCGGAGAGCGTAACATCCCACTGGTCGGGTGCTGCGGGCCCGCCCGGATCAGTGAAATAAATGGAGCCGTCGGACTTCACGACAACATCGTTGGGCCGCAGCAGGCGCTTGCCTTGAAAACTGTTGGCAATGACCGTGAGGCTGCCGTCAAGCTCGTAACGCGTGACCCGCCGGGTCAGGTGTTCGGCCGAGACGACGCGTCCCTGTAGATCGCGCGTCATCCCGTTGGCTTCGTTGGTCTTCTCCATCGCCACACCGGCACCCTGGCCGGGCGTGTATTTGATCCGCCTTGCACTGTTGATGTCGTTGAACAGCAGATAGTGGCCCTCCGCGATCCACACGGGGCCTTCCGCAGGACCGATGTCGCCGCCATAACCGGCCGCGAGCTCCCGAATCGGCTCGGACGTGCTGATGATGCCGTTGAGCTCGGGCATCATCTGTTCGATGCGCTTCGCCGATTGCGCCCGGACGTCCCGGCCGCCGCCCACGATCAGGAGCCCGCCGGCTGATGCTGCCATGCTCAACATTTCTCGACGTGAGATCGTGATACGCATGCTTTTCCTCCTCGCGAATGGGCTTGAGTGAACCCCGGCCCGTTTTGCCCGATGGATTTCGTGCCGGTGAATATAGCGCGTTTAGATGCCTGCCAGCAATTTCGAACGGTGTAGAATTCGGCAGTATTCAATGGAAGCCAAATCGGGAGGAGTTTATGCGAAGATTCACGCGCCGTCAGTTCGTCACAATCGGTCTGGGAGTGGCCGCTTTAAAGACTACTTCGGCCTTGACCCGTACCCCCATCCCACAACGTGCAGCGCCGGATGAACTGCTGTCGCTTTCACTGAGCGAGGTCTCGAAGCGCATTCGTTCAAAGCAGGTCACCTCCGTTGAACTAACCCAGGCTTTGCTGGACAGAATCAAGGTCTACAATCCGAAGCTCAATGCATACATCACCGTCATGCGTGATCAAGCGCTCGCCCAAGCCGCACAAATGGATGCCGAGATCAAGGCGAACCGATTCCGCAGCCCCTTGCACGGGATTCCGATCGCGTTGAAAGACAACATTAATACTGCAGGCATACGCACAACAGCCGCTAGCGAAGTTTTCGACGATCGTGTGCCGAGCGAAGACGCTGAGGTGGTCCGAAAGCTCAAAGATGCTGGGGCAGTCATGATCGGGAAAACGAATCTGCATGAATTTGCCGCCGGTGGGTCATCCGCCTCGACATACTTCGGTCCGGTGCGGAATCCGTGGGCTTTGGATCGAATCCCTGCTGGATCCTCCGGCGGATCGGCGGCGGCCGTGATCGCCCATATGGCTTTCGGGGCGTTGGCACCGACACAGGAGGCTCGGTGCGTATGCCTGCCGCCTACTGCAGCATCGTCGGACTCAAGCCCACCTACGGCCTGGTATCGATTCGCGGGATTATCCCGCTAACGTATTCTCTGGATCATTGCGGACCAATGACCAGGACCGTCGAAGACGCAGCGATGATGCTCAATCAGATGGCCGGCTATGACTCTCATGACGTTGCCAGCGTTGAGCACGCGAAAGAAGATTATCTGGAGTCCATGAAGCAGCCGGTTTCAGGAATCCGATTAGGAATTCCGCGGGCGCCGTTCTTCGATCAAGTCGATGAGGAAACGATGAAGGCCGTCGAGGCAGCAATCGGTGTCCTTTCGAAGTTGACCAAAACGACAGTCGAGTGTCATCTGCCGAGCACGGCAGGTTTCGATAATATTGGAACGGCGCTCGGTGCGGAGCGGCTGGCGTACCATCTGGAACTCTTCCGCAAAAATGCACAGCGGTATTCCCTTGGTGTTCGTCAGAACCTCGATACGGCAATCAAGAACATGAACGATACCGCCGGACAGCCTTGTTCCGAGAAAGTGATTGATTACGTCACCGCACAATGGCGGCTGATCTCCATTCGCAAAAACATTGATGCGGCCTTCACGAACTTCGACTTGGTTGCCTTGCCGACCATGCGCATTACGCCGCGCACAATCAACGATTCACTGAATCGGGAGGAGGAACCCAAGCCACGCGAGCCGGAAGTCATTTCAAACTGCACGCCGTTCAACATTTTCGGACTGCCCGCCATCTCGGTCCCATGTGGTTTTTCGAAAGACGGACTTCCGATCGGATTGATGATTGCCGGTCCGCGGTTCTCCGAAGGAAAAGTGCTCGCGCTCGCAAATGCGTATGAAAAAGTTACGGAGTGGCATACCCGGCGGCCGCCTCTAAACCCGGAGACAGTCGTTCCTCCAGTGATCCGGAAATCCTGACTGTCTACTTGCCCAGCAGCGCCAGGCTCGCAAAGGCGGTCGCTGCATCCTGCATGAACCGGAATTGCATGGAATCCGGTTCGTGACGGCTGTTCAGCGAATCCGCCGCCCATGAGCCGGACTCGCGATCCTGATGCGCTCTGAGCCAATCCAATGCGCGGGCCACAGCCTTATCGGAGCGTGACACGCCTGCCTGTTGCAGGATGAACGCCGCGTAGGCAGTGGCATAGCTGTTGCTTCCCTCCGATGGCGGCGCTTCCGGGTGCGGCTTCCATGGCCCTAAAGACGCGATGGCCCAACCTCCGTCAGGTTGTTGCACCCGCAGAATCTCATCGAGGATGGCTTTTCGCAACGGCGCCGGCAGAGCGGCCGGCAACTTCGACGAGGCCCACACGAGCGCCAGGCGATTGTGGAGCGGTTGACTGGCCCGCTCGCGTTCGAGGTAATCGGTCAACGCAGCGATCCGCTCCTTGACATCCGCCCGTTCCCGGTATTCGGCTGGAGCGGTCCCGACCGCCAGGGCGGCCAGCGACGCACCATAGAACGGCGCATCCGGAGTGGACCACGGATCGTGATTGGCATTGGGCCACTTCCATGCGCCGCGATCCTTTCCCTCGCGGATTTGCAAGGACCACAGCCGGTCAAAAGCGCGCTTCGCGTCCGCGCTCAAGGTCTTGCTGCCCGCGTTCTGGAACGAGAAAAACAGCGCGGCGAAAACCGCCTCAGCGCCCTGCCGGTTCCCCTCCGCCTCCGCCTGCGCGTGAATTCCTTCGAGCAACCCCTTTTCATAAACGGTCGGCTGGCTCTCGGCGAGAGCCTTCCGGAGCACCGGGCGGGCCAGCAGATAGGTCACTCCCGTATGACAGGAGACGCAAACCCCGCCTTCGACCTTGGCGCGTGGCCAGGCAAACCACTCTTTCTGTCTCGAATCAAGGTAGTCGGCCGCAAGCTTCGGGTTCCAATCGGCGCAGAAACCGGTCACCGCAAATGCTGTCATCAGAACCGTCAACAAAGCAGTTCTCTGCATCTCGACCTCCAGATGATCTGGTTTACTGTAGCGCTTTCTTTTTTGCCGTACAACGTGCTCCCGCCTATTGAGGATGCGTCCCTGAATTCTATTGCGGCAATGCGAACACGTACATGGCGTTGCTGCCGCTGGTGGTATCCGCTTCGGGAGTCAGACCCACTCCGAGGGCAGCGATCGCCCCGCCGCCGGCCGCGACAGCGATGTATTGGCGGCCGTTGATCGAATAAGTGATCGCGGCGCCGACGACCTGTGACGGGAGCCGGGTCTGCCACACGACCTGGCCGTTGTCGGTATCAAGGGCTCGCAGGTAGCGGTCCATGGCGCCGTTGAAAAGGAGCCCGCCTCCGGTGGCCAGGATTGGGGAGTAGTTGGATACGCGCGTCTCCCAGCTCCACAACGTCCTGCCCGTCTCGACCGAGATCGCGTCGATACGGCCAACCTTGTCTTTGCCTGTTGCGAACTTTCCGACGTTCGTCGTGTTGTAGACAAACTGCGGTTCGACACCGCGATCGGTGCGCGCCGTTGAGTCGATGCAGAGATTCGAAAGCGGTATATACATGACGTTGGATTTCGGATTGTAGGCGCCTTGCGGCCAGTCGCGTCCGCCGTTGTAGGTTGGGCACACGTGATAGGTCTTGTTGACGTCCTTGAGCACCGCGTTCTCGTTCACGGTGACGAGACCCTTCGGATCGATGCGGGCGACGATGTTCTGCTCGTTGGTCGGCTTCGCCCACAGGAATTCGCCGGTGGCTGCATCGAAGCTCCAGGCGATTCCGGTCTTGCACGGGACGCCGGTCAGCGTCTTGCGAGGTCCACGCCGCGCGTTCGGATTGACCGCGAGCAGGTCAGGGGCAGACGGATTGACCGGCGTATTGATGATCATCATTTCGAACGTGCATTCCTGATCCCAGTTGTCGCGCGGCAGGACCTGATGTTTCCAAACCACTTCGCCGGTCTTGGGCCGGACCGCAAAGCGCGTATTCGTGCCGGCCAGTGTTCCGCCCGGCGTACCGCGCTGAGCTTCCGATGCCGGTCCGGCGCCACTCGAACCATAGTAGACCAGATCGAGTTCGGGATCGTAGGTGAGCTGACCCCATACGCCCGTCATCCAACGCTTCTCGAATGGGGCGCCGGCCCATGTTTCGTCACCAGGCTCTCCGGGGCGAGGGATCATCTCATTGCGCCAAAGCTCCCGGCCGGTTCTCGCGTCATGACCCGTGACATAACAACCGTGGCTCGAAAACTGGCACGTAGTGCCCGCGATGACTACGCCGTTAGCGACAATCGGGCCAGTAGAGTTGCTGACCTCCAAGTCGCCGCCACGGTTGGCCTGCCAGACCACTTCCCCGCTCCGAGCCCCCAGCGAGACGACGACATTGTCCCAGCTTACGAAATAGATCTGGTCGCCATAGATGGCAATGCTTCGCTTGCGCTGCCCCAGAGCGTTGCGCATCGACGAGGCTGGCGGCCGCGGATGGCGGTACTCCCAAAGGAGGTCGCCGGTCGCGGCGTCGATCGCCTGTATCACGTCGCCGGGATTACCCAAATACATTACGCCGTTGTAAACGAGGGGCGTGGCCTCGTTGACGCCGGGTTCCATGGCGCGAGACCAGACCAGTTGCAGATTTTTCACATTGGCTTTGTTGATCTGGTCGAGCGGACTGTAACCCCAGGCTTGATAGTTGCCCCGATGGATCGGCCAATCCTGGGGGCTGGGAGCCCGCAGTGTTTGGTCGGTCACCGTAACAAAATTCTGAACGGCTCGTACCGTTTTCGTTGGCGCCTGGGCCGGAGGCGTTGGCGCCTGGGCATTCACCGCCAATGCTATGCCACATAGCAATACACTAATCCGGAGAAATTCTTTACTCGGGCATCTCATTGCACTTCCCCCTTGGTTTTCAGAACGTCCCGTTGAAAGTTAAAACCGATTTTCTGGTGCAGAGTATAGCCACAAAGAGGCACAAAATTCACGTATGTTTGGGTGTACTATCTTGTGCTTCATGATCCGGGGAATAAAAATATGGCTTTGTGTGGCGGTAGCGCTTGTCGCGTGCAGCAAAACGCCCGCCGGTGCGCCGCCAACCGGATCGGCTCTGGAGAAAACGCACCTCACGATCGGGGTAGCGGTACCGGCAGCGACCTACCTGCCGCTCTATGTGGCAGTGGACGAGGGAACGTTCGCAAAACAAGGCCTGCGGGCGGACGTAGTGGAATTTCGAGGCGGGTCGGATCTGATCAGGGCGATCGTCTCGAAATCCGTCGACGTGGGAGTGGTTTCGCTGGCTGAAATCACTTCGGGGATCGATGCGGGTCAGCCGCTGAAGGCTTTCTATGGAGGATTCAACATCCCCGACTTCGATTGGTATGGCGCATCTTTCATAAAGAGTCTCGCCGACGCGAAAGGAAAACGTATCGGCATCACGCAATATGGTTCCTCTACTGATTTCATCACGCGCTATGCGCTCACGGTGAATGGCCTCGATCCTTCGAAAGATGTGCAGATCGTCCAGGCGGGTCCTCCCGCGACGCGATTGGCCGCAATGCAAGCCGGACAACTCGACATCAGCATCTTTTCGACGCCCGAAAAATTTCTGGCAGAGGAGCGCGGTTACAAGCTCGTCTATTCGCAAAAACAATTGTCCGATGACTATCCGCAACACCTCATCTTCGCAACGGAGTCGTTTCTAGCCGGCCACCCGAACACAGTGAAGGCTTTACTCCGCGGCCACACGCTTGCCGTACGCATGGCGAAGCAGGATAAGCAGCGCGCGGAACAATCCCTGATCAAACATCTCCAAATCGATCCGAAGTACGTCGAGCGCACGTATACCGAGGTCATCGACCATCTTTACGAGGACGGCCGTTTGCCCAACGAGAAATCCCTCGACATATTCTTCGATATGGGCATCAAGGCGGGCCGCTATAAAGAGCGTTGGCCGCTCACGAGGTTCTGGATCCCGATTTATGTGGACACCTATTCTCAATGGACGCTCGCACCGTCGTAGAGCCGGCCCCGCACATTCAAGTCGAGAGCCTGACTGTCGTTTATGAGAAACCCAAGGCGGCAGGAACACTCATCGCGGTTTCCAATGTAAACCTCGACATCGCGCGCGGAACCTTCGTCACCATCGTGGGTCCGAGTGGCTGCGGAAAAAGCAGTCTGCTGCTATCCATCGCCGGCCTGGTCAAGCCTGCCAGCGGGTGCGTACGCGTCAACGGAAAACCGGTTTCGGCTCCGGGGCGCGATCGCGCCGTAGTGTTTCAGGATTTCGCTCTGATGCCCTGGCGGACTGTAATCGATAACGTCCGGTTCGGATTGGAATTGCAACGGCCTCGAGGGTTGACCGGAGGGGACCTCACCGAGCGCGCCTGCCGCTATGTGGAGTTGGTGGGTCTTAAAGGATTCGAGCATTATCATCCGCACCAGCTCTCGGGCGGGATGCGGCAGCGGGTTGGAATCGCACGAGCGTTAGCTGTCGATCCGGAAATCCTGCTATTGGATGAACCTTTCGGATCGCTGGACGCCCAGACGCGGGATGAGATGGGAAGCGAGCTTCTCGCCATCTGGGAGCGAAACAAGAAAACGGCGCTGTTTGTCACGCACGGCATCGACGAAGCGATTTTTCTGGCGGATCAAATCGTGGTGATGGCCCGGGATCCCGGCCGGATCACCAAAATCATTTCCGTAGACCTGCCGCGTCCGCGTACGGTCGAGACGACGGACTCGAAGCGGTTCATCGAGTACCGGAGACAAATTCGGGAATGCCTCTGAGATTATGTTCAACTACCGTACTTTGGTTTCCACCATCACGGTGATGGCATTCCTCGCGGTGTGGGAATTTGCGCCGCGAGCCGGCATCGCGGACGCAACCTTTACCAGCCAGCCGACACGCGTGGTTGCCGCCGGCTTCGAGATCATCCGCACGGCCGGGTTTCTCCACGATGTCTCCGTCAGTCTGTCGGAGTTTGCCCTCGGATTCACTCTCGCGATCGCAGTTGGTGTGCCCCTGGGTTTGGTGCTGGGCAGATTTCCGGTGCTGCGCTATGTCTTGGACCCCCCGATCATGGCGATTTACGCAACGCCTCATCTTGCTCTACTGCCCATCATTGTGGTCTGGCTTGGAATTGGGATGCAGTCCAAGATCGCAGTTGCCTTCGTTAGTGGAGTGATTCCAATCCTTGTGAACGCCATGGCAGGCGTTCGCGGAGTCGATGGTTCGTGGATCGTGGCGGCGCGATCGTTCTCCGCCAGGGAATGGGACGTGTTTGTGAAGGTCATCCTTCCCGCATCGCTTCCGAGTGTAATCCTCGGCATCCGGTTGGGATTGAGTCGCGCCGTATTGGGTGTTGTCGTCGCGGAGATGTACCAGTCACAGGCGGGCGTGGGGAATGAGATTATGCGTTACGGTTCGGAATTCCGAACCGACTACTTGCTCTTCGACGTTTTGCTGGTTTCTCTATTCGGACTTACGGCGACGTCGGCCGTGCGAGCGCTGGAAGAAAGATTATGGACAGCGGGAGAATGAAAACGGCTCCCGCACTTGTAGGGATCACGTCATTCGCGGTCATCCTATTGGTATGGGAATCCGCGGTGCGATTCGGTTGGATCAGCCCGTTCTTCGTGTCCGAACCCTCTGCGATTGCACTAAGTTTGAGCCGGGCCGCGCGTTCCGGCGAGTTATGGCATAACGTGACGGTGAGTCTCCGCGAATTTGCGTTTGGCTATGGCCTGTCTGTTGTCATTGGGGTTCTAGCAGGGGCTCTGGCCGGCCGATTTCGCACCGTCGAATATGCGCTGGATCCGTTTTTGTGGTTCCTATATTCGGCGCCTTTGATCGCTTTCTATCCAATCTTCGTGCTCTGGTTTGGCCTCGGAGTTCCCACAGTCATCGCAATGACTTTCTTGCTGTCGGTCACTCAAATTGCTACAAGCACTTTGAAAGGAATTCAGAGCGTCAACCCCGGACTGCTCCGCGCCGCGCGATCTTTCGGAGCGACCGATCGCGACTTGTTGTGGAAAGTCGTCCTGCCGGCTACGGTGCCGATGATGATGGCAGGTCTTCGTCTGGGCATCGGTCGCGCGCTCATGGGTGTCGTCGTCGGGGAACTGTTCGGCGCTACAGCGGGGCTGGGCTACAGCATCTCGTACTATGGCGCGCTGTTGAAAACCACCGATATGATCGCTTCTTTGATCGTGGTTGTCGTTCTCGGCGTTCTCTGCACCCAGGGATTGACCGCCGTGGAACAGCGGTTTGATTCATGGAGAACCTTTTGATTTATGTTGATCGTCGCTGTTGATATTGGGGGAACATTCACCGACTTGCTTGGCTATGACACCGCCACCGGCCAACTGATGAGTTCCAAAAGCCCAAGCACTCCCGCCGGCCTGGAACAGGGAATTCACGACTGTCTTAAAAAGGCCGGAGTCCGCATAAATGGAATCGATGGCTTCGTGCACGGGTCAACCATTGCGATCAACACCGTTCTAGAACGTCGAGGCGCCCGCACCGCGCTGATCGTCACCAAGGGAACACGGGACGTATACAAGATTGGCCGTGGAAATCGGCCCGATGCGTACGATATCTGGTTCAAGCGTGCTGAGCCTCTAGTGCCGCGGCATCTCACCTTCGAAGTCGAGGAGCGGCTGTTCGCGACCGGAGAGGTACACACTCCTCTGAATGTCGTTCAGGCAGAGACCATCGCCAGGCAAGTGAACGCAAGCGGTGCGGAATCCGTGGCCGTTTGTTTCCTGCACTCGTGGAACAATCCGATTCATGAACAACAGATGGCGCAATTGTTGAACTCGAAAACCTATCGCAGCGTCTCGCATGAAATTCTTCGAGAGTATGGAGAATACGAACGGATATCGACCACAGTTCTAAACTCGTATATCGGTCCCAAAGTCAACGCCTACCTCGCAGAGTTGGAACGAATGCTTGGGGAGCAGGGTTTCAGAGGGAATCTTTCGGTCATGCAATCCAATGGTGGACTCATGTCCTCGCCGGTGGCCCGGCAGCTGCCGGTCGCGATGCTCGAGTCCGGTCCTGTAGGTGGATTCATCGCCGCGGCACGAACAGGAGCCGCGCTCGGATATACCAACGTTATCGGTTTCGACATGGGGGGCACGACCGCGAAAGCGAATCTTGCGCGCGACGGTGAGCCGCAAATGTCGCACGGTTACCACATTGGCGGATACGCTTCAGGCCAGCCGATGATGCTCCCCGTCGTCGATACTGTGGAAGTCGGTTCCGGCGGCGGCAGTATCGCCAAGGTCGACCAGACGGGGTCACTCAAGGTCGGTCCCGTGAGCGCCGGCGCGGATCCGGGGCCTGCGTGCTATGGCAAAGGCGGAACGGATCCCACCGTTACGGACGCCAATCTTCTGTTGGGGCGTCTTGACCCGAATCATTTTTTAGGTGGAGAAATGGCGCTGAATATCGAAGCGGCGCGCGAAGCCATCAACCGGTGTATTGCGCGTCCACTTGGGCTTTCGGAAACCGAAGCTGCCCGAGCCATCGTTAAAATTGCCGTAATGAACATGTCGCTCGCCGTGCGTCAAGTGTCGGTCGAACGCGGGTACGATCCGCGCGATTTCGTCATCATTGGGTTCGGCGGCGCCGGTCCGCTTCACGCGGCGGAAGTTGCACGATCGCTTCACATCCCGCTTCTGGTCATTCCGAATTTCCCTGGACAGTTTTCCGCAAGCGGAATGCTCCTGGCCGAGCCTCGGCACGATTTTGTGCGTACATACTATCGGCCGCTGGATCAGACCGACTTCAGCGAACTCGGAGGGATCGCCGCCGACATGGAATCGCAGGCACGGGAACGGATAGGAGCTGCGGATATCCGTATGCGTCATTTTCTGGAGGTGCGCTATACGGGACAGGACTTCTCATTACCGATTTCTGTCGATCCTAAATGTTATGCGCAGGATTACCGGGCCACCGTCGGCAATGCGTTTCATGAACTCCATCAAACGCGATTTGGCTATCACGATCCGGATCTGGCGCTGGAAGTCGTGAACGCACATCTTACCGCTTTGGCTCCCTCGAAGCTTTGTGCTCTGCCCCCGCCCTCTCGACGCGAGGAACCCGCGTTGATGGAAAGACGCCCCGTCATTTTCGACAGCCATGCGATTGATTGTCCCGTCTACCGGAGAGAATCGCTCGCGCCGGGTGAACAAATCGATGGACCCGCTATCATTCAGGAGTATGCCAGCACGACGGTACTCTTCCCCGACGATCGGGCCGAAGTCACGGTCTCCGGCGAGTTGCTGATCCGCTGTAGCAGCGGTGTCTCCTGTAGCGGCGCTCTATGAGCGCCGGTTTTTCGCAGAATCAGCGAAATACCGGCGGTCCGCGAAGCGCAAGCGCAATAGCGCGCAGCCTCAAGAAATAGACCGCCGCTACAAAACCTGTTCAGGCCAAAGCTTTTCCGTACAGCACGAGCAAACGGCTCCATGCCTTCTCGGCCTGTGGCTCGTTGTAGACCTGCGAATCCGGAGGGCACCAGCCGTGTGCGGCGCCGGCGTAGACTTCGATCTCCGCGGGCATTTTCGCCTTGGCGAACGTCTCTTTCAGAACGTTCTTCTCCTCGGGCGACCGCATGTCGTCGTTTGCCGCGATCGCAATGAGGAGCTGCGCCTTGGTCTTCGCGACCTGAAGATGCGGGCTGTTCGGCATATCGGTCACGAGTCCGCCGCCATGGAATGAGGCAGCCGCGCCGACGCGATCGGGCATTGCGGCCGCAGTGCGAAGCGCAATCGGGCCGCCCATGCAATAACCCTGCGTCCCCATCTTCCGGTTCTTCGCAACCGACGCTTGCCGGTCAAGCCAACCGATGAACGCCTTAGCATCGGTCATCTGCACCGTTTCAGTCAGAGCCTGCGCGAGCGGCAACAGCTGCGGGATTGGGGTCGCCGCGCCGGCCTCCGCGGTCGGGGCTTTCTTGACGCGATAGAACGGATT
>WNGN01009584.1_pt1 | contig 13190 bp, 10 predicted proteins | sample 5400561 | NCBI WGS metagenome assembly WNGN01 (sample SAMN13153379, study PRJNA577476) | soil metagenome | isolation source: 115 cm soil or saprolite under Garry oak tree replicate 2 | place: USA:California | collected 2016-06-15
AGTCCACGTCGCGGGCATCATAGGGCTGGCCATCTGACCACACCAGACGCGGTCGCAGGTGGAACGTCCAGGTGGTGGCGCCGGCACTGATGCCACCATTCTGCACGGTGGGAATTTCGCGTGCCGCCCCAGGATGTACCACGCCTTGCGCATCCCCATAGAAGAGCGGCAGGTAGAGCGCCTGGTCGAGCTGAGGAGCCCCCTTATTGGGGATGATCGGACCTACGGATTGAATGATGTCGTCAGTCCAGGTGCCTCCGCGCACCGGTGCGGTGGCACTGCTTCGTGCGCCGAGAAGCCCGAAGTGCGCGAGCAGGCTGAGGCTGCCCAGCACGCCTGCTGCGACGACCAGTACCACAAGCCCGATGAGCAACGCGGCGGGCAGGCCAGCAATAATCCTCCGCCGCTGGGAACGGGCCGGACTGGGTAGCAGCGGCACCTCCGCTGGCGCTGGCGTCGGTGCCGCAAATGGCGCGGCTGGTGTCGTCGCTGTAAGAGCCGCGTTGCCGACCTGACCGGCAGGTGTGTCGGGGTCTAGAGGCGTCTCAGGCGATGCTGACGACGCAACCAACGCAGGAGGTGCCTCGTTGGGCACCGCGACCGTGGCAAAGGCTGCGGCAGCGGGCGCACCTGGCATCAACTGCTCGCTGGGAATGAATGCCGTGGGGGGAGTAAGCATGCTGGCTAGCCTGCTCGAGTGCTTCGGCAAAGTCCTGCACCGAGGCAAAACGCTCCTTGGGCTCCTTGGCCAGCGCCCGCAGCACCACCTGCTCGACCTCGGGTGAGATCGTGGGTAGGCGCTCGCGCAGCGGTGGAGGCGGCAGGCTCAAGTGCTGCACCATCATCTCGCTCACCGACCCCTCAAAGGGGCGGCTCCCACACAGCCACTCGTAGACCACCACGGCAAGGGCATACTGGTCACTGGACGCACGCGGGTGCCCCTCGATCTGCTCAGGAGCCATATAAGGCAGGGTGCCCACCGCCTCCTGTGCACTCAGCGAACCGGTACTGTGCACCAGCGCCGCCAGCCCAAATCACTGAGCAAGACCTCCTGCTGCCGCCCCACGAGCATATTCTCCGGCTTGACATCGCGGTGGATGAACTTCTGCTCGTGTGCGTACTGCAAGGCATCGGCCACCTGCTTCACAGAGGAGACGATCTGAGGGAACGGCACCACATTCCCCTTGGGATAGCGCCGTCGCAGGGAACCATTGGGCGCATAATCCATCACCAGGAAGGGCACGCCTTCCTGCACGTCATAATCGAACACACGCACAATGGAGGGGTGCGTCAGCTTCGCGATGGTTTGCGCTTCCTGGTAGAAGTGCTCGGCCTCGCTGCCTGTCAGATACGTATGCAGCACCTTGATGGCCGCTTGTAGCTCCAGTCGCACATGCTGCCCTAAATAGACTTCGGCATAGCCGCCTTGTCCCAGCAGGGAGACAAGCCTGTAGTTGCCAAACTGTTGGCCGACGCGGTCGGTCATGCTGCATCTCCTCATGAGCCCTGGCGCCCACAAGCACGTGGCGCCCGCAATAGGTCCCATTACGCCGCCACATGTCGATGAGGTGGTGAATTTTGTCCACACTCACTATACTCTACTGTAGGCAGAACTTCAACATTCCGCATTCACGTCATCCTATCATGGCAATGAAAAGCTCTGCTGATTGCCATCAGGTTATTTCAAAATCTGGCATAATAAAGTTAAATTAAAGCATAGGAAAATCCGGGCAAGAGCAAGAAAGTAGGGAATCTACGGACCGTATGCTAAAAAGCTAAACTCATGGCGTATACCTCTTCATGAAGCAGTATTGCTAACAATGAGCCAGGAGGGATGCTCATGCGTAAGTCAGAAAACTGGTTTAAATGGATTATCGGTACATTGATCACACTTTTAGCTGCTGGTGGTGGTATTGTTGCGCTACTCACCTACTTCAATCCTCCCCATCAGCCACCTTCTATGTCAATCTCTAATGGGACTACCATAACCCCTCCCAGTAACCGACCCGCAGACACCTGTGTACAAGGGTATGTGTGGCGTGAGGCGAATTCCAGTGATCATGTGTGTGTAACACCAGAAACACGCGCTCAGGCACAATATGACAACTCCCAGGCCCAAAGCCGCATCGATCCCAACGGAGCTTATGGCCCGCACTCGTGCATACAAGGGTATGTCTGGCGCAATGCATTCCCCAACGACTATGTCTGCGTGACACCAGAGACACGCTCACAGGCACAAGACGACAATTCCCAGGCTCAAAGTCGCATTGCGCCATGAGGATAACTGCCTATTGGTGTGGTGGCTAAAGCTCAGGAGGTGTGCCTTCCTGCCTGGACACAGACGAGGGGTTTTGTGGGGTATGCTTGACGCAGTACCCCACGATTGCGGACGACAAGCATTGCGTCATCCTCATAGCCAAATGAGCCATAGGTATCGCGAACGTACACAAGCCCTTTATCCTTGTACTCATCAGGTAAGGATTTTCTTGTGGATACCTAATCCTCATCAAGGGGACATCAGAGAGGGTTTTCTCATCAGAATATTGAAGCAGGCAAAAATTGACAGAGGTGACTGGGAAAAACTTTAAGAGGCGCAACTCCTCGAGGTCACAGTTCCAAACTCCAAATTTTCACCTCAGTTTGACTTGTCAGGCAGCAAACACTATGTTACACTAATCTCCGACTCAAACACTTCTTAAAGAAGGAGCAACGCTTCTTCATAACATCCTGTTTAGTCCGATTACAAAGTACATGTACTCTAGCCAGTCAACGTTGACTGCTGATCTTTCCATGCCCTAAGGAGGACGTTTTCTAACGTGAACAACAACTTGTATATTTTGGTGCCTTTCATTGTGGGACTCCTCACGGTGGCTTTCGCAGGCTATCTCGCGAACTTTGTCCTGCGCAAAGACACCGGCACCCCGGCTATGCAGAAGGTGGCCGATGCCATCTTCAAAGGCGCCATGGCCTTCCTCAACCGCCAGTACCGCACGATCGCCATCCTGGCAGCGTTCGCCGGCGTTATCGTCGGTATCGTGCTCGCTCTGCTCGGCCAGGGTGACCAGGCCGCCAGGTTCAATATCGCCTGGCATACGACCATCGCCTTCTGGATTGGCGCACTCTGTTCCGGCGTCGCCGGTTTTATCGGCATGTACGTTGCCGTGCGCTCCAACAGCCGCACCGCCAGCGCCGCCACGCGCAGCCTGGGTGAAGCGTTGATGGTTTCTCTACGCGGCGGCGCGGTCTCCGGCTTCCTGGTGGTCGCGCTCTCCCTGCTTGGCGTCTCGTTCGTCTTCACCATCTTTGGTGGTTTGACCAATCCTGCCCTGGCGCCTTCGCTCATCGTTGGCTTCGGCTTCGGTGCAAGCTTCGTGGCCCTGTTTGCGCAGCTCGGTGGTGGTATCTATACGAAAGCCGCCGACGTCGGCGCCGACCTGGTTGGTAAGGTGGAGGCTGGCATCCCCGAAGACGACCCCCGCAACCCCGCCGTGATCGCCGACCTGGTAGGTGACAACGTCGGTGACTGCGCGGGCCGTGGCGCCGACCTCTTCGAGTCCACCGCCGCCGAAAACATTGGCGCGATGATCCTGGGCGTGGCTCTCTATGTCGCCACGCACAACATCGGCTGGATCCTCTTCCCGCTGGTCGTGCGCGCCTTCGGCCTGATCGCCTCCGCAATTGGCTTGCTCTGGATTCGCCCTTCCAGAGTCATCGAACCGGATAAAGCCGCTGGCCGCGACCCGGGTGAGATCGCCATGAACCAGCTTACTATTGGCTACATCATCACGGGCGGCGTCTCCATTCTCGGCGTCCTCCTGGGCAGTTACTTGCTGCTCAATGGCAACATCCCGGCGAACTTCGGCATTCCGGCATGGCTCTGGTTCTTCTTCGCAGGCGTCACCGGCATCGCCCTCAGCTTCGCCTTCGTGTATATCACGCAGTACTATACCGCCGGGACGTGGCGCCCGGTGCGCGAAATTGCCGCTGCTACGCTGACCGGTCCCGCTACAACTATCATTACAGGTATGGCCGTTGCATTTGAGTGTGTAGCCCTCCCCGTCCTGGCCATCAGTGCCGCGCTTGGCATCTCCTACTTCTTCGGCAGCCAGGTCAACCTGGGCAGCCACGGCATCATTAGCACCGGCGGCATCTTCGGTACCGCCGTCGCCACCATGGGCATGCTGATGAGCACAGCGTACATCCTTGCTATGGACACGTTCGGTCCCATTACTGATAACGCTGGTGGTATTACCGAGATGGGCGGTGGGGCAGAGTCTGTGCGTGACATTACCGACGCCCTCGATGGCGCGGGCAACACCACCAAGGCTCTGACCAAGGGCTACGGTATCGGCTCTGCCGCGCTGGCAGCCTTCCTGCTCTTCAGCGCGTACCTGGATGTCCTTTCCGCCGATAAGTGTCCCAACCCGAAGACATGTGGTGCCGTAGCCCTGGCAGCTTCGCAGGCCGTCTACCACGTGGACCTGGCCGATATCTCGGTCTTCATCGCCGCGCTGATCGGCATCACGCTGATCTTCTTCTTCAGCTCGTTGGCTATTCGCGCCGTGGGCTCAGCCGCCAAGCGCATGATCGAAGAGGTCCGCCGCCAGTTCCGCGAGAACCCCAAGATTATGGCGGAGAACCCCGCGGACCGTGTTGACCCCGACTACGCTCGCTGCGTTGACATCAGCACCCGTGGCGCCCTGCGTGCCATGGTACTCCCCGGCCTCGTCGCCGTTCTGACTCCCATCGCCGTCGGCGTTATCCTTGGCCCGTCGGCTGAGGCCGGTTTGCTCATGGTTGGCACCATGGGCGGTATCGTGCTCGCTACCGCCCTCAACAATGGCGGTGGCGCGTGGGACAACGCCAAGAAGTACATCGAAGCTGGCTACCTGCGCGTCAATGCCGAAGGCGAGATGCTTGATCGCCTCGACCCCAACGGCACCGTCCTGGGCAAGAAGAGCGAAGCACACAAGGCAGGCGTGGTTGGCGACACCGTCGGTGATCCCTTCAAGGACACCGCCGGCCCATCGCTCCACGTGCTCATCAAGCTGCTCAGCACCATCACCCTGGTGCTCGCGCCCCTGTACATCGCCTTGCACCCGTAGTCAACGTTGACACGTTAAAGCACAAACAAAGCCATCGGCTCACCTGGCTTCAGGTGAGCCGATGGTTCTCCACTTTTATCTTCTACTTTCCCTTTTGTACACCTGTGTTGCTCTTCGTTCGTTACTGTACTAGATATACCTTTGTACCTGTATCTCTTTCAATATTCAGCAGAAAGTGCAAGAGGACGGTCCTCTTAATCAGTAGGGTTTTGCAAGCATGATCGTCATTCCGTAGGGGCGGGAGTGGTGTGGAGCGGTGTGGGGGCCTTTATGGCCGCCCGTTCCAGGGGACAGTGCGGCCTGAACAGCTTCAACAAAAAAAGGAGCAGCTATGTACAATACACTATCCAGGAACAAAACTCTTTCTACAGTACTCGCCTACTTCGCAGCCGTGGCACTCTGTATCCTCCTAACTGCGTGCGACGTGAACGTCTCCGTCCCCAGCAATATTGGAGGTCCCAGCAGCGGCCAGTGCCTCAGCAACTGCGCGCTGGGATCAGGCGTACATGGCGTGCAGGTCTTCGTTGAACCAGACTCTGGTGAGCATGTCATCACTGACGCCATCCGCTCGGCGCAAAAATCCGTCTGGCTGGAGATCTACCTCCTGACGGACCGCAACGTGATAAGGGCTCTTGAAGAGGATGCCAACCGTGGCATAGACGTGCGCGTCATGCTGGAGCCGCACCCCTTTGGTGGTGGCTCGCCCACGCGCACCATCGACCAACTGAAAGCGGCCGGTGTGAAGGCGCAGGATACCAGCCCTAGCTTCTCGCTGACGCACGAGAAAGGTATGATCATCGACGGCAGCACAGCCTTCATCATGACCTCGAACTTCACCCGCTCGGCCCTTGGCGGCAGCAGTGGCAGCAGCGGCTCCACCAACCGTGAATACGACATCGTTGATACGAATCCGGGCGATGTGCGAGCAGTCATCGACATCTTCAACGCTGACTGGAACCGCACGACAGCGCAGTTTAACGATTCCAACCTGGTTGTCAGCCCCGTGAACTCGCGCCAAGATTTCACCTCCCTCATCAACAGCGCCCATCACACCCTGCTCATAGAAGCCGAGGAGATGCAGGACAGCAATATCGAACAGGCCATCACCGGCGCGGCACAGCGCGGCGTGCATGTGCAGGTCATACTACCCGCCCCCAGTGGCTCATCTACTGACAGCAACAGTTCGGGCATCGACACCATCAAACAGGCTGGCGTGCAGGTCCGCGAAGACAGCCGCCTCTACATGCACGCAAAAATCATCGTCGTTGATGGCCAGAAAGCCTTCGTTGGCTCGGAGAACATCTCCACCCAATCGCTCGATGGGAACCGCGAACTGGGCATCATCGTCTCGGACCAGGGCGTGCTGAACACCCTCCAGCAGACATTCCAGCAGGACTGGGGCGACTCGCAAGCTGCGTAGAGACCTGAATGGAACCATCCAGGCATGGTGATGTATACTAGTAACGAATGATGATACAGTCACTACAGGACGCAAAACAATCGTCATGGACCGAGAGGAAGAAACTGTCATGAACCAGCGACATCAAGGAGTGAATCTCTTTGGATAGCCTTCATTCTCAAGAGCTATAGACTTCAAAATATGGAACCATCCAGGCATGGTGATGTATACTAGTAACGAATGATGATACAGTCACTACAGGACGCAAAACAATCGTCATGGACCGAGAGGAAGAAACTGTCATGAACCAGCGACATCAAGGAGTGAATCTCTTTGGATATGAATCTCTTTGGATATTGGTTTACCGTCTTTGAGGTGCGCGTTATCATTATCGTGATTGTTACACTCATCGGTGGTTTAGTCAGCATCTTCGCAAATATTCCCTTCTTATTGCCGGGTATACTCGGCCTGATTCTGGCTACCGGCTGGTATCTGCTGTTTAAGATGGTGATCAGGTGATCCTTTGCCGCAAGGGATTTTCCGGCGACAAAAAATTGGAGGCATTCATGGTCACAGAAATCGCTATTTTCACCGCCGTGGCTGGCAAAGAGGATGAGCTGGGACAGGCTATTTTACGCGGCATCGAAGTCGTGCGCCAGCACCCCGGGTGCAGGTCAGTGCGCGTATCACGTTGTATCGAGAAGCCCGAACAGTATATGCTGGCAGTCTCGTGGACCTCGCTCGAAGCGCATACCGTCGATTTTCGCGGCGGGCCGCTCTTCCCACAGTGGCGCAGCCACATCAACGGCTTGTTCGAGGGATCGCCGGTCGTCTTCCACTATCAAGACCTCTCAAAAGATTAATATCATTATACCTTGTAAACTGAATAACCAGGAGAAATATTTTATATGGCCGAACCACAAGACGCTACAACTTCTCAACTCGACCAGCCGGGCAGCAGCGAAACCGAACAACTCGCCGCCCGTGTTGCCACCTTGCGCCACCAGATTGAAGAGGCAGCTTACCAGTATTTCGTGCAGGATAACCCCGTGCTGACCGACGCCGAGTACGACCAGTTGATGATCGAGCTGCAGCGTATCGAGCAGGAGCATCCCGAACTGCAATCTCCCGACTCGCCCACGCAGCGAGTCGGCGCCGGCCCCGTACAGGACGTGCCGCAGCATCGCCATCCCGTTCCTATGCTCAGCCTGGCGAATGCCCGCAGCGCAGAAGAGTTGCTTGCCTGGCACAGGCGAGCCCAAAACATCCTGCCCAATGCTGCCTTCGAGTACGTCTGCGAAGTGAAAATCGACGGGCTGGCCATGGCCCTCACCTACGAGCAAGGTAAGCTCACCGTTGCCGCCACGCGCGGGGACGGCATGATAGGTGAGGACTGGACCCCCAACGTGCGCACTATCCGCACCATTCCCCAAAAGTTACGCGGGGAGCGCATTCCGGACAGGGTAGAGGGGCGCGGCGAAATTTATATGACCGCCAGCAGCTTTGAGAAACTGAATGAACAGATGACCGATAATCGACTGTTTGCCAACCCGCGCAACGCAGCCGCAGGTTCCCTGCGCCAGAAGGACGCGCGTATCACCGCCTCGCGCCATCTCGACTTCTTTGGCTATCAAATCGGCTACATCCAGGGTATGGACGTGCATAGCCAGTGGGAAGCGCTGCAATTGCTGCGCGCCTGGGGCTTCCCGGTCAACCCGCACATCGCCCTGGCCAAAACGCTGGACGAGGTCATGGACTACTGCAGCAAATGGGAGAAGGAACGTTTCAACCTGCCCTACGAGATCGACGGCGTGGTGATCAAGATCAACGACTTCGTCCAGCAGCAAGAACTCGGCACCGTGGCGCGCGACCCGCGCTGGGCCATAGCCTTCAAATACCCACCCACCCAGGTCGCCACACAGCTCCTCGATATCCGTGTGAACATCGGGCGTACCGGCTCTGTGAATCCCTGGGCGCTGCTCGAGCCCGTCAATATTCGCGGCGTCGTGGTTTCGCGCGCCGCCCTGCACAACGAGGGCGATATCCAGCGCAAAGACCTGCGCATCGGCGACTGGGTCCTGGTGCAGCGCGCGGGCGAAGTCATCCCCCAGGTGGTCAAGCCGATTGTCGAACGCCGCACGGGCAACGAAGAAGTCTACCACCTGCCCGAGAACTGCCCGCTGTGCGGCACCCCCATCGTGCGCATTCCCGACCAGGCCATGGCCTATTGCCCGAACGAGCAGTGCCCGGCGCGCAGCCTCGAAGGCCTGTTCCACTTCATCTCCGTCATGGACATGGAAACTATCGGCGAGAAGCGCTGCGAGCAACTGGTAGAGGTCGGCTACATCCACGACGTTGCCGATTACTACAGCCTGACGCGCGACCAGCTCCTTGCCCTGGAAAGTGTCAAAGCCAAAAGCGCGGATAATATGCTCGCCGCCATCGAAGCAAGCAAACATCGTCCCTTCTGGCGCCTCATCTTCGCTTTGAACATCCGCTACGTGGGCGAAAAAACGGCGCAGATCGTGACGGAGGCCTTCCCCGATATCGATACACTACTGGCCGCCAGCGAGGAAGAGATCATCAGGGCGCCCGGCATTGGCCCCATCATCGGGCACAGCCTGTACACCTGGCTGCAAAACGACAGGAACCGGCAGCTCATCGAGCGGCTGCGCCAGGCGGGCTTGAACATGCGAGAAGAACGGCGCACGCTGGATGGGCCACTGGCAGGGCAAACATTCCTGCTTACCGGCCGCCTCAACAGCATGACGCGTCCTGCCGCCGAAGAACTCATCGTTAAGCTGGGCGGGACCATCGCCACCGGCGTGAGCAAATCGCTCAGCCACCTGATCGTCGGCGAGGACGCCGGTTCCAAGCTGGCAAAAGCGCAAAAAGCCGGCGTGCCCATTCATGATGAGCAATGGCTGATTGACCTGCTGGAGGAACATGGCGCTATACCGTGAGGATATAAGGAGTCGCTCATGCGTGACCTGCCGACAGGAACCCTGACCTTGCTTTTCACCGATATCGCGGGGTCCACGCGCCTGCTGCACCAGCTGGGTGAGCGCTACGCCAGTATGCTGTTGGAGTGCCGCCAGGTCCTGCGTGCAGTTTTCGAGCAGTGGAACGGTCACGAGGTGGACACCCAGGGCGATGCCTTCTTCGTGGTCTTTGCCCGCGCCACCGATGCTGTGTCAGCAGCTGTGGCTGCGCAACGCGCTCTCGCCTCCCACGCCTTTCCGGAAGGAGTAGCGGTGCGCATGCGCGTGGGTCTGCATACGGGTGAGCCGCAGCGGACTGCTGACGGCTACGTCGGCCTGGATGTGCACCGCGCTGCACGCATCATGAGCGCTGGACACGGCGGACAGGTGCTGCTCTCCCAGACGATCAGTCCCCTCGTGAAACAAGACCTGCCTGAGGACGTACACCTGCGCGATCTCGGGGAGCATCGCCTCAAGGACCCGGGACGCCCCATGCGCCTCTTCCAGCTCGTGGTCTCCGACCTGCCCGCCGACTTCCCACCGCTCAACACCCTCGAGAGCTCCCCCAACAACCTGCCTGTCCAACCGACACCGTTTCTTGGACGTGAGCACGAGGTGGCAGCCGCGGTTGCCGCTCAGGGAAACCATACCTGGGCAGCTCACCTCTGGGGTGCAGCGGAAGCCCTGCGTGAGGCTATCGGAACGCTCCTCCCGCCGGTTGAACGTGTCCCCTATGATCGGGCGGTAGAGGCTCTCCGTACCCAGCTTGGGGAGCAAGCCTTTGCCGCAGCGTGGGCCGAGGGACGCACGCTGTCACTAGAACAAGCCCTTGCCACACCAGGACAGGTGGCACTCCCTGTCCCCACCCAGGGAGAACGGTCATCATCTCCGACCCCAGCATCCCCTCAATCCTATCCTGACGGACTGACGGCTCGGGAGGTCGAGGTGCTGTGCGTCGTGGCACAGGGACTGACCAATGAGCAAGTAGCCAAACGCCTGGTCATCAGTCCTCGCACCGTCGACACGCACCTGACTTCGATTTATAGCAAGATCGGGGTCTCCTTGAGAGTAGCTGCCACCCGCTACGCCATCGAACACCACCTCGTCTGACCTCCTCTACGGGATTCTCCGTAGCAACGCTTTTCATCCGACGCGTTCCAGCCCTCAAGATACGAAGTGGATTCACGGAATTCTCCCGATGCGTTTTGCCCTTCGGTCATGTACACTGTGAGCAGAAGCGAATAAACACTAACTTCGCTTCTGCGTCGTCAAGTAACAACAAAAGGAGCATGAATATGGATATTGTTTTCTCCAGTACCACTCAATTGGCCGCTGCCATCCGGGCAGGGCACGTTTCAGCCACAGAAGTACTGGAAGCCCATCTGGCGCAGATTGCTACACATAATCCCACTCTGAACGCCGTCATTACGCTCGATGCCGAGCAAGCACATAAGCAGGCGCGGGAAGCGGATGAAGCCCTGGCCCGCGGAGAGATATGGGGGCCGCTGCATGGCGTGCCCTTTACGCTGAAAGATGCCCATGCGACTGCGGGCATGCGCACCACCACCGGGTTCCCACCTTTGGCCGACTATGTGCCCCAGGAGGACAGCCCGGTTGCCGCACGTCTCAAAGCCGCGGGGGGCATTCTCATTGGCAAAACGAATGTGCATATGATGCTGGCCGATCCCGCACAATCCATCAATCCCATCTTTGGGCACACGAATAATCCCTGGGATATCGAGCGTACGCCGGGCGGGTCCAGCGGAGGGGCGGCAGCGGCGCTGGCTGCCGGCATGACCCCGTTTGAGATTGGGACCGACCTGACCGGGTCGATCCGCATTCCCGCGCATTTTTGTGGCGTGTTTGGGCTGAAGCCAACTGAGCACCGCGTTCCCCTCACCGGGCTGATCCCCGGTCTACCGGGACCTCGACCTATTCGCATCATGTCTTGTATCGGGCCGATGGCACGGACGGTTGAGGATCTGGCGCTGCTGTTCGCGATCATCGCCGGGCCGGACGGACGCGATACCGATGTAGCGCCTGTGCCGGTTGAAGAGCTGCCACCACTCGAACTGTATCGCCTGCGGATCGCCTTTGCACCTACCTTTCTGGGCTTTCCGGTCGCGGCGGAGATGCGCGAGGCAGTAGAAGAGCTAGCAAAGCGACTTTCTGCCCTGGACGCGGTCGTTGAAGAAGCGGCGCTGCCACAGATGGATTTCCAGCAGGAACTGGCGAGCGCCGGGGCATTGATTGGCATGATGATGGGGGCTTTCCAGCCGGAGGTGCAGGAACGACCGACCACGCTGGCGCACTACCTGGAGGCCCTCGACATCCGCGACCAGTCGATTGCCGCCTGGGAGCACTTTTTTGAAAAGTGGGATGTGCTGTTGTGCCCACCCTCCATGATGACGGCGTTTCCCCACTGCGAACCGGGATCGCCACTGCACGTTGACGGCCAGGAAGTCTCCTATTGGATGGTCAGCGCTCATAGCACGGTGTTCAATTATACCAGCCACCCGGCAGTCGTGCTGCCGTACAAGTTGGATCGTGATGGCTTACCTATTGGAATACAGATGGTAGGAAAACGCTGGGATGAGTCGCGCCTGCTGGCGATGGCAAAGGCCCTCTCAGGGGTGACCGGCGCATTCCAGCGACCACAGGGCTATTAGCGACAGCCGTCACAGAACAACCTGAACTCGTCATGAGTACGCCGGCCGCAACCAGAAAGTGCTGCACGCCTTTCCCAGTATGCTGAACTGCGGTGGAGCTTAGACACAAGCCCCGTGCTTCAGCTGGGTGTCTGACATTTCCAATTGACAGGAGGTGTGGTTTGTTCTATCATCAACAGCATCCGCAAGGCATGTTAGCCTGGGAGAAGCCGTCGATAGCGAATATCAAAGTCATTCTTGTCCAGCGCTGAGTTCGAGAAAAGGTGCATCTATGAGTCATATTTTCCAGGTTCCTGATGAGATTTACACCGAGATTGCTACCTCCTATGCTGCGCAGCTATGAAAAGTACTGCTAGGAGACTAACTCCAGATAGAGGAAGAGGGTCTAGGAGTTCGGCATCCGTACAGAATCGCTCTAACCCTACTACATTGCTCTGTTGCGAAATCCTCCAGGGCGTCAAACCCTTCGCCTGCCAGGAACTGCTCCACCGCTTTGGCAAAAGAGTCTCCATCCTGCCTGGCGATGACCCCGAAACTATCTTCCTTCGCTACCAGGGCGACTTGCACGAACTACTGCGCCTGCGCACCATTGTCGCCGTCTACCTGGTCCAGCACTTCCCGGTTCCTCGCGCCCGCGCCCTGCTGGGGCAGCAGCATTTCCAGTCCCTGTTGCGGCAGATAGAGACCGTCCGCCGACTCTACCCCGTTCACATCTTCACCTCCTTCCGCGTCAGCGCCGCCGGTGAGGATTCATCGACCTTCGCCAGGATCAAAGCCGAAATCAGCCAGGCTACCGGCCTCACCTTCGACCCCGAGGAAGGCGAGTTGCTCCTGCGCATCCGGCCATCCAGCCTGGAAGCAAGCGGGTGGGAGCTATTGACGCGCATCTCACCTCGCCCCTCTCGGTCCGGCCCTGGCGCGTCCACAACATGGAGGGCGCGCTCAACGCGACCATCGCCGCTGTCATGATCGAAATGACCTCGCCCAGGCCCAATGACCGTTTCCTCAACTTCATGTGTGGCTCCGGCACCCTCCT
>WNGN01010829.1_pt1 | contig 13189 bp, 12 predicted proteins | sample 5400561 | NCBI WGS metagenome assembly WNGN01 (sample SAMN13153379, study PRJNA577476) | soil metagenome | isolation source: 115 cm soil or saprolite under Garry oak tree replicate 2 | place: USA:California | collected 2016-06-15
CCCTGTGTGCTCTGATTGCATTGTTAAATGCACGTCTATGCCCGGCCAGCCGTACACATCTGAGGGTGTCACCGATTGAATCGCGTTGATGTCTATAGGCGGAAGCGATGGATCAATTTTCACTGACCAGCGATGTTCACTGTGATTGCCCTGACATTCGCAAGGTGATTCAAACGTGACAGGCGGTTGCGGCGCTGCCAGCAGCGTACTGTAAACAAGTACGATCGCAGAAATCGAACGCGTCACGTCGCGCCGGATGTATCATTTTGTCGTTGCGGTGTGGAGAGCAAAAACGGCGATGCTATCGGTGCCGGCGGCGATGAGTCCGATGAGGCACTTGCGTAGGGTGAGGACTTGGCGACGGCGCCATTGTCGGGGTAGCTACGGCTATTGCTTTTAGTACAGGCTCAGTTGTGGGAGTTGCGATCGGGGACTGGTCCGGCGTTGGACTTGAAAGCTGAGCAGATCGCCGCGAAGCGAACAGCGAGTCCGTTAACACTTCTAAGCGCCAGACGAACATTCCTAACACGATTATCAGAGCCACTAAGATGACGGCCAGCCCAGCAGTTACTATCGCAAGGAACTTGATCCAGCCGACACACGGAGTTCCGCTTTGTGACTGAGGCATGGCAACAATTTAAGTGGGAACTCAGGGACACGCAGCCAGAAAAAATCATTGTTTTGTGGAGCGCAAAAGCGGCAGAATCCGCCCGCATGAAGGTCCTGGGAAATCATCGCTGACAATCTCAGCAAGGCGGGATGGAGTTTGGGGTTTTGGTGTCTCAGCCCTGGATGCTCAGGGGCGAACAATCTGGATTGTTGACGCGCATCGCGGCGACGGAAAGCGGTTCATTGTGCCTGCGGAACAAAAAGCTGACTGCGTTTGTGAAACTCGAATTGGCGGGTCGCGCTTGCGGCCATTTGGAAGGCCAGAGCTCGGTGCGTTCATAAGCTATCTCCGAGACCTGCCTAAAAATGAAGCACAGCTGGTCTAGAATTGAGACCAGACGGCCCGAATAATGAACTTAAATGTTTTGCCTCCCTAGGGAATAGCTGTTTTGCGGATTAAGAAACATTTGCTGCAATAAACGCTTCTCGTTTAACAATAAACGTAAAGACCGTCTCCGCTTTTAGCCCTGCCGTTGGAGACTTGGCACGAATATTGGTAACAAGAGGAGCCAACGTGAGTACACCGAAGAATAAAAAAAATGCAAGGTCAGAAAACCCCTCCGTTGGTTCGATCCCGCTGAGTTCCCTGAAAAACCACCAACCGCCCGCGTGGACGAAGTAAAGGTAGAACGCTTGATCTAAGGAGTCGATTTCAAGGACAAACTGATTATCGCCATAGACGAGCTGGTGGGGGGTTTTGGGGCAGCGGGCCGGCGTCGGTGTAAACGAGCACACGCCCGGGCTGGAAGCTGGTCTGGACGTCGAATCCAAAGATCAACACGAGCTGCTTATTGGCTCCCGCGTAGCCGGTCAGGCTGATCCAGCACTCAAGAAACACTTCCGAGGGTGGTGATCAGATAGTCCTCGCCGCCAGCCGCTTCACCACTCTTTGAACCCGCCATCGTGCTCGTGCGTTTCGATCACGTTGCCCGCATCATCATAAACGCGAATCACAGCATCATGTGACCGGCTGTAGAATTTTGCGTAATCGACGGCATCGCTGACCTTCGTGTACCACAGGCCACCGAATGGCAGCGCATCGGAAATCAGATCGACGCCGCGCTTATCTTTGCGCGGGCGGACTTCGTAAGCGTGCATCGCTTGCAGCGTAACGAAACTCGTATTTCAATCGCAAGCGCATTCCGGCTACTTGCGAGTTGTCTGGGCAATCAAAACGATTCTGGCGCGATCATGACGGCGCGGAAGTCTATAATCAAATCCCGTTGAGGCGCTCGATCCAGAATCCTTTATCCACCGTTTTATCCACCGATGGAAAAAATTGAGCGCATTTCGGCATAAACTGAGATCATGCAATTTTGCCGATTTACCTATGGCTGGGCACGTCAGAGCGCGTCCAGATAATTTGGGAAAATCGACCGGGTATTCTTGGCAAGGAGGTGCTCTACCACTGAGCTACACCCGCATTTTTTGGGGAAACAATAATGTCCAGCGACCCGCGTGGCGCAACCTTTTAATTGCTTCCGCAGGCTTGAAATTGTTGAATCCAAATTGGGCGTTGAGCGCATCCCATGAACAAAGCACCTCTATGAAAAAATTAGTCCTCCTTTGCATTTGCTCCATCGCCCTGGCGACGAGCTTGTTCGCGCAGGCGCCGACGGCATCGCCGATCGCTAGCCCGGCAGCAATAACACCAACAGCAACCACGGCCGCAACCGGCGGCGTCTCTCCATCGGATCTCGCCGAAAGGATTCATCAGAAGCTGGAGAAAAAGTTCCGCGGCAAACACGGAATCATCATCGGCGGCGACCACGATGAACTCGGCCTCGATGACGGCAAGTCGCACGAGGACATTCCAGCGATGGTGATTCCGCTGGTTGGAATTGTTTTCCTAACAATCTTTGGTGCACCTGTGCTGATCGTGATTGCCATAGGAATCTTTGCTCTTTTACTGAGCCGCTCGCGGCAGCGGACCATTCGAATGATGGTGGAAAAAGGTCAGCCGGTTCCCGCAGAACTGCTTGCACCGCACACGCGAGCCGTGCGGCAGCGGTCGGATGTGCGCCGTGGCGTGATTTGGACCATGATCGGATTCGGGGCGATGATCTTCTTCGGCGCCGTGAACGATTGGGAAGGCGGCGTATGGTCGATCGGGCTTATCCCATTTCTGATCGGGCTCGGCTATCTCGTGATATGGAAATTGGAAGGCAAAAAGAACATTCCTCCTCCTCCGCCGGAACCGTAATATTGAGACCGTGGAGCTCACTGATGCGGACCTTATCGCGCGAGTTCTTGTCGATGACGATCAGCACGCGTTTGGCGAGCTGGTGCGGCGGCATCAATCCAATGTGCGCGGCCTGCTTCGACAACTCACACGCACAGACGTTTCCCTGGCCGATGATCTCGGGCAGGAAACCTTTATTCGCGCTTACAAGAACATCCGGAGCTTTCGCGGCGAAGCGCGATTTTCCACATGGCTTTACCGAATCGCTTACAACTGTTTTCGCGAGAATGCGCGCAAACGCAAAGAGCTTGTCGGCGTGGACGAGAAGCTGTTGCAAGCGGAGCACGATCCGCAGACTGTCGATCCCGGTTTAAGACATGATCTTATGCACGCATTGAACCTTCTTCCCTTGCACGAGCGCACGGCTGTCGTGCTTTGCTGTCAAAACGGATTGTCCCATGATGAAGCTGCGCGCGTTCTCGATATTCCGCTCGGCACCGTGAAGACCAATGTCTTGCGCGGTCGCGAAAAACTGAAACGAACGCTGGCCGCGTGGGGACCGAATTGATATAATGAACGCAATGATTGACGACGAAACACTGGACCGACAATTGCGCGAACCAGCGCCGTATATCGACGACGACGGCTTTACGGCGCGCGTTATGGCCAACTTGCCCGTCGCGCAGCGCGAGCCGCGCTGGCTGCGTGCAATGATCCTCCTCGGCCTGGCAATCCTTGGAAGCGGGATTGCTTACTTGCTTTCCGGCGGATTCGTCCGTGAAGGCGTGATCCAGTTGTCAAACTTCCCGATTTGGCTGTTGCTCGTGTTCGCGTTCGGTTGCGGGCTCGTGGTCGGCGCCTTCGCTGTCATCTTTGCCATCCGCAAGACGCCGGAAGTGCGCGATCTTGCGCGGTTGCGGTTTTGAAACAGCGGCTCAGTTACGCTCCGAGCAGCTCGCGCGCCTGCTGCACATCGCGTTCGATTTGGCGCACGAGGGTATCAACATTTTCGAATTTCTTCTCCGGCCTGAGATAACGGATGAAGCGCACTTCAAGATCCTTGCCGTAAATGTCGCGGTCGAAGTCGAGCAGATGAATCTCGAGCACGCGCTCTGTTTTGCTGCTGCTGACGGTGGGCCGATAACCTAGATTCACGACACCCGGATAAGCAACTCCATCTAGCTTCGCTTCGGCGAAATAGACGCCGTTTGGCGGGAACTGTTCGTTGTGGGCACTTAGGTTTGCTGTTGGAAACCCAATCTTTTTTCCGAGATCGTCGCCGCGCATAACAGTCCCCAGAATGGTGTATTCGCGGCCAAGCATCGCTTCAGCCTTTGCGAGATCGCCCGCTTCCACCGCCCGACGAATCGTCGTGCTGCTTACGAGTTCGCCGTTGATCGTTACCGGCGGAATTCCGATGACGTTGAAGTCGAACTGTGCCCCGAGCTTCTTGAGGAGTTCGAGATTGCCACGGCGATTTTTTCCAAATGACCATTCGTGGCCAACGCAAATTTCGCTAAGCGGTTTCGAATGCTGCACTAATTGCTGCACGAAATCTTCAGGCTCGGTCGCCGCAAATTTTTTATCGAAGGTGATGATCAGAAGATGGGCTACGCCGAGATCGCGAATCAAAGCGATCTTGTGCGGCGTGGCAGTGAGCAAATGAGGCGCTCTTTCCGGTCGCAATATTTTCTCTGGATGCGGATCGAAAGTGACCACGACAGGCGTTCCATTGGCCGCCTTGGCGTGTTCGGCAGAGGTCGAGATGACTGTCTGATGACCGCAATGGACACCGTCGAAGACGCCGATGGCCAGAAATAGTGGACCGCGCAATTGCGAGTGCTCTGGGATCGAACGCAGGATTTGCATCATAAGAATGACGAATGACGAATGACGAATGACGAAATAATGACGAAGCACGAATAAACAAGACGCGGTGCGCGTGAAATCATTCGGGCTTCGATATTCGGATTTCCTTCGAGCTTCGACATTCGGATTTCGTCATTCTCCTCACGCTCCGCGCATCCTGGAAACTTCGGGCAGACTGAGCATCCGGTTCAGAATTTCTTCGCGGGTTGCGTTTTTGATCTGATCGACCGTGACGGCGTTCGCCACATCGAACCGGCCGGATTTTGTCCGGCGCAACGATTTCAAGTGCGCGCCGCAGCCCAATATCTCGCCGATATCGTGGACATACGTGCGAACGTAAAAGCCTTTACTGCAAAGGACGCTGAAGTCGATTTCGGGCAACGTGATCCGGTCGATTGTGTAGCGATAGACATGCACCAGACGCGGCTCCCGTTCCACGACTTTTCCCTGGCGGGCAAGCTTGTAAAGCGGGACGCCAGCGTGTTTTTTCGCGGAGACCATCGGCGGCAGTTGGTAGAAATCGCCCCGGAACTTTTCAAATGCGGCGCGAATTTGATCTTCTCCCAATGCCGGGACTGGCCGCTGCTGAATGACTTCGCCTTGTCGATCTTGCGTGTCGGTCGTCACGCCAAGCACGAATGTGCCGGCATATTCCTTGTCTTCGCTCATGAGCAAATCTTGAACCTTTGTGCCGCGCCCAATGGTAAGCAGCAACAAACCGGTAGCGATCGGATCAAGCGTGCCGCAATGACCGATTTTCTTGGTGGCCAGTTTTCGCCGCGTTAGCGCAACGACATCGTGCGACGTCATTCCTTCCGCCTTATCGACAAGCAGCACGCCGTCAGGATTTGCGCTCAAGGACTCCACGAATTTCCTCCAGAACCTTTGCTTCGACCTCGGCGAGGCTTCCTCGAACACGCGCGCCGGCGGCGAGTGCGTGTCCGCCGCCGCCGAATTTCTGGCAAATCGCGCAGACATCGATCGCTTCATCTTTCGAACGCATGCTGATGCGCACTTTGCCGTCAGCCAATTCTTCAAAAAAGACCGCAACGACAACGCCGCGAATTGCCCGGAGATGATCGATCAATCCTTCGTTGTCTTCGGGAAGAACGGTCAGATTTGCGGCGGTTTTTAAGGTGAGGCTAAAGCTCGCCACTCGGCCGCATTCACTAAAACGCATGGTTCGCAGCAGTTCGCGCAACAATTCGAGCCGGCGCCGCGGATAGTTCTCGTACAATTGCTGGCTAATTTGCCCAACGTCGAGATTGCCGACGCGCACGAGTTCCGCTGCGATCTCGAATGTGCGCGCGCTGGTTTTCGGGTATTGAAACGAACCGGTGTCGGTGGAGATCGCGGCATAAAGATTCTCCGCGATGTCGTGATTGAGAGGCAGGCCCTGGCTTTTAATCAGGTTGAAAATGATTTCTCCCGTTGCCGGCGCACTTTCATCGACGAACACCAAATCGCCGTAGCCGGGGTTACTGCGATGATGATCGATGTTAATCCAAATTTTTGTTGAGCCAATAGCGGCAAACGTGGTTCCTAATCGATTTTGAATTGCCGTATCGAGCGCGATGGCGACATCAACATCGTCGGCGGTGGAGGGCGGCTTGGTCAGCAATTCCGCGCGCGGCAGAAAGGAATATTTCTCGAGCATGCCGTCTTCGTTCCAAACGCGAACGTCCTTGCCAAGTTGCTGAAGCGACACTGCGAGCGCAAGTTGGCTGCCCAGCGCGTCGCCGTCGGGGCGAACGTGACTCAAGATCGCGAAGCGCTGATGCTCCCGCAAGACGCGGCCGATTTGCTCGAACGTCGTGTTGCTCACTCGTTCTCGCCGCGGGGTTTTTCGAGATTCTGCAAAATCTCAAGGACACGCGTGCCGCGCTCGATGGAATCGTCGATATGAAAAATTAGATGCGGTGTGTATTTCAAAACGACGTGGCGGGACAGTTCAGCTTGCAGCACGGGACGATGCGCTTCCAGTTTATCGATCACGCTCGCGCCCGTTGCCGCGCCAAGAATGCTTACGAAGACATGGGCGTTCTTCAGGTCGGGCGTAACATCGACGGCGTTGATGCTGACCAGCACGCCTTCGAAATTTATCTGGCGCGCAATGATTACGCTCAGCTCACGTTTTACGAGTTCGTTTAAGCGGAGTTGCCGATGTTTCATGGTCGTTGAACCGTTGAAGATTGACGCGGCCAGAAGAATTCCGTTGTAACGCTTCAACGCTTTAACGTCTTAACGAATCAAAGTTTCAGCGCACTTCCTTCACGTCGTCCTGGAAACGGCGCAGTGTCGAGAGGCCGCCGTCATAGACAGGCTGGCGTTTTCGCAAGACGCGAGCGCGCGCAGTGCGGGCGATGCGGCCATCAGTGACCAAACAGCCGGCGACAATGCCTCTGCTGAGTTGGAAAACCTGCTTTACCTCCGCGTGACCGATGACTGTTTCGCGAAACTCGGGTTCGAGTAGTCCGGCCATGGCGTCTTTCATCTGATCGAGCAATTCGTAAATGATGCTGTAAAGCTTGATTTGGACGCCTTCGCGTTTCGCAGCCGGGACTGCCATGGCCTCGACCTTTACGTTAAAACCGATCACGACCGCCTCCGACGCGCTTGCCAGCAAAATGTCCGATTCGGAAATCGGTCCAACAGCAGAGTGAATAATTTCGAGACTAACCTTTTTGCTTTCGATTTGTTTCAACGCGCCGACGATCGCTTCGAGCGAGCCTTGCGTGTCGCATTTCAAGACGATGCGCAGGATCTTTTGGCCTTCCGCCGTTTCGAGCAGGCTTTCCAGCGTCGCGCGTTGCGGAACGAACAACTTGCTCGCACGCTTTGCCTCGAGCCGTTCGTCGCTCAATTGTTTCGCCTCGCGCTCCGATTCCATGACAAGGAATTCGTCACCGGCATTCGCCAGGCCGCTAAAACCAAGCACTTTCACTGGCGTTGAAGGTCCGGCTTCTTTGACCGGTTGGCCGTGATCGTCTAGCAATGATTTTACTTTGCCGTTGTAATCACCGCAGATGAACGGGTCGCCGATTTTTAATGTGCCCATCTGCACGATCACAGTGGCCGTAGGGCCGCGTCCCGCTTCAACTTGCGCTTCGATGACAGTGCCGCGTGCTCTGGCGCTCGGCGAGGCTTTGAGTTCCATCACCTCGGCCTGTAGCGTCATCATCTCAAGCAACTGATCAATTCCAGTGCCTTTTGTCGCCGAGACCGGACAAATAATCGTTTCACCGCCCCAGTCTTCGGGGCTCAGACCATGCTCCTGAAGTTGTTTCTTGACCCGATCTAAATTCGCGCCCGGAAGATCCATTTTGTTGACGGCGACCATGATCTTCACATGCGGCGCGGCCTTGGCGTGATTAATCGCTTCGATTGTTTGCGGCATGATCCCATCATCCGCCGCGACTACCAGCACGACGATATCGGTCACGTGGGCGCCGCGTGCGCGCATGGCGGTGAAGGCGGCGTGGCCCGGTGTGTCGATGAAAGTAAGTGTCGCGCCATTGTGATTGACGCTGTAAGCGCCGATGTGCTGGGTGATTCCTCCTGCTTCGCCAGCCGCTACACGCGTCTTGCGAATCGCGTCCAGGAGCGTGGTCTTCCCATGATCGACATGGCCCATGAAGGTGATGATGGGACCGCGCGGCTTGAGCTCCTCTGGTTCTTTAATAACCGGCGGAGGCGGCGCGACGACTACCTGTTCCACCTTGTGAACGCCGGCGCCTTTTTCGCGGCGCTCCTTTTCCAGAACGAACCCGTGGTTCTCCGCAATCTTCGCCGCAATATCGGGCTCGATTGTCTGGTTGATGTTGGCGAAAATATTGTGCGTCATCAATTCGGCGATGATTTGATGCGGTTTTAAGCCAAGCTCAGCTGCTAATTGTTTAACAACAATTGGAGGCTTGATAAGGATGATCTTCTGCGGCTCGGCTTCTGCCTCAGCAGAAGGTGTCACGGCCTCGGTCGGCGCTTGAGTGGGAGGCGTTTGCTCCGGTGCTGCAGGTTTTGGCGGAGCAACAGTTACCTCCAGCGACGCTCGTATGCGCGAGATTGGAGGTAAAAGATCCCGCTTGGATTTTACCTCGCCACCTTCTGTCTTCTTGCGCGGTTTTTTTCTGTCGATGAGCGAGACGCTCTCGTGTTCGTGGCTCGGCGCTGGAGTAGTTCGAGGCTCCGTCTTTGACGAAAGCGTGCGCGATTTAGTCGGAGCTGTCGCATCGGCCTGCTCTGGCGCGACATCCCGCTTTGGCTCTTTCTTGAGAACCTTTGTTTTCGGCGCTGCTACTGGCTGACGAGCAGTAGTCTTGCGCGCGGCCGTGTGTGCGGCCGGTTTACGCGTTGCAGTTTTGCTGCTCGTCTTCGTTGCCATCGTCGTTCCTTCAAAATTTCGCTCATGGCTCAAGCCCTTAAAGCAGAGCCACGTTATTGTACGAGTTCCTGCCGGTGCACTGCCTCGTAAATCTTGCGTGCCTTTGTTTCGTCGACTGCGAGAATATCCACCAAATCCTGCACGTCCGCATCGCGCAATCCTTCTAAATTGGTAAAGCCGGATTTCACCAGGGTGAGCGCCTGCTCATCGGTGACAGGGAGCGCGCTGGCAAGTGTCTGCGCAGCTTGCGCTACCTTTTGTTCCACCACGGTTGTCGCCGACGTATCCTTGCCGATGTTGATTTCCCAACCGGTCAATCGCGAGGTCAATCGTGCGTTCTGTCCCTTTTTTCCAATCGCGAGCGACAGCTGATCTTCATCGACAGAAATCTGCACACTCTTTTTTTCCGTATCGAAAGCCAGGTTTTTCACTTTCGCCGGCTTGAGCGCTTCCAGAACGTAATCCTTTGGATCGGAGCTCCAGCGGATGATATCGACCTTTTCGTTATTGAGCTCGCGCACGATGTTTTTGACCCGCGAGCCGCGCATGCCGACACACGCACCTACGGGGTCCACTCTCTCGTTCGCGCTCCAGACTGCGATTTTGGTGCGATAACCAGCTTCTCGGGCGATGCCGCGAATCTCCACCGTGCCGTCGGCGATTTCGCTCACTTCAAGCTCGAAAAGCCGGCGCACAAAATTGGGATGGCTGCGGGAGACGATGATCTCGGGGCCGCGGACGCCGTTCTCGACCGCGACCACGTAGGCGCGCAAGCGGTCGCCGACATTGTAATCTTCCACCACGACGCGCTCCCTTTGCGGCATTATGGCTTCAAATTTTCCAAGATCGAGAATCACATCGGAGCGATCGAAGCGCCGCACGGTTCCACTCACGATTTCGCCGGCGCGATCCTTAAACTCCTCGTAAATCATTTCTTTCTCGGCTTGGCGAATCCGCTGCATCATGGCTTGTTTTGCCGTCTGCGCCGCGATGCGCCCAAAATTCTTCGGTGTGACTTCTACTTCCACGGCGTCACCAATGTTCGCGTCCGGTTTGATCTTGCGTGCCTTTGAGAGCTCGATCTCATCCTGTGGATTCGTTACATCCTCGACTACCAGCAGGTTGGCCAGCGCCCGGATTTCGCCGCTCTTGGGATTAATATCGATGCGCAGATCGCGCGACGCGCCGACGCTCTTCTTGGAGGCGGAGAGCAGCGCGTTCGAAACGGCCTCGAGGAGGATATCGCGTTTGATCCCGCGCTCCCGCTCCAGGTAGTCGAGCATGGCAATAAATTCCGCGTTCATAAAAACATGCAGCCCGCAGACTAAAAAGAGTGGGACGCCAGTTCCCACTCCGATCAGCGCGCGGACTAGATTCTAAGGATAACTTTGTGAGGTCTACTCGTCAAGCTGCGCAGCGGTTTAATTTGACGTCAAACTCGCAATGTCCAACATCCAGCATCCGATGAATTCGCGGATCCAAGCTTTCCTGATTGTGCTCTTGGTCTGGTCGGTGGTTTATCTGCCAGCGCTCGGTTCACTGGCCATCAAGGGAGAAGAAGGGCGCCGGATTTTGCCGGCCATCCAGATGCTCAAGACGGGCGATTATGTTGTGCCGCAAGTGGGCAGCAATCCTTATTTCCGAAAGCCGCCACTGGTGAACTGGCTTGTCGCGGCATCGTTTAAATTCTTTGGCGCGCGAAATGAATGGACGGCCCGCTTGCCTTCAGCTCTTGCTGTGCTCGCGGTGGCAATTGCTTTTGTCACCGTCGCGCGCGTGAGCCTCGGCCCCAAGGGATCACTGATCGCAGCGTTGATCTGGTTGACGAATATCGGCATGATTGAAAAAGGCCGCTTGATCGAAATCGAGGGGCTCTACGTTTCTATCTGCGGGCTTGCCATTATTTGTTGGTTGAGCTTTTGGACTCAAAAAAAGTCCGCATGGCTCATTTGGGTTCCCGCCTCGATTTTTCTCGGGCTTGGGATGCTCACGAAGGGGCCGACACTTCTTGTATTTTTCTATGCGATTGTGCTGGCTGTCGTTTGGCAGCACAAGAATTCGCGACTTCTAATTCACCCCGCGCATTTCATTGGGTTTACAATTATGCTCGGCATCTTCGCTGCTTGGGCCGTTCCGTTTGTCAGGACAATGACGATCCCGGCGGCGATGCACAACTGGTCGATTCAATTCACCGGACGGCTGAAAGGCACTGAATTCCAATTTGTGAACTGGATCCTGAATATCCCGCGCGGTCTCATATATTTCCTGCCGTGGCTTGTTCTGTTTCCGTTTCTGCGATTTTCAAAATTTCGGGATCACAATCAGCGGCAACTTGCTCATGCGCTCGTCTGGGGGACGGCGCTGCCTTTTCTTATTGTAAACCTCGTGCCCGGAGGAATCGCCCGCTACAGCATGCCGTACTTGGTCCCGGCGTCGTGGCTGCTGGCAATGAGTTATGCCGATGGCGCACTGCATTGGCCCGGGGGAGTGCGCTTAGGAAGCGAGAATCCGTTTGCCAAAGCAGTGATCGCTTTCGTCGGACTTGGGCTAGTGATTGGCGGAATCGGGTATCCGCTCACCGCGCTTGCTCTGCGGGGCAGACAGCAGGTAACGAGGGCTGCCGCTACAATTAACGGCGCGTTGCCGGGCGACGAGATAGTTTATTCAGTCAATCCACGCTATGTGCCGGTGCTTTTCTACATAAAAGCGCCGCTCGAGTATGTGAGCAGCGTCGCGGACCTGCCCGAGGAAACACATTATTTCCTCGTCCGAGCCGATAATGAAGTGGAAGCAGCGTCAACGCAAAAGTGGGCGCCGCGCAAAGCGCATCCAATCGCTCGCGCGACGGATTATACCAAACAAGAGATGATCCTCTTTGAGGTCGGACCTTAAAGCGATATTAGCCTGCTGGGTTCCACCGGAAAAAGAATGTTTACTTCGTCCACGCGATCCAACCTTGTTTGACTCTTTGTTTTTGCGCGGCGCTCTTCTTGTGGTGGAAGCGACAGCTGCCTGATGAAGCAGAGCAGCCTTGCAGCGCGAGCGAGACATCGAACATACAGTATTGAGTCTTGGCACTGCCCGGTCGCAGCCTTTTTTCTTTCAGGCTTGCGGCGAACGAAGATTGACAGAATCGAAAACCAGAATTGGTTAGTATGCTAACCAATTGATCTGCACTATGTCCGATGACGAGACATTTGGCCAATTGCTCCACGGTACCGCCCGTGCATGGCGACAAAAGCTGGATGAGCGCCTCAAGCCCATGGGTCTAAGCCAGGCAAAATGGCGCACGCTAATGCATCTCTCCATTGCGCAGGACGCCCTTACGCAGGCAGAGATTGCAGCGCGTCTGGGCGTGGAGGAGCCCACCGTGGTGACGCTGTTGCACCGCCTGGAGCGGGAAGCTTGGATTACGCGCACAAATTCTCCACACGATCGCCGCTGCAAAATGGTGCTGCTCGGCCGGCGCGCCCAGCGGGTAATCACAGAGATCAACGCAACTGCCGACAAACTTCGCCACGAACTGTTGGATGATACCACAGAGTCCGATCTCAAGACGTGCATGAAAGTGTTGGCGCGGGTTCGGAAGCGGGCAGAGGAAAGCGACAGCCGTCAGTCCGCCACACGCCAGCGTCCGGCTCGCGTTTTCGCTGAACCCAACGGCCAGACGAAACAGGGAAATTCGATTCCAAGAAAGAAGGCAATTTCCCGGCGCACCGGAGGCTTCAAATGAAACTTAACACGGAGCTCAGCGATGTTAAGACATTGGACCACGGCGGTTCCAAGCCATCGACGAAGCCTCAAATGAAACGCACCCGTGCCAGCACTCAGAGAATTCCCATGTGGGCGTACTTGCTTTTCATCATTCTGGCAGCGTTTGTCACGTATCGGATCCTTCAACACAGGGCCAGCGAGGTTAAAGGTGCTCAGCCGCCAGCGCGACCGGTGTTGGTGGCGAAAGTAATCAGCAAAGATGTACCGCTTTATCTCGACGAAATCGGCACCTGCGCCGCGTATGAAACAGTTCAGGTCCAGGCGCAGGTCAGTGGACAAATCATCGCGCGCCACTTTCAGGACGGCGCCGATGT
>WNGN01008758.1_pt1 | contig 13187 bp, 10 predicted proteins | sample 5400561 | NCBI WGS metagenome assembly WNGN01 (sample SAMN13153379, study PRJNA577476) | soil metagenome | isolation source: 115 cm soil or saprolite under Garry oak tree replicate 2 | place: USA:California | collected 2016-06-15
CGGTTCGGCAAGCCGGTGCTCATGCTGCTCGTGCTGACGACGAGCCTCTGCTGGGCGCTCGGCATCGGAACCCTCGTCATCGGCCATCTCTCGCTCTTCTCGGTCATGTTCATCTCGATCGTGATCGGAATCGGGATCGACTACGGCATCTATTTCCTCTTCCGGTACGAGGAAGAGCTGTTCCTCGGGCGGAGCCTCGGGGAGGCGCTCGAGATCACCGCGGCGCGCAGCGGTCCGGGGATGCTGCTGGGCGCCGTGACGGCGGCGGGGACGTTCTACGTGCTCTGCCTGACCGAGTTCCGCGGGGTCCAGGAGCTCGGATTCATCGCGGGCACCGCGATCCTCCTGTCGTGGGTGGCGATGATCACGGTCTTCCCCGCGACGCTCGTCCTCGTCGACCACCGCCACGCGCGCCGGCCGTCGGGCTCGATCCCCCGGGTGCTCGCGCTGGAGCGCGTGCACGTGCCGCTCGTCGAGCGCTTCATGATGTACCCGAAGACGGTGCTGGCCCTCGCCGTCGCCCTCACGGGCGTATCGGCGTGGGGGCTCACGTACATCCAGTTCGACTACAACCTGCTCCACCTCCAGGCGAAGGGGACCGAGTCGGTCGTCTGGGAGAGGAAGATCCTCGCGACCGCCGGCCGGTCGGGGTTCACGGCGCTGGCGAGCGCGGATTCGCTCGCGGAGCTGCGCCGCAAGGACGCCGCCTTCAGCCGGCTCGCCACCGTCTCCGAGGTGGACTCCGCGCTCCTGCTCATCCCCGACGACCAGGCGGAGAAGCAGAAGATCATCCGGGACTTCGCGCCGATCATCGCCCCGGTGCGGGTCGGCCGGCCGACGCCGGTCGACCTCGACCGGCTCACCACCGCCTTCGAGACGCTCAAGCGGCGCTTCGATATCGCGGAGAACGAGGCGCCCGAGGGCGAGGCCAAGGAGAAGCTCCGCGACATCAGCTCGAAGATCGAGCGGCTCCTGACCAAGCTGCGCCAGACGGGTCCCGAAGCGAGCGAGCCCGCGCTGACGTACCTCCAATCCCAGATCTACAACGACTTCGTGAAGAATTTCCAGCGGCTGCAGGCGAACCTCTCGCCCCGGCCGATCGGGCTCAAGGACATCCCGCCCGAGCTCCGCCGCAAGTTCATCAGCGACCGGGGACGCTTCCTGCTCCACATCCATCCCGCCGTGGATATCTGGGACCGCGAGGGTGCGCTCCGCTTCGTCACCGAGCTCCGGTCGGTGGACCCCGAGGTCACGGGGACCCCGATCATCACGTTCGAGGCCATCCGTTTCATGGAGCGCGCCTACCAGCACGGGACGGTCTACGCGATCCTGCTCGTTTCGTTCGTGACCGCGCTCATGCTGCGACGCGCGCGCGAGATCTTGCTCGCGCTCCTGCCCTTGGCGCTCGGGATGCTCTGGACGTTCGGCCTGATGTACTTCTTCGACCTGACGTTCAACATGGGGAACGTCTTCGGCCTGCCGTTGATTCTCGGCGCCGCCGCGGAGTACGGGCTGAACATCGTGCTCCGCTACATGGAGGGGCGCGACCACGGCGGGCCCCTCGTGGCGCGCAGCACGGTGATGGGCGTCCTCGTCAGCGGGCTCACGACGATCGTCGGGTTCGGCAGCCTGATGATCGCGGACCACCGCGGGATCTTCGGCCTCGGGCTGCTGCTCACGCTGGGCTCGGCGACGAGCCTCGTCGCCGCCCTGGTCGTGCTACCGGTGCTCCTGCGCCTGCTGCACCGGGCGCCGGCCGCGCCGCCGACCTGGCGCTACGAGACGCCCGCGCCGCCGCCCCTCGCCGCGGCCCCACGCGGCGAGGATTGAGCTCGGGGGAAGCGGCGCCGCTCCCCCACGATGGCGCCGAGCATGTTGTTCTGAGTTACCGCCCGTCGCGCGCGGGCTTCGCCCGCGCAACCTGATCTTGGGGGAGGCTCGGAGGGGGCCGTCGAGGCCCCCTCCGATTTTCGCCGGCCCGCCGCGCGGCCAGGAAGCGGACGAACTCGGCACCCTCCCGGAGCCGCCGCGCGAGCACGCGCCGGTCCCGCGCCATCTCGCCCGCAATCGCGAAGAGCTTCCGCGGTCGGAAATAGAAGCGTCGGTAGAACGTCTCCACGGAGTCGAAGATCTCGGTATGGGCGAGGTGCGGGTAGCTCAGCGCGCTCCGCTGAACGCCCCGCCCGTCGACGAGCTCGCGGCCGTCGAGCCAGCCCTGCTCGAGGGCCTGTCGGTGCATCGCCGTGCCAGGGTAGGGCGCGGCGATCGACACCTGGATCGTGTCCGGATCGAGCTCGCAGGCGAAGCGGATCGTCTCCGCGATCGTCTCGTGCGTCTCGCCGGGAAGCCCGAGGACGAACGTGCCGTGGATCCGGATGCCGAGCGCCTTGGCGTGCCGCGTGAACTGCCGCGCGACGTCCAGGCGGACCCCCTTCTTCACGTTGTTGAGGATGCACTGGTTGCCGGACTCGTAGCCGACGAGCAGAAGGCGGAGGCCGTGGTCTTTCAGGACACGGAGCGTCTCGTACGGGACGTTCGCCTTCGCGTTGCACGACCATGTGACGCCGAGCCGACCGAGCCCGCGCGCGATTGCCGCGGCGCGGGGCAGGTCGTCGGTGAAGGTATCGTCGTCGAAAAAGACCTCGCGCGCCTGTGGGAAATAGCGCTGGGCGAGCGCCACCTCGCGCACGACGTGCTCGACCGAGCGCGTCCGGTACCGGTGCCCGCCGACGGTCTGGGGCCACAGGCAGAAGGTGCACTTCGACCGGCAGCCGCGCCCCGTGTAGAGCGACACGTACGGATGGAGGAGGTAGCCGATGACGTAGTTCTCGATCGTCAGGTCCCGCCGGTAGACGTCGACGACGAACGGGAGCGCGTCCATGTCTTCGAGCTTCGGCCGTTCGGGGGTATGTCGGATCGCGCCGCCGTCCCGGTAGCTCACGCCGAGGACGCGGCCGAGCGGGCGCCCCTCGGCCACCTCCTTGAGCGTGAAGTCGAACTCGCTGCGCGTGACGAAGTCGATCGCGGGCGAGGCGGCGAGTGACGCCGCCGGGTTGACCGCGACGTGCGCGCCGACGAAGCCGACGCGGAGGCGCGGGTTGTCCGTCTTGAGTGCTTCGGCCACCCGCACGTCGTGCGCGAAGGACGGCGTGCTCGTGTGGAGCACGGCGAGCTCGTAGTCGCGGGCGAGCGGGCGCACGTCCGCCAGCGTGAGACCGTCGGGCGGCGCGTCGACCAGCCGCGAGCCGGGGACGAGCGCGGCGGGTTGCGCGAGCCACGTCGGGTACCAGAATGACCGCACCTCCCGCCGAGCCTGGTAGCGGGAGCCTGCACCGCCGTCGAAGCCCTCATACGACGGCGGGTGCAGGAAGAGCGTCCTCATGCCCGCGACACTTCCACCAAGTTCGAATGGAACGCCGGGCCGCCGCCCAGATCGGTCACGCGGTCGCTCGTCAGCACGTTCACGCCCCGGCCGTCTGGATGAAAGCGGTGCCACCAGACTCCCTCGATCACGACCACGCCCGGCCGGGTCGCGTCCGTCACGCGGGCGGTGAACCGCGCCGCGCCGCGCGGGCTCTCGACGGTGACCGCGGCGCCGTCCGCGATCCCGCGCCGCTCCGCGTCTTCCTGCGCCAGCATCACGGTCGGCGTTCCCTGCCGGCGCCGCAGGAGCGCCGACTGGCTGAAGGACGAGTTCAGAAAGAACCGGTTCGGCGGCACGAGGCACTGCAGCGGGTAGCGCGCCACGAGGTCACGGTTCTCGGGCCCCTCGTCGAGCGGCACGTACGTCGGCAGCGCGGGCAGCCCTTGCCGCGCGAGCCGCTCCGAGTAGAACTCGACCCTACCCGAGGGGGTCGGCGCGCCGTGGGCGAACGGTGTGTACGGACGCGGCAGGCTCACCCGGACCCAGCCCCGGGCAAGGAGCTCCTCGAAGGTGATCCCCCGCACCGTCGCGTCGCCCCTCGCCAGGAACTCGCGGATCAGCGCCTGCGGGCTCTTCGCGTAGTGCTCCCCGGCGACGCCCATCGTGCGCGCCAGGAGCTGAAACACCTCCCAGTTCGACTTCGCCTGGCCCTGGGGCGGCAGCACCGGCTGGGCGAGCTGGAGCGTGAACTGCCCGTAGGAGCGGTAGAGGTCGAGGTGCTCCAGCGAGGTCGTCGCCGGCAGGACGAGGTCGGCATAGAAGGCGGTGTCGGTGAGGACCTGCTCGTGCACGACCGTGAAGAGGTCCTCGCGCGCGAGCCCCGCGAGGACCAGCGTCTGGTTCGGACACACGGCCGCCGGGTTCGAGCTGTACACGTAGAGCGAGCGGATCGCCGGGGCCTGCCGCCGGTCGGTCAGCGCGCGCCCCAGGTGGATCATGTTGACGATCCGCGGCGGCGGCGTGGGCATGAGGTCCGGCCGCTCCAGGACCGCGTAGTCGAAGCCGAACCCCGCGGCCGACGACAGGAGAGCGCCGCCGTGCGGATCGGCGTAGGCGCCCGTGAGCGCCGGCAGGCACGCGAGGGTGCGGCACGTCATCCCCCCGTTGTCGTGACGCGAGATCCCGATGCCGATGCGGATGAACGTCCGTGGGCCTGCCCCGTAGCGCCGGGCGAACCGGACGATCGTCGCGACGTCGAGGCCGACGATCGGCGCGACCGTCTCCGGGGAATACGCCTTCACGTGCTCGGCGAGGCGCTCGATGCCGAGCGTCGCCCGCTCGATGTAGTCGCGGTCGAGGTGACCCTCCGCGATCAGGACGTGCATCACGGCGAGCGCCAGCGCCGCGTCGGTGCCCGGGCGGACCATGAGGTGGAGGTCCGCCTGCTGGGCGGTCGACGTGCGATACGGATCGACGACGACGACGAAGGCGCCGCGGGCACGCGCCTGCTTGACGAGCGTCATCACGTTGATCGTCGAGTAGGCCGCGTTCACGCCCCAGAGGACGACCAGGTCCGCACCCACCATCTGCTCCGAGTCGTTGCCGGTGACGGCGCCCAGGGTGGCGCGCCAGCCCGCGTACGCGGTGTCGACGCAGATCGTGCGGTCCAGGCGGCTCGCACCGAGCGCGTGGAAGAAGGGGTGGCCCGCGTAGTACTGGACCTGGCCCATCGACCCCGCGTACGAGAACGGCAGGATCGCCTCGGCGCCGACGGCGCCGAGGATCTCGTGCCAGCGCCGTCCGATCTCGTCGATCGCCTCGTCCCAGGAGATCGGCACGAACTCGCCCCTCCCCTTCGCGCCCACCCGCCGGAGCGGGGTAAGCACACGCAGCGGCGAATGAACGCGCTCGGCATATTCGCGCACCTTGCCGCAGATCACCCCCTGCGTGAAGGGATGGTCGGGGTTGCCCGTGACACCCGTGAGACGGCCGTCCTCGACGGTGAGGACGAGGCTGCAGGCGGACGGACAGTCGTGAGGACAGACGGACAGCATGCCGCATTTAAAGGTATCATGGCGGCCGTCATGTTCGGCTGGCTCGTGCGGCTGAACCCCTTCAAGACTCCCGACACCCAGCGTCTGGCCGTCCTGTTCGGCGTCGTCTACTTCGCCCAGGGGATGTGGTACCTGCCGAACCAGACGATCACCATCGTGCTCAAGGAGCGGGGGCTCTCGGCTGGCCAGGTCGCCGACTTCTTTCTCATCAGCACCGTGCCCTGGCTGGTCAAGCCGCTCTACGGCCTCATCTCGGACTTCGTCCCGCTCTTCGGCCGACGGCGGAAGAGCTACTTCCTGGTGACCTCCGGGCTCGCCGCGCTCGCGGGGCTCCTCCTCGCCTCGGGCTCGCCGATCTCCGACGGGACGATCGAGACGCTCGGCGTCACGCTGCCGATCGTCGGCACCGTGAGCTTCACGCTCGTCGCGGGCGTGTGGCTCTTCACACTCATGGCGCTCGGCCTCGCGTTCACCGACGTCCTGGTGGACGCGATGATGGTCGAGAACGGCCGGCCCCGCGGTCTCACCGGCGCGTTCCAGTCGGTCCAGTGGGCGTGCATCACGGTCGCGTCCGTCCTCGTGGGCGTGGTGGGCGGCCGCCTCGCCGAGTCGCGGAGCCTGCGGGCAGCCTTCCTGCTCGCCGCCTGCTTCCCGATGATCTCCATGCTCATGGGCCTGCTCGTCGTCCGTGAGCCGCGCACCAGCTTCGACCGCGAGGCGTTCCGGGAGACGCTGGGCGCCATCCGCGAGGCGCTCGCGCACCGGGACATGTGGCTCGTGGCGTGCTTCATCCTCTTCTGGACCTTCAGCCCGTCCTTCGGCCCGGCCTTCCTCTACTACCAGACCGATACGCTCGGGTTCAGCCAGCAGTTCATCGGCACCCTCGGCTCGCTCAGCGCGATCGCCGGGGTCGTCGGAGCGACGATCTATGCGCCGATCTCGCGGCGCTTCCCGCTCAAGCGGATCGTCAATGCGGTGATCGGACTGGGCGTCGCGGGCACCCTCGCGTATCTCCTCTACCGGGGCGCCGCCTCCGCTCTGGTCATCGACACCGTCTTCGGCTGTGTCGGCATGATCACCCAGCTCGCCCTGCTCGACCTCGCCGCCAAGTCGTGCCCGAAGCGGGTCGAGGCGACGTTCTTCGCGCTCCTCATGTCCTTCTACAACGGCGGCTCCCAGCTCTCGCAGAACCTCGGCGCGCGGCTCTACGACAATTTCGGTTACACGCCGCTCGTCCTCATCTCGACGGCGTTCACCGCGGCGGCGTGGCTGCTCGTGCCGCTCGTGCGGATCGACCGGATCGAGGCCCGGGCGCGCGAGGAGGCCCGGGCGCGCGAGGCCGCCGCGGCGGCGAGTCAGTCCGTGGCCGCGAGGTAGAACTCCACCTCCGCCGGGCCGGCGACGAGCGGGTCACGGCGCTCGCGGAAGGCGGCGAGGTGGGGCGCCTTTCGATGCGCATCGAAGGCGGCGTCCGAACGGTACTGCTCGTAGAAGAGGAAGAGGTCCGGGTTCTTCTTCGACCTGTGCAGCCGGTAGACGAGCGCCGCCGCCTGCTCGCGCAGGATCGTCGCCAGCTCGTCCCCCTTCCCCGGCTTCGCCGAAAGCTTCGCAACGACGGTCAGCACGTTCGCCATCACGCCCTTCCCTCCGCGCCGGCATTCACGCCTCGTGTCGCCGTCGCGTGCGCACACCGGAGCCAGTGGAGCGCGCGCCCGACGTCGTCCGGTCCTTCGATGTCGAATTCGACCCAGCCCCGCCGCGCGAAGCGCCGGTGGGGGCGGATGCGCGCGTCGCCGAGCGCCCGCGCCTGGTCGGTCGGCGAGAGGCGGAGCCACAAGTCGCGCTCCTTCTCCCGGAGCGGGAAGCACGCGAAGAGCGTCTCGCCGAGGAAGTAGCCCCACCGCCCGAACATCGGTGTGATGCGTACGCCCTCCCACGCGCCGAGGGTCTCGTTCAAGCGCTGCGCGGCGCCGGCGCCGCCGCGTGCGAGGGTGCGCCGGAGCTTGCGCCCGCGGCCCATCCCACGGAAGCGGCGCCCGGTTATGGCCAGACCTGCGTATAGGCGAACCGGGCGCGCTCGCTCGCCGCACCAAACTTGGCGTCGTAGTCGGCCCGGAGCGCCTTCATGTGCTCCGAGACGATGAAGCGTCGGTAGGTCGCCTCGTCCTGCAGCTCGTACACCGCCATGTACTGGTACCGATCCTCACCCTCGAGCGCCTTGTAGCGCCGCGCGCTCACGAGACCCTTGAATTGTAAAACTTGCGGAACGTGCTCCTCGTTGTACCAGCGGTTGAACGCGTCCTCTCGATCCTTGCGAATGGTCGCCTTCACGACGAACAAGACCGTGGCCATCGTGGCTCTCCCGGATGCGCGGAATCGACCGCGGCCCATTCTGCCATTGACAGCCTCTCTGCCGCCATGCGAAAAGAAACCGCTTTGGACACGAGCGCCCACGGAAGGTCATGGCGGCCGACGCGACGCGTGTGAGGTTCGCGCCGGCCGAAGGCGCCGCGCGGCTGTTCACGCCGACGTTCTGCGAGTACCTGGCCCGCTTGCACGACGCGCTCGGCGCGCGCGCGCGCGAGCTCCGCGCCCGGCGCGACGAGGGGCTACGGCGCGCGCTCCGCGACCACGTCATGCCCGGCCACCCGCCGCCGAGCGCGGCGACCACGGGGGACTGGCGCGTGCCACCCGTTCCCGACGAGCTCAGGAAGCCCGGGATCGAGATCTCGGGCCCGTGCTCGATCACCTCGATGTTCATCAACGCGCTGAACCCGGGGCCGGAGGGCGAGCGCGCCGAGGGCGACCTGGACGACGACGAGGACTCGGGCGGCCACCGGCTCATCGACACGGTGCGGGCGACCGAGAACCGCCTCGCCGCGGTCAACCGCGAGCTCGCCTTCGAGGACCGAGAGCGCGGCCGGAGCTACCGGATCGCGCCGGGCGAGCTCCCGTTCTTCATGCACCGCGAGCGCGGGCTCCACCTCGACGAGCCCGACGTCACGGTCGACGGCCAGCCGGTGAACGCCGCGATCCTCGGCACCGCGCTCACGCTCTTCTTCGCGGGACGGGCGCAGGCCGACCGCGGACAGGGCATCTACTTCTACCTCCCGAAGCTCGAGCACGCGCCCGAGGCGCGCTGGTACCGGGACCTCTTCGACCGCTCGCGCGAGCACCTCCCCGGCCTCCGGAACGCGACGATCCGCGCGGTCGTGCTCGTGGAATCGCTTCCGTGCGTGTACGAGATGGAGGAGATGCTGTGGGAGCTCGGCCCCTACGCCGCCGGGCTCAATGCCGCGCGCTGGGACCTCAAGGCCTCGATCTTCGAGTTCGTCATGGCCGACCCCACACAGGTGTGGCCCGACCGCTTCGGCGTGGACATCAAGACGACGGCCTTCCTCGCGAACATCTTCCGGCGCCTGGTCGGGATCTGTCTCAAGCGCGGCGCCGTTCCGATCGGCGGCATGGCCACCGCGCTCCCCTCGAACGACCCGGTCGTGAACCGCGTCGCCGGCGAGGCGATCGCCACAGACAAGGAGTGGGAGGCCGCGCAGGGCTTCGTCCGCGGCTGGGTGGCCCACATCTTTCACATGAAGACGGCGGCGGACCCGTTCAAGAAGCTCGTCGGCTCGGGCTGGACGCCGACCCCCGAGATGGCGAAGCCTGAGACCTATCCGGTGACGATCGAGGTGCCGGCGGGCCCCGTCACCCTCGATGGGACGCGGCGCAACGCGCGGATGCTCGTCGAGTACCTCGAGGGCTGGCTCAACGGCCGCGGCGCCAAGGGAATCGACAGCCTCGAGGGCAAGCCCGGCGTCCACCCGGCGCTGATGGAGGATCTCGCCACGGGCCGCATGTCGGTCGCGCAGATCGCCCAGCGCATCCGCCACCACGCGCGGGACGGGCAGGCGGGCGTCGCCCACGACTTCGCCCTCGTGAAGAAGCTCCTCCAGGAGGAGCTGGGGGACATCCTGTCGCGGCGGCCGCAGCACGCCGAGGTCGAGACGCGCTACCGCCAGGCGATGAAGGTCGGCCTGCGCTGGGTCAAGAACTACACGGAGCTGAACTTCCGGAGCCTCGGCTCGTATACGCGTGCCGAGCTCGACGTGATCGCCCGAGCGCCCGACGCCTTCTGATAGGCGTCAGGGGGGAGCGGCGCCGCTCCCCCCGACACCCCCCACCGGTCACCCGCAGCGGCCCGGCCCGGACGTTCGTTGCGCGGGCAAAGCCCGCGCTCGAAAGGGAGGTCTGAGGATCAGCGCGGCGCAGCGCTTTCCATCGGGCCGAGCGCCAGGAGGCCGCCGTCCACCACGATCGTCTGGCCCGTGAGCCCACCCGTCGTCGCGAGGTAGAAGATCGCCGCGGCCGTCTCGTCGGCCGTGGGCAGGCGCTGGATCGGCGTTCGCGCGGACGTCGCTGTCCAGTGGACATCGGTCCACCCGCCGAAGCCCGTCGGGATCAGGCCGGGCGCCACGGCGTTGACGCGGATCGAGGGTGCGAGAGCGCGGGCGAGCGACATCGTGAGGGTTGTCAGCGCGGCCTTCGAGGCGGCGTAGGCCATCGAGGAGCCGCCGCCGGCGAAGGCGGCCACGGAGGTGACGTTGACGACCGACCCCGCGCCCCGCTGGCGCATGTGCGGCGTGGCCGCGCGGACGCAGTAGAAGGCGCCCTTGACGTTGACGGCCCACACCCGGTCCCAGATGTCGTCGGTGAGGCCGTCGAGGTCCGAGTGGGGCTGGACGCGCTTGGTCCAGCCGGCGTTGTTGACGAGGATATCGACGCCGCCGAGCTCCTGGGCGACGCGCGCCAGCATCGCACGCACCTCCCCGTCGTTCGACACGTCCGCCCGGATCGCGACGGCGCCGACGCCGAGCTTCCCGATCTCTTTGACCGCCGCGCTCGCCGCTTCGGCGTTCTTCGAGTAGTTCACCGCCACCGCGGCGCCGGCTCGCGCGAAGGCCAGCGACGCGGCGAGGCCGATGCCGGTGGCCCCGCCCGTGACGACCGCCACCTTGCCTCGGAACTCTCCGTCACTCATACCGGCTGATGTGCAGGTGGACGCCGTGGCTCGATTCCGGCTCGACCGTCACCTCGCCCGTGCCCCGCAAACACTTCGTGCTCGCGCGATCAAAGGCGGCCATGAGCGACTCGAAATCCTCGGCGACGAGCGAGAGCGCCACCATGCCCTCGGTCCCGCCGACCTCCTCGGACGGCACGATCAGGATCGCGCCCCGCCCGACGCCCAGCATCGTGCGCGGGCCGTCGTTCATCGCGACCTCTGTGAGACCGAAGCGGGACCGGAAGACGCCCGCCGTCTGCTTCACGTCGCGGGCGCCGACCACGAGCCGCTTGAGCCTCACCGGGGACGGTTCCGCCGCCGCGTCCTCCGCGGGCGTCGCGAGCTCGACCAGGACCCCGCAGCACGCCTTCGGGTGCAGGAACGCGATCTGACCGGCGAGCCCGGGCCGGGGCGCCGTGTCGATCAGCTCGACGTGCCTCTCCTTCAAGGCCCCGAGCGCCGCGTGGATGTCCGGCGTGTCGAGGCAGAGGTGGTGGAGCCCCTCGCCGCGGCGGGCGAGGAAGCGGCCGACGCCCGACGACGCGTCGAGCGGCTCGAGCAGCTCGATCTCCGTTTCACCGGCCGCGAGCAGCGCGGCGCGCACGCCCTGATCGGGGAGCCGCGCCTCCTTGACGAGCGGGAGGCCGAGGGTGTCCCGGTAGAACCGATACGCGGCCGCCAGGTCCCTGATCACGATGCCCACGTGATGAATCCGTCGCATCACGCGCGATCCCCTCAACGGACGAATGGGGCGACCCTGCGCATGCAGGCGTCGCGGACACGGATCCGGTGATTGGACAGGAGGCCGAGTGGCAGCCGGCGAACGGGGAAGTAGTCCAGCGCCAACGTCTCGTCCGAGGTCGCGAGGGCGCCGCCGCGCACCGCGCACTCGAAGCACACGTTGATGTAATGCCAGACGTTGCCGTCCGGGTACCGAACGACCTGCCGGGCGGGCTCCGAATAGACGCCGACCAGCCGACGCACGGACACGATCAGGCCGGTCTCTTCCTGGACCTCACGGCGTACGGCGTCCCGAACCGACTCGCCGATCTCCACCGACCCGCCGGGCAGTCCCCACTGCCCCCCGTCGGATCGCTGCTGGAGGAGGAGGCGACCGTGACGGTCGAAGATCACGGCGGACACGCTTGGCCTGATCCCGAGCGCGCGCTCGTAGTTCGGCTCGAGCGTGATCACCCGACCAACCTACCCGACGCGGCCCGCTCGCGCAATATTTCCCAGGCGTCACCCTCCCGCCGCGCTGAACAGCCGCTGAAAGTCGCTCCAGGGCGTCGGCGAGCGCCGGGCGACGGCGGCGTTCTCCTCGACGTGCGCCGTCGACTTCATGCCGACCAGCGCCGTGCCAATCCCCGGCGTGGAGCGCACGAACTGGAGCGCCCGCTGGGCGTCACTCGCGAAACCCGGCAGGAGCTCGGCCACCACGGGCGGGAGGTTCCGCGCGAGGTGGCCCTGGTAGACCGAGGCCGAGGCCATGACGTACACGCCGAGGCGCCGGGCGGCCTCGAGGACGGGGACGAAGCTCCCGTCGTCCTTCTGGTTGGCGCGGGTGAAGGCCTCCGGCATCGCGAGGTTGTACGGAAGCTGAATCACGCGGAAGTGGTGATCGGGCCCCGCGACCGCACGGGCCGCGCCCACGAGCTCGGCGAGCGAGAGGTAGCCGGGCGCGCCCGGATCCTCCCGGTAACCGTTCCACGTTGCGGTGCCGTAGCGTCGGATCTTCCCGTCGCGCACGGCCTGCTCGAGCGCCTCGAAGGCCGCGCGTAGGCGCGCGAGAAACTCCGAGCGGTCCACTTCCTCGAGCTCGGACTCGGGATTGTGGACGTAATAGATGTCGATGGTCTCGAGCCCGAGGTTGACCCGGCTCCGCTCGATCTGATCGGCGAGGTAGCGTGGCGTCATGCAGTGGGAGCCGCCCACGACGTCGCCGGGCCGCACGATCCCCGTGTCCAGGTACGTCTGGGTGAACCACGCGCGCGCGTCGCGCGGCACGGCGCCGTCGAAGGGAATGTAGCCGCCCTTCGTCGCGACGATCACCTCGTCGCGCCGGACCGTCCCGCCACCGACCGCGCTCGCCAGGGCCGCTCGCACCGCACGTTCGCTGCGCTGATGACGGTAGTTGATCGCCGTGTCGATCACGTTGACGCCGAGCTCGAGCGCGCGCGCGATCGCGTCCTGGTACATGACGTCGGTCGCGCCGTCCTCCCGACCGAGGTATGTGCCGAGGCCGACCGTCGCGACATTGATCCCGTCGAGCTCGCGAAAGTGCGCGGGAACGACGGTGCCGGCGAGTCGCGCCAGATAACGCTTCGTCCCCTCGGCCGTTGCGCCGCCGGCCATCAGGGTCGTCATCGGGTCAGGGAGCGACCTGGAAGGTGAAGCGGCCACGCACGACGTGGCCGTCCGCGGACAGGACCTGCCACTCGACCCGATACGCGCCCGGCGCCAGCGCGGGCAGCGGCACGCTCAGGCGATCGGCGGTCCCGTCGGACGCGGGCGTCGCGAGCCGTACCGGCTCACCGTGCGCGGTGGAGAGCCGGAGGCGCGAGAGCAGCTTCTCGACCCGGTTGTTGAACCGGAGGGAGAGCGTGGGCGGCGCCACCGCGACCGTCGAATCGGCGGCGGGCGCCGATTCGAGCAGGAGCGAATGGGCGGGCGCCGAGGTCGGGACGCCCAGCCCGAGGGCCGCGGCGAG
>WNGN01002149.1_pt1 | contig 13180 bp, 5 predicted proteins | sample 5400561 | NCBI WGS metagenome assembly WNGN01 (sample SAMN13153379, study PRJNA577476) | soil metagenome | isolation source: 115 cm soil or saprolite under Garry oak tree replicate 2 | place: USA:California | collected 2016-06-15
GTTCCAGGAAACGAATAACTTCTCGCGTCAACTGGCTAGGAGTCGAGGCGCCGGCCGTGACCGCGACGCGCTTCTTACCTTTTAACCACTCCACGTTGAGCTGGGAAAGGTCCTCGATGCGTACCGCAGGAACGCCGGCCAGTTCTTCTGACACCTGGACGAGGCGGTTGGTATTGTTGCTGCGCGGGTCGCCCACCACCACCGTCAGGTCCGCTCCCCTGGCCTGGACGACTACGGCCTCCTGGCGGCTTTGTGTGGCAGCACAGATGTCAATGTGTATTTCGGCATGCGGATAGCAAGCCTTGATGTGCTGCACCACGCGCCGCGTATCCCACTGGGAGAGCGTTGTCTGTGTAGCGACGGCCAGCTTCGTCTCTTGTTCTGGCGTCAGTTTGAGCGCATCTACATCAGCCTCGTTCTCTACCAGGCTGATATGCCCAGGCACCTCACCGAGCACCCCCTCGGGTTCAGGGTGGCCTTTCTTGCCGACGTAAAGAATATAGTATCCCTGCGCCACCAGGTCGACTACCAGGTCGTGTGTTACTGTCACGTCGGGGCAGGTGGCATCTATGCAGTGCAGGCCGCGCTCTCGCGCCCTCTGCTTCACCAGTGGAGAGACGCCGTGGGCGGTGAAGATGACCGTACCCTCGGTAACCTCCGCCAGGATACTGGCGCGGTCTGGTCCATCCAGTGTCACTACGCCCAGGTTAGTGAGTTCTTCGATCGCGTGGCGGTTATGGACAATTTGACCAATGATATAGATGGGGCGTGGCACCGCAGGGTCTTTCGCTACTTTGCGCACTATCTGTAGCGCATCGACGACGCCGTAGCAGTAACCACGGGGAGAGATTTTAATAACTTCCATTGCTTCCTCAAAAAGGGGACCTGTATACAATGCGTTCCCCCAGGGTCTTGCTGGTAATTCTCCTTATTATATCAGACTTTGACTAGCATTACTGTAGCGTATGTTTGCTATGCGCTCTGGCGGGGAGTAACGCTATAGTGGCGGAACCTGCTCTCGCTAGAATCGACAGCTCTGGCGGCAGATAAAATGCGCCGCAGATCGCCGGGTGTATAAAGACACACGGCAGGCAGCAGTCCGGCAAGTTCCTCGACAGAGGTGGTCTCGGCCAGGTCAAGGATGAGCAGCGGCGTGCGTCGCCCGGCGCATCCCCTGGCCACTGTTGCCGCTGTGAGGAGTGGCACTGTTTGTGAAGGCGCTGGCAAACTCATGAGCAGCTGTATATGGGGTAGTATATGAGAAACATGCAGGGGTGTACTCTCCTGATAGACACACTTCATTCCGGCCTGCTGTAGGAGCGACACGTAGGGTTGTCGCTGTTTTTCTGGGCCAATCAATAAGGCTGAACGGTCGTGCAGGCCACCAAGACAGGCATCAGCAATGGACACCACCTCGGGTGCGATGCTGCGCATTGAGTTGTTCTCCTCCACCAAATTTCCTTTCTGGATGCCCCTGGCTTCAGCCATGGGGAGGAAAGAAAGGCCCCTTGCGGGGAGCCGTTTTTCTGTAGGGAACGGCTCAACCCTCCCCGTAAGGGGCGGTGTAACTATTCGTCCTCTTCAGGCAAGTGCAGTCTATATTACTATAGCAAATCCATGCCACCGGGCATCGGGTGAGTACCTGATTTCTAACATAGAAGTACCGGAAATTCTGTAGGGGGAGGAGTATTGTGAACCTATTGGCGTCGCGTTTAGGGGAAGGTTGAAAACTGGTTAATGACCTCCCGCCCCGCGTGATCAATTGCGGTCCCACGATGAATCGGAGACCTACGCCTATATAGGCTCAGTGTTGTGATTATGCATGCCATGCCCGGAGCAATTGTGCTTCTCGCGCGGGTTTCATGCCGCCGGGACGTATGGCGTCAGTCGGCCGGGTGGCGTCCCAGGCAAGTGTTTCTCGGATGGTATCAGACGCGGTTCTTCACATCGTCATCGTATGGGCTGCACCCGAGGCTGGACCTGTAGTTACCCAGAGCCGTCGGTGCTTGTGGATGGCCAGTGCGTGAGCCAGCGCTTGATGGCTTTGTACTGGCAAGGGTGCGTCGAGTCCGTGTTTGCTGGGGTTGTAAATCGCCTCTGACAGTGGTCGAGCCGATCACTTGCCTGATCGATCTTGCTTCCACGAAGGCGACTTTTTTAGCTGTTGGGCGTCTTGATGAATGCGACACGTGAACTCCTCTTTCTAACAATACCTGCAAATTTCCCGAGGACTATCTCTTCGATGTAGTATGATGAAAAAAGGTTAGCTGCTTATCTTGCTAGTATGCCAGGAAGAAGTAATCTGGAGGAATAGCAAATGCGTATCATTGGTGAGCGTCGCTTTGTTTTTCCTGGACGGTACCATTTGTCTTTGTAAGACGTTTGAAATTTGGCTGCTCCTGTGGAGGGTGTGTTATTTGTGGCCGCAGGAGAACTGAAAGAGAGCATCGCATTGTCGAAAAAGACTGCCGAACGTCAGCGAGAGCCGAATCGCAGGTTGAAGTACGAGCGTGAACTGCGTGGTTGGTCGCAAAAATATGTGGCGACCAGGATTAATGCCGAAAGATACTATGTGAGTAGGTGGGAGACCGGCGCCGCCTCTCCCAGGCCCGATTACCGCCGCAAGCTCTGTGAACTCTTTGGCATGAACGCCGAGGAACTCGGCCTGCTTGCAGGAGATGAGACTGGCACCAATGGGCACAAGCCTGATCAAGTATTCCGAGAGGTCACAGCGTCTCCTTCCTACGCAGTGTTTCTCTACGATCCCGCCATCCCCCCGCAACCAATGGCGCATGGCCTGGTCGGCCGGGATGAATTGCTCGACCGTGTGAAGCAGCGGCTTTTGGCCGGGGAGAGCCTGGCATTATCGGCACTCAACGGGTTACCAGGGATCGGCAAGACTGCCATGGCAATCACCATTGCTCATGACAGCGGGGTGCAGGACTATTTTTGCGATGGCATTCTGTGGGCCGGTCTTGGCTACCGGCCGGATGTGATTAGCCACCTGAGCAGGTGGGGCGCCTTGCTGGGTATCGAGTCTGGAGAGATGGCTCAACTGGGTAGTGCCAGAGCCTGGGCCGATGCTATTCGTGCTAAAATTGGCCTGCGCCGTATGCTGTTGGTCATCGATGATGCCTGGAAGTTTGAAGAGGCCTTGACCTTCAAGGTTGGCGGCCCCAGGTGCGCTTACCTGGTAACCACGCGCATGCCGGAAATAGCCAGCCAGTTTGCCCATGATGGAGCCACCGTAGTCCGTGAACTCTCTGAAGATGACAGTGTGACACTGCTGGCGCGGCTGGCGCCGGAAGTGGTTGCGTATAAACCCGACCAGGTGCGGTCTCTCCTACGCTCCGTGGGTGGACTGCCACTGGCGCTCACCTTGATGGGTAACTACCTGCGCACCCAGGCTTACCCGGGGAATGGTCCGTCGCGCCGCTTGCAGGCGGCACTTGACCGGCTGCAACATGCCGAGAAACGCTTGTGGTTGGCCCAGCCACAGGCGTTTGCAGAGTGCCCCCCCAATTTGCGGCCCGATATGCCGCTATCGCTGCACGTCATCATTGGCATGAGCTATCAGCACCTGGATGAACAGGCGCAATATGCCCTGCGAGCGCTCTCACTCTTCCCCGCGAAACCCAATACCTTCTCTGAAGAGGCCGCCCTGGCTGTCAGCGCTGTTTCCCCTGAGACGCTTGACATGTTGACGAGCGCTGGATTGCTGGAAGGAGGCGGAAACGGCCGCTACACCTTGCACCAGGTCATTGCCGACTATGCACAGGTGCAACTCGCTGATACAACCGCTGAAGGGCGCATGGTTGAGTTCTTTATTTCTTACGTCGAGACAAATAAAACCGACTATGAAGCGCTGGAAGTGGAGAGCGACAATATCCTTGCAGCGCTCCAGATAGCCTCCACGAGGAATATGTCTATGCTCTTAGCACGAGGTGTACTGGGGTTTGTACCGTTTCTGGAAGCCAGGAAAGCCTGAACCTGTGCAATCTTATGCTTCTCGCGCCCTCTAAGCGTTAATATTATAGGCAATGCTTGATATCACGAAAGGAAGAGCTTTTCATGCTACAAATCCTGCTATGGCGAAATGGGAAATTGACTACCGATCTCGCTCCAGAGGCACTGCAAGATGTATTAGGCGACCCACAGTCGCTGGTCTGGCTCGATATAGAAGGCGGCCCAGGCGAGTACACGGACATGCTCTCACGTGTGTTCAAACTCTCGCATATTACCATCAAAACAATTCAAGAGGAGCGTGAACGCGCCAAGTTCTTTGAGGGGAACGACTACTTCTACGTAGTCCTACACGGGCTGGCCTTTGACTCGAAGACTGAGGAGGCTGACACGCCCAAGCTGGACATTGTTTTCGCCCAGAACTACGTGGTGACTGCTCACCGCAGCCCTTTAGACTGGCTCGACTCGCTGCGCAAGGCGATCACCAGTGAGGAAGGTGAAGAAAACATAATGGCGCGTGGCATGGCGTCCCTGTTGTATGCTATTCTGGATGCCCTGGTGGATAGCTACTTCCCGGTGCTCGATGCCCTGGATGACCTGATCGATGAACTGGAAGATGTAACGGTCAACGCTGCGCAGCAAGGCGTGCAACTGCGCCTCTTCCGTATCAAGCGGGCAATGGCGCAGATGCGGCGCGTTATCAGCCCGCAGATCGAGGTTGCCAACTCGCTTGTCAGCCGCACGGGCAGCGTCATTCCTGCCAAGGTTGAGCCATACTTTGCCGATGTGCATGACCATCTTGTGCGCGCCTTTGAGATACTGGATTCGTACCGCGACCTGATGAGCGGGCTGCTGGATGTCTATCTCACGACGGTCTCGAACCGCCTGAACCAGGTAATGAAGCAACTGACGATCATCGCGACCATCTTCATGCCGATTACCTTCATCACCGGCGTCTTTGGCCAGAACTTTGCTCATTCCCCCCAGGTGGAGCACGACGGTGGGTACAATTTCTGGATCGTCCTGGCCTTCATGGCGGCAATTACAATAACTCAGATCTGGTACTTCCGCAAACGCGGCTGGTTCGGAGATTAACGGTAGCACTTCATCATCAGAACTCCCTATGTTATAATGTTCTCTGAACACTCGTTCTTATTTGTAGCAGGATATCTATCTGCCTGGAGAGTTCGTCATGCCAATACGCCAGCTTGAGCCCGATGTCGCCGCTAAAATCGCCGCTGGAGAAGTCGTTGAGCGGCCCGCCTCAGCCGTCAAAGAGTTGATCGAGAACAGCATCGATGCCGGAGCAACTCAGATTCGCGTCGACCTGATGAATGGGGGGCTGCAACTTATTCGTGTCACCGATAATGGCTCCGGCATGCCAGCAGGCGAACTTTCCCTGGCCCTCGCGCGGCATGCGACGAGCAAGGTAGCACGCATCGACGACCTGGAGCATATTCGCTCGCTGGGTTTTCGCGGCGAGGCCCTGGCGAGTATTGCCGCCGTCGCCGAAGTCGTGCTGCTCAGCCACCAGCGGGGAGCTTCCCAGGGTGCGCAGATTAGCTCAGTTAACGGACAGGTCTCAGAGGTCAGCGCTGCCGCCTGTCCGGAGGGGACTATCGTCACCGTGCGCAACCTCTTCAGCACAGTACCTGCACGCCTGAAGTTTCTGAAGAGTCGCAATACCGAGATTAGCCACTGCCACCACCTGCTTGAACAGTACGCGCTGGCCTATCCCGAAATCCGCTTCAGTGTTTTCAGTGAAGGGCGGCAAATTTTTGCTACCCAGGGAGATGGTCAGCTCCCGAGTGTGCTCCTGGAGGTATATGGATTACAGGTGGCCGGGCAGATGGTTCCTATCAGCAGCCTGGATGGAAGAGACGACGACCCCGAGCGTCCCGTGGTCAGCGGTTACGTCAGCCGTCCTACCTGCTACAAAAGTACGCGCCAGCATCTTTCATTCTTCGTTAACCGCCGCTGGGTGCTCAGCCGCATGCTCACCTATGCCGTGGAGGAGGCATACCACTCGTTGCTGCTCAGTGGACGCCACCCCATTGCCGTGGTTAACATCCAACTTGACCCGGCACTGCTCGATGTCAACGTTCACCCTGCAAAGACCGAGATCCGTTTTCTCAAGGAGCGGCGCGTCTATGCGGCCGTGCAGAGGGCTGTACGCAGTGCGCTGCTGCAAGAGACTGCCATACCCGAGTGGGGTGGGAAACAGGATAGTGGAGCGCTGGCTGGCCGGACAGCGCCGGTAGACCACGCGCTACCTCCAAAGGACGAGTACGGCCGGGAGGAAATGCTCCAGGGCGAGGGGGACGAAGATGCTGAGCTGGCACAGTTGCTCCAATCGTTCGGTATCACTGCCGGGGAGAAGGAAGACCAGCGCGGAGAGATACCAAAAGATAGTCCCTGGCTCACGGTAACGGAGGAGGAGACGGGCACCAGGCCGCCAATATTGTCGCGGCTGTGGCAAAGCCACGTACGCGGGCATGAGCCGGGTGAGGCAGCCACTGCGCGTGCTGAAGAGCCATCCCATTTCCCTGGCTCCCAGGCTGGGTTTCCTCAAGAGATGCCATTACAGTCCGCTGTTCAGCAAGAGCAACTGATCGCGTCTTCAACCGCGCCTGTTGAATTGCCTGCTGGAGAGACGACCTTCGCAGCTGCCCGGCCAGGTACCATGTCTAAGCTTCCACCCCTGCGCGTCCTGGGCCAGCTTTCGCAGAGCTATATCGTCACCGAGGGGCCGGATGGTATGTATCTCATCGACCAGCACGCGGCGCACGAGCGCATCCTGTTGGAGCGCATGGTGGCAGCATTACAGGCGCGCGCTTCCCTCTCGCAGCTTCTCTTGACGCCGGTGAGGCTGGAGCTTGCGCCTGCCGAGCTGGGTGCGATTGAAGATCACATGCAGCAGCTACAACGTATCGGCTTTGACCTGGCGGTGCAGGATGACAACGCTCTCCTGGCGAAGGCAGTGCCCAGCGTTCTCGTCAAGCAGATAAACGCACGTTCGCTGCATGACCTGCTGGCGGAGTTGACCGCGCCCGAACATCCCGGTCATGCTGAAACCTGGGAGGAGCATGCCCTGGCAAACATGGCGTGCAAGGCAGCGATAAAAGCCAACTACTTCCTGACGGTCAACGAAATGCGGGAGATGATCGAGCAGTTGGAGCGAACCAGTGCTCCGTATAGCTGTTGCCATGGCCGCCCTACGATGGTGCATTTCAGTCTACCGGCGCTAGAGCGTGAATTTGGGAGACGTTAGTGTTCGCAGAAGTACTGACCTCTGCCGCCAGTTGGCAGGATGAACATCCTTTACTTACCTACCTGGTGCCGGGCGAACTCCAGCCCGAGTTGCGTGCTGGCCAACTGGTTGCTGTTCCCTACGGCGAGCGCCTCGTCGAGGGCATTGTATGGAGTATCCGGCCGGGCAGCAGTTCGGGTAATGATGACCAGTTACGCCCGCTTCATACCATTCTTGACCTTGAACCCGTCTTGCTGCCTCACCAGCGCAAGCTGGCAGAATGGATCGCCGAATACTACATTACACCCCTGGCCCAGGTAGCGCTGATGATGCTTCCTCCTGGCCTGATGCAGCGTTCGAAGATCGTGTTACGCCTGGTAGCAGATAATGAAACCGCTGTGGTGCCTCAAAATGGAGATGCAGCCGGTGGGCTGGAGTCCTCGTTCGAGCCTATCCAGGTGAAGGCAATACCTGAATCATCTGCGAAAGTGGCGACCGTCGTCGAATCTCCGGGTACAAGGGCTCATTTGACTACCCGGGCGCTCATCGGTCTACTGCTGGCTGATGGGGAGTTGGATGTTGAGCGGCTCAAGGAGATGCTGGGAGAGAAGCGGGCGAAGGAGGTGCTGAAGGAGGCGTTTGCCAGCGGCCTCGTCGAACGCGCAGCCCAGTTACACCCTCCCCAGGCGCACGTGCGCTACAAACGCGTGGTAAGCCTTGTCGCCCAGGGTGAGGCGCTGGAAGCATGGCGGCAGCGCGCAGAGGAGCAGCTGCAAGAAAGTCTAGCGGAACCGGCGGCCACCAGCATGGCTCCTGACAACGTGCGCCGCCGTCCTAAGAAAAGTATGCCTGATCCGTGGGCTATCCCCGGTGTCGCCGATGCCCTCACACTCAAGCCGCGCAGCCGCGCAGGCCTGCTGGCACAGCGCCAACTGGCTGCGGTCGACCTGTTACAGCATAACAGGAGCGAGCGCCTGAGCGAGGATTCCCTCCAGTTTTTCGACCAGCCCTACTGGACACCGGGCATGCTCTGTAAAGCCAGCGGCCTGACAACGGGACAATTGCAGAAGCTGGTACGCGATGGCATTATTACTATCGAAGAGGTCGAGGTGCGGCGCGATCCTTTACTCGGCCGTACCATACCTGCCGGCGAACCGCTGCCGCTCACCCCTGATCAGCAGGTTGCCCTTTCCGAAATTTTGAACCCCCGTCCCGCTCCTATTCTCCTGCATGGTGTCACCGGTAGTGGTAAGACAGAGATCTACTTGCAGGCCCTGGCCGCCATGCTTGCCCGGGGCAAACGCGGTATCGTGCTGGTGCCAGAAATTGCCCTCACCGCGCAGACGGTGTTGCGTTTCGCCAGCCGTTTCCCCGGGCGCGTCGCCATCATTCACAGCGCGCTCAACATGGGGGAACGCTATGATGAGTGGAAGCGCATTCGCGCGGGAGAGGTGGATGTAGTGATCGGGTCGCGTTCGGCGCTCTTCTCGCCGCTGCCGGAACTGGGCATCATTATCCTCGACGAGGAGCACGAGCCGGCTTACAAGCAGGATGAGCGCCACCCCACTTATCACGCTCGAGATGCAGCTGTCAAACTGGGCGCAATCCTGCGCATCCCGGTGGTGCTGGGCTCCGCCACACCTGCGGTCGATACGTTTTATCAAGCCGAGCAGAAGAGGTATCGCGTGGTCGAGTTGTCAAGCCGCATTGGGGCGAGCCTGCCGCCCGTCGAGGTGATTGACTTGCGCAGCGAACTACATGCGGGGAATACCAGCATCATCAGCCGGCGTTTGCAGGTTGAGCTTGAACAGGTTCTGAGCAGGGGGCAGCAGGCTATCCTGTTCCTCAACCGGCGCGGCGCGGCAAGCTGCGTGTTGTGCCGGGAGTGCGGCTTTGTCGCCATGTGCGACCGCTGTGACGTGCCTTTAACGTATCACTCGACCGAGCGCATCCTGCTCTGCCACTACTGCAACCGGCACAGCGAAGTGTTACACATGTGTCCCAGTTGTAAGAGCATGAGTATGCGCTACTTTGGCCTGGGAACTGAAAAAGTGATGCACACTATTCAGCACAGCTTCCCCGCGGCCCGTTTGCTGCGCTGGGACCGCGATACCGCGCGCAACCGCCGCGCACACGAGCAACTGCTTGACCGTTTCGCCAATCGCGAGGCCGATGTCATGGTCGGCACCCAGATGATCGCCAAGGGGCTCGATCTCCCCGGTGTGACGCTGGTCGGCGTGATCTCCGCCGATATTGGCCTGATGCTGCCTGATTACTCTGCTTCTGAGCGAACATTTACGCTGCTCACCCAGGTGGCGGGCCGGGCTGGCCGCGGTGAGGAGGCGGGCAGGGTGATTATCCAGACCTTCAACCCCCAGCACTTCGCTGTCGATGCCGCCTCGCGTCACAGCTACCACGAGTTCTTTGCTGCCGAGATAGAGACCCGTCGCCGCTACGGCTACCCGCCTTTCCGCCGCTTCGTCAAATTTACCTATAGCCATGAAAACAGGTATCGCGCTCAGAACGAGGCCCTGCTGCTGCGCGAACGCCTGGACGATTGGATCGAGCGCCTGGGGTTGGAGCAGACCGACATAGTTGGACCCGCTCCGGCGGTGATGGAGCGCTTGCGCAGCAAATATCGCTGGCAGATGATTGCCCGGGGACCTGATCTGCACCCGTTGCTGCGGGTGATCGATACTCCCGGCTGGGACGTGGATATTGATCCGGTGAGTACGCTATAGCTTTTTGGTACCCTTCTCCGCTCCCCTGGTGGCCTTGAAAGGCCTTCTTTCCTGGATTGAGCTTTTTTCCTGTTCAAAGTCATTCACATCCGTTCAATGGAAATAGGACCAGAGCCTTCGTATCAAGGGCAGGTTCCTTTTATAGCCAAGGCGACGAGCTTCCTCATACGCCTGCTCAGCTTCTCTTCCTCTTTCAAGGAGCAGATGCAAGTCGCCCTTGCTGTAGTAGGCTGCGGCGTAGGTCGGGTCCAGATGGATGGCTTGATCATAGGCTGCCAGGGCCTCCTCATAGTGCGCCAGTTTAGTGAGGACATCCCCTTTCCCATGGTAGGCAAAGACAAGGTGAGGATCCAGGCAAATGGCCTGGTCATAGGCAGCTAAAGCTTCCTCGTCGCGCTTGAGTCCCTCAAGAGCAACGCCTTCGTTGTAATAGGCAACCGCAAGCTGGGGCTCCAATTGGATCGCCCGCTTGTAAGCAGCCAGCGCCTCCTTGTAGCGCTTCAAGCTACTGAGAGCATACCCGTATTTGTTATAGGCAAGAGCCTTGTCAGGGGCTAGTCGGATCGCCCGCTTGTAAGCAGCCAACGCCTTCTTGTCGCGTTTCAGGCTAGTGAGGACATCTCCCTGGTTGAGGTAAACCACAGCGTTATTGGGATCCAGGCCAATGGCGTGCTCGTAAGCCCCCAACGCCTCCTCGTAGCGTTTGAGGTCGCGTAAGGTATTAGCTTTGTTGAGATGTGACACAGCAGTATTAGGGGCAAGGCGGATCGCCTGCTCATAGGCAGCCAGCGCCTCCTCGTAACGCCTCAGCTTCTGGAGAGCATATCCCTGGTTGTTATAGGCAGTAGCGTCGCCGGCATTCAGTTCAAGAGCGCGGTTGAGGGCCAGGAGAGCCTCCTCGTAGCGTTTGAGGCCGCTGAGAGCAGCTCCCTGGTTGTTATAGGCAGCAGCTGCATGGGGATCGAGCCGAAGAGTCTGCTCGCAAGCCGCGAGTGCTTCTTCGTAGCGGCCAAGGCCATTGAGAGCCCAGCTTTTGTGCTGGTATATACTCGCTTGATTGGGATTCAGGCGAATGGCCTGCTCGCAAACCACCAGCGCCGCCCGATAACGGGCAAGTTTATTAAGGACCCAGCTTTTACCCTGATAGGCCCTGGCATTGTTGGGGTCCAGGCGAATAACCTCGTCATAGGCTGCTAATGCCTCTTCGTTACGCCCGAGATCGCAGAGCACGTCTCCTTTGTTAAGATAAGCGAGCGCATTACCAGGGTTCAGAGTAATCGCTCGCTCGTAGGCTGCCAGCGCTTCCTCGTCGTGGTGGAGACTCCTGAGGACGTTTCCCTGGCTCAGGTAGGTGAGAGCGTGAGCAAGGTTGAGGGCAATGACCTGCTGGTAAGCAGCTAGCGCTTCCTCATTGCGACCAAGCTGATGGAGAGCATTTCCCCTATTCTCATAGGCCACGGCATTGTTGGGGTCCAGGTAGATAGCTTGATCAAAGGCCGCCAGCGCCTCCTGGTAACGGCCAAGGGTAGAAAGTACATCGCCCCGCTTGAGATGAGTGAGAGCGTGAGCCGGGTTGAGCGCAATGGCACGCTCATAGGCGGCCAGCGCCTCCTTGTTGCGGCCAAGCAGACGGAGCACATCTCCTTGGTTCAGGTAGGCAACCTCGCTGGGGTCCAGACGAATGGCCTGCTTGTAGGCGGCCAGCGCCTCCTTGTTGCGGCCAAGCAGGCGGAGCACATCCCCCCTGCTGTGAAAGGGAATGGCATGGTTAGGGCCCAGCCGAATGGCCTGCTCGTAAGCTGCGAGAGCTTCCTCATTGCGGCCAAAACCTCTTAGACTATCCCCCTTGCGGAGATAGGCAACAAGATGGCTAGGATCCAGGACAATAGCCCGCTCATAAGCTGCGAGGGCCTCCTCATCGCACCTGAGACGCCTGAGGATATCTCCTTTGTTGAGGTAAGCAACGGCGCTGTTGGGATCCAGGGCAATAGCTCGCTCGTAGGCCGCCAGAGCCTCCTCATCATGGTTGAGGCTTTTGAGGGCATTCCCTTTATGGAGGTAGATGAGGGCGTTAGCCGGGTCCAGAGCAATGGCCTGCTCGTAGGCCGCCAACGCCTCTTCGTAACGACTGAGACTCGTGAGGGCGTAGCCCTTGTTGAGGTAGGTGAGGGCGTTGTTTGAGCCCAGGGCAATAGCCCGCTCGTAGGCAACCAGTGCCTCCTCATAGCGGCCAAGGCTACGCAGAGCATCACCTCGACTGCGCCAGGCAATGGAGTTGCCAGGAGCTAGAGCAATGGCCTGTTCGTAGATGGCCAGCGCCTCCTCATCACGGTTGAGACTCGTGAGGGCGTAGCCCTTGTTGAGGTAGGCAGGCACATTCTCAGGGTTCAGACGAATGGCCCGCTCGTAGGCTGCGAGCGTCTCTTCATAACGCTGGAGGTTATAAAGAACCCAGCCCTGATTGTAGTAAGCGATGGCGTCATTGGGGTTCAGGCGAATAGCCTGCTCGTAAGCTGCGAGCGCCTCTTCGTAGCGGCTGAGACTCTTGAGGGCATCTCCCTTGTGGAGATAGGCCATTGCATTATGAGGATCCTTGCTCACAGCCCGCTCGTAGGTCGCCAGCGCCTCCTCATAGTGGGCCAGATCACGCAGGACATCTCCTTTATCGAGGAGGGCAACGACATTGCTGGGGTCCAACGAAATCGCTCGCTCAGAGGATGCCAGCGCCTCCTCATACCGTATGAGGCCTCTGATTACACCGCCTCTGCCTGGGTCAGCAGCTGCAAGATGGGGATCTAGTCGAATAGCTTGCTCGTAGGATGCCAGCGCCTCTGCGTAGTGCATGTGAGCACGAAGTGCATCGCTCTGGTGGAGAAAAGCTAGCGCGTTATGAGGATTACGGGCAATGGCTTGTGCATAGGCCGTTAGCGCTTCCTCGTTGCGACCAAGGGTACGGAGCGTATTCCCCTTCCCACACCAGGCAAGAGAGTTGCCGGGGTCCACAGCAATGGCCCGTTCATAGGCCGTTAGCGCTTCCCTATCGCGTTTGAGCTCACAGAGCAGATCGGCTTTGTGGAGGTAGGCAAGAGCGTTGCGAGGATCCAGCGTGATGGCCTGCTCGTAGGCCGCCAGCGCCTCCTCATAACGACTGAGGCCTTTGAGGGCATTCCCTTTGTGGAGGTAGGCAATGGCGTTGTGAGGATCCAGCGTGATGGCTTGCTCGTAG
>WNGN01002150.1_pt1 | contig 13174 bp, 8 predicted proteins | sample 5400561 | NCBI WGS metagenome assembly WNGN01 (sample SAMN13153379, study PRJNA577476) | soil metagenome | isolation source: 115 cm soil or saprolite under Garry oak tree replicate 2 | place: USA:California | collected 2016-06-15
CTCGAAGACGACGACGACGTGCAGAACGTCTACTCAAATCTAGATATCCCCGACGAAATGCTGGCCAAGTTGCCAGCCTGAAAAAGAAATTTCCTTTCGCTGAACCTGGCAGTGCGCTTGCCCCGGCGAGCAATCGGCCTCTGCAATTTATGAACGAAGAAAACGAAAAACAGCCGCCGCTGGAAACTACCGGATCGGCTGCTCCGCCTGAACAACGTCGCCCTCGCGGGCGCCGCCGCTACGGCCGCCGGCGGTACTACAATCGCGGCGGAAACGACAATTCTAACGAGCCCTACAATGAGTCGCGGAATGATGCGCCGGGCGCGGCAAGCGGCGACCCTGTTGCTACCGAAACATTGGAAGGCGCGCCCGAATCGGGCGAACAAGTCGAGCGCGAGCCCGAATTTGGCGAAGGTATCATCGAGATTTCCGGCAAAGGCTTTGGTTTTCTCCGCGACCCCAAACGCAATTTTATTCAGACCCCGCAGGATATTTTTGTGACGCCGGAAATCGTGCGTCGCTTCGCCCTGCGCGATGGCATGTGGATTTATGGCGAAACGCGTCGCGGCAATCGCGGCCCGCAATTGATTAAACTACTCACGGTCAATGGCGAGGATCCCGCGAAATATCAGGGTCTGCGACCGTTCGAGGAACTTACGACGATCAATCCCAACAAGCGGATCAAACTTGAGACCGTGCCCGATCGTTACACCACCCGCATCATGGACTTGATGACGCCGCTCGGCATGGGCCAGCGCGGTTTGATCGTCGCGCCGCCGCGCACCGGCAAAACGACATTGCTCCATCACATCGCCGACGCGGTCACAAAAAATCATACGGAGATGAAGCTGATTATTCTTCTCGTCGATGAGCGCCCGGAAGAAGTCACCGATTTCAAACGATCGCATCCAAAAGCGGAGATCATCGCCAGTTCGAACGATAGCGACATCAAGAGTCACACTCGGATTGCTCAGCTCGCCATTGAGCGTGCTAAACGCCTGGTCGAAGCCGGTCAGCACGTTTTCATCTTGCTCGATTCAATCACCCGAACCGCCCGCGCTTTTAACAATGCGATGTCCGGCGGCGGTCGGACGATGAGCGGCGGTATCGACGCTCGCGCGATGGAAATTCCACGAAAGATTTTTGCGGCTGCGCGCAATACCGAAGAGGCCGGCTCGCTCACGATCGTGGCCACGGCGTTGATCGACACCGGCAGCCGGATGGACGAGCTCATCTTTCAGGAGTTCAAAGGCACCGGTAACATGGAGATGGTGCTCGATCGCAAGATCAGCGATCAGCGCATTTATCCGGCGATCGACATCTTTCTTTCCGGCACCCGCCGCGAGGAACTGCTGCTTCAACCTTGGGAGCTTGAGAAAATCAATTTGATTCGTCGCGGGCTCGCCGGGCACAAGCCGGAGGAAGCGATTCAGCGTCTGCTCATGTTCGTCAAAAAATTCCCGACGAACACACAGATGTTGAAAGAGATTCCTGGTTAACCTGTAGCGGCGGTCTGTGACCGCCGGTAACAAGTGCCCCCTTCATTACCCCAAAGCGGTCAGCGACCGCCTTTACAAGATCTTGAGTGGGAAGTTCTTCCACCCGAAGATCGACATCGACGCAAATCGGTCGAGCCGATCTTTAAATGGGTCGCGCTGATCATGGATCGGTTGATCCGGATTCCGGGCGTAAAGCGCCGCCTCGGTCTAAATCCGATTCTCGATCTTGTCCCTGGCTTCGGAGACATCGCCGCGGCCTCAGTCTCAGTCTCCGTTCTGGTTTATGGGATCCGGCGCGGGATTCCGAAGGTCCTCCTCGGCCGGATGGCGCTCAATGTCTTGATCAATGAAGTTGTCGGCATTGTGCCGATCGTCGGTTCCGTTTTCGCTTTCTGGTTTACCGCCAACACGCGAAATTACGATCTGCTTCGCGAACATCTCGACACTCCGCGTCGCTCGACGACCGGTGACAAAATTTTCGTCGGCGCGGTGCTAGGCCTGGTCGTCGTTGTCATCCTTGCCGGAATTATCGGAACGTTTCTGATCCTGCAGGCGATCGCCAAACTGATTTCCGGTTAGCTCAGGCTGGCTTTGACGTATCGTTCGTAAAGCGCGTGAATCGTTTCTCGGGCGGCGCGGTATTGCTTCGCGAATAGGTCGACATCTTTGTAGCCAAGTCGCTTCGCCAATTTTTCCTGTTCCTCCGGCGCTCCCGGCAATGTCGAAATATTCTTGTTTTCGAATCTCCGTAGCGCCGTTTCAGTGCGCCGCAGCAATTCGTAGCTTTGAGTTGCGTTGCTCGCATCAAGATCTGAAACCATTTTATTTTCCCCCAAAGCTATCAAAGCACGTTGCCAATTCGGCTCCCAGATGCCCGAGCGCATTTGCAACGCTTGCACCAGAAACTCGGCTTCAATCATGCCGCCGCTACCGGTCTTGAAATCGAGAAAATCGGAACCGCTGCCGCGTTCGCGTCGGATTCGCTCCAGCATATTGTCGATCTTGGCCAAGAGATCGGCTTGCTTGCCGACCTCACGCCAAATCCGTTGCACGATGTCGAGGTAGGCGTCTTGCAGCGGCCCGCTGATCGGGCGCGCCCGGGTTAAGGCGTGGATTTCCCAAAGATGCGCGCGCTGGCGGTAATAAGATTCGTATGCCGCCAGCGGCGCAACCAATGGTCCTTTCTCCCCATCAGGACGAAGTCGAGCATCAAGTGAGGCGATCATGCCTTCGGCGCTCGGCTGCATCGTGGCCGCCACCAGATTTTGCGCGCTGCGTGTGTCATCGCCGACAAAGAGCAAGTCCAGATCGGCCCCGTAGCTTAATTCGCCGCCGCCAAATTTTCCGAGCGCGACAATCGTTAGATTTTCGCCGCCCAGTAGTTTGTTCGTAAAGGTGAGACAGGACTCGGCCAGCTCGGACAACTCCGCAAAAATGACCGACGCCTCCGCCACTCCGAGGGCGTCCCGCATCATAATGCGGAGCAGTTGCCTTTGCCGATATGCGCGAATCGGATCGAGATTCGTCGCGCTGCTTCCGAAAGATTCGAGTCGAGCACAATGTTCGGCGATTGATCGCGGTTGATTGAAATTTTTGTCGCGGGTGATTTCCTCGAGCAATTGCGGACGGCGAATCAGCAGATCGCCGGCGAACCGGCTGGCGTCGAGAGTTTTGATCACCAACTCGAGCAAAGTCGGGTTGGTGGCCAGCAATTCAAAAAGCAAGCCGCGCAGACCGTAAGCTTCGACGAAGCGAACGAACTGATTCAAGACGGCATCCGGGTCCGCTGTCTTTGCCATTTGCTCGAGAAGGGCGGGTCGCAGTTTTGCAAAAACCTGTTTCGTGCGCGGCGCCACGTGGGACGCCGACGTGGGTTTCAACAAATCCGCAAGCGATCGGGCCGCCGATTTTTCGTCTTTAAACAATTTCAGATCTGGCAGCGCACCTTCGGCCGGAGCGGACAAGATGACCCGATCGAAAATCGATCGAACATTCTGCATCGTCTTCTTGAGAGCGGCGCTGAATTCGTTGGCCGAATCAAATCCGAGACTTCGCGCGAGCCGGGTGAGAGTCACCGGATCGCGCGGAGCGGTGTGAGTTTGTTGTTCCGCTTCAATCTGCAACCGGTGCTCGACCTGGCGGAGGAAGCGATAAGCGCGATCAAGATCGACCACTTCTTTCTGCGGGATCAGTTCGAGTTCCGCGAGGGCACGCAACGCCTCCATGGTGCTTGTTTCCTGCAGAAAAGCGTGGCGGCCGCCGTGAATGAACTGGAGCGTTTGGACGACGAATTCGATTTCACGAATTCCGCCACGCCCGAGCTTAACGTCCCGGTGCAATTCGTCTGTTCCCAGGGCTTCGCGTTCTATCCGGCGTTTGATTTTTGCGACTTCATCGAGCAGATCCGGGGTCGGGCTGCGCGGGTAAATGAAAGGCTGATGTTGGCGCAAGAATTCGTAGGCCAGTTCGCGACCGCCTGCGATCCCTCGTGCTTTGATTAAAGCAATCCGCTCCCAGGTTTCGCCAAAACCGGCGTAGTAATTTTCCATGCTCTCAAGCGATCGCGCGAGCGGACCAGCCGAACCTTCAGGCCGCAAGCGAAGATCGATCCGAAAAAGCGCGCCTTCCGGGTCGCGTGTGGAAAACGTTTCCAAAATCTTTTCGGCCAATCGGTTGAACCATTGATGATACGAAAGTCGCGGCGAGAGCTCGCCTTCTTCACTGTAAAGAAAAATAAGATCGACATCGGAACTGTGATTGAGCTCGCGGCCGCCCAGTTTGCCAAGAGCCAGGATGGCAAAATCGGCCGCGGGCGAGCCAAACGATTCCCGGAATTTTGCATTCCAATGGGCAAGGACTTCGCGCACGCAAATTTCGGCGAGTTGGGACAATTCGGCGGTTGTTTCTTCGAGTGCCGCTGCATTTGCCAGCTCGCGCAATGCGATCCGGGTCATTTCCTTATTTTTCCAGCGGCGAAGAATTTGGAAGTTATTTACTGCGACATCACTATTGGCAGCGCGATAAAGTTCGTTCGCCATCTCGATCTGATCTCGACTTTGCCGGCAGATTTCCGGTCGCGAAAGCCAGAGCAGAAGCTCCGGATTCTGGACAATCCGGGCTGCACAGATGCTCGAGACGGCGAAGAGGTGAAGAAGCGCCGCCTGGCCTAGCGGAAAACTTTGGATTGCGTCCGGCAGCGGACCCACAGCTACCGGCCATGCTTCATTCAGTTGAATCAGCGTCGTTTCAACTTGCGCTGGATAGAGCGAGGCAGCGGATTTCTCTTTGATCCAGCTCGCGCTTTCCATCACGCGGAAGATGCCGCGAAACCGGACGAAATACTATTATCGATCTTAACCGCGAACTGACGGGATTAAACCTGACCAACTTTTTCCCGCGCCTGGGACAGAAGGCGACGTTCGGCCCGGGTTAGACTTTGGATTCCGTTGCGCGAAATTTTCTCCAGCAATGGATCGATTTCGCGCTCGATAAACTCCGCCGGCGTCATGCGTTGCACCCGTTCGGCTGCTTCGCGGCGGCGATGTAACAGTCGCCGCACCCAGGAGGCGTGCCCGAAGCCGAGCAAATTTGCGTAAAGCCACCCGGCGGCAAGACCGCCCGGAATCGCGCTGTGTATTACCGCGCCATTTCGGTCAATCGCCAGCATCACCAGGCTCAGCAATAGGATTGCATCAGCGACATGCTTGGCCTTCAAGCGAAGCGAGAAACGGGAGGCGCCCCATGCGATTAAGTCCAAATCCGGGAGGATTGTTGCGTAAGCGAGGAGCACCGCGGCCACGCCGCCACTAGCCGCATACAAAATTGTCTCTGACGGCATTAGAAACAAATGCCCGAGCTCGCCGCCGATTGCGCCGCTCAAAAACAAATACAAAAAATGGCGTTGGCCGAGAATGGATTCCAGATCGCGCCCGAGAATGTAGAACACGAGCATGTTTCCCAGGAAATGCCACGGGCTGCCATAAACCAGCGTCGCAGTGACGAATTGCCACGCGTAAGCTTCATGGACGCCGCGATTGCTTAGCGCCAGATAATCGCGCACAAAGCCGGGCGCAAAGGCGTCGAGAAACAACTGCGCGACGAAGCTGGCAACATTTAGCCCAATCAAGGCCAGCAGAACGACGCGTCTGCTTTCTCTCCACGGCTGCGCAAACAATGATGGTTTTCCCCGCGACAGCCGCACCTCAATAGAATACCGCACTGCGATTTTTTTGTCAGCAGAATTTCAATTGGCGCAAGTCCAGTGCTGCCGCCGATGTTCGCCACGGCGAAGCCGTTTCGCCAGTGGGACGAATCCGTCCGTAGGCGGATCTGTGGCGGATCGATCTTATTCGGGGACGAGGACGCGAAGCGATCGCTCATGGAGACTGAACTCCACCGGGCAATTACCGACCAATTCCCCGTCGACTTCGACCGGGACGGATTGATCGCTTTCCACACGCAGTCGACTGGTCTGGAAATATTCAATCTCCGGCACCCGAATGTCGGAGCTAAACACAACGTCCTGGAGATATTTGATAATCTCGAGATAGCCGAGGCGCTTGAAGACGATAACGTCCAACAGACCGTCGTCGATCACCGCGTGTTTAAAAAACGGGAAGGGGCCGCCGTAGAGCCGTCCGTTGCCGACAAGAACGAATGACCCTTCCTCAATCGATGCGTCGTCTGATTGAATGAAGAGCCGTGGCGGTTGCCGCGCCGCGATTTGAGCTGCGGAAATCAAATAACTGAGCGGCCCAAAATTTCGTTTTAATTGGCTGCTTGTTTCTTTCACGACTTGAGCGTCGAGGCCGACGCCCGCGAGCTGAACGAAAAATTTCTGGTTCGCTTTCGGCAGATCGACCGAGCGGGTGCCGTCCGCTCTAATGATATCCCAGCAAAGTTCGAGATCGTGCACCGGCAAACCGAGCTCGGTCGCGAACACGTTCATTGTGCCGATGGGCAGAAGGCCGAGCGTCGTGTTAGTGCCGGCCAGTCCGTTCACCACTTCGTTGATTGTCCCATCGCCTCCCGCAGCCACAATTTTTTCGAAACCTTCCTTTACGCCGCGTCGCGCCATCAGTTCGGCTTCGCCAGTGCGGGTCGTGGCGCAGACAACACAATCGCGCGCCAGCGATTCAACGTGCGCCCGTTTTCGCTGGGCGCGCTCGCTGTGCGCGGCCGGATTAAGAATGATCAGGGTGCTACCAGTCATCTCAGCCGGTTCCGTTTCATCTTTTCTTCAAACATGGTCTGCGTAACGTCTCCGCGTGCAAAAATTCGGCCGCCTCGCATTTATTTTCATCGGCGTATTGTTGATCCTTGGGGCGGTCCTTTTTCTGGCTCTCAACCTGTATGTACAATCACAAGGGACACAAGCGAGGATCCAGCAGGAACTTCGCCAACGCTTTGGCGCGACCTTAAAAATTGGACGCATGAGCGTCACGCCATGGAGTGGTTTGAAGCTCAGCGGCATCACCATCGCGCAGGGAACGACCGGCACTGGCGGCAACTTTCTCGAGGCGAAACATTTTGGTCTGCGAATTGCGTTCTTTTCTCTTTTCTCGCGACGGCTCGTGATTAAGGAGGTATCGCTTGTTAATCCGAGCGTTGTTTGGCCGCAGAACTCGGACGGGAAATGGCGATTGCCGGATCTACGGCGCGAACGTCCGGAAGACATTCCAAATATCGCGGCTAAGTCTGGGAATCCTTCCCCTGGCGAAACAAAAAATACCGCGTTGGCGGCGGAACGTCCTGTGACCGCGAGACCCTCAAAACAGCCGCGGCCGCATCCTAATGAGAAAACAAGTACGGCTGCGGGATTCATCTCCGAAGTTCATAAGGTCAGTCTGACGAACGGGAGTTTTCGTTTTCTCGGTCGCGAAAGCGAATCGGTGGCGAGTTTCGAAGGGGTCGGTTTTCGCGCGGCCGTGAACAATGCGTCTTCCTTGAAGGGGAATGCGCGGGTGGCCAGGGTATCGGTGCGGGATCGCTTTTTCCTCCAGCAATTGAGATCGCCATTGCGCTATGATGCAAACGGTCTCGATCTTTCGCAGATTTCGGCGCATGTGGGCGGGGGAGATGTTACCGGTCGGTTCACCATGCAACCGGAAGCAGAGGAATCGCCATTTCACGTGGAGATGAAGTTCCGCGGCGTGCAGGCGGATCAAATTATTACCGAGGCAGGCGGACCCGGCGGCGTTTTGCAAGGGAAGCTCGAGGGTAATATGAAAACGGAAGGGAAAACGACGGACCCGGACGCACTAGCTGGAAGCGGCGAGATCTTTTTACACGATGGGCAACTTCGGCAATTCAATCTGCTGGTCGCGCTTGGACAGCTCTTTCAAATCGAAGAACTCACCCAGCTGCATCTCGACCAGGCCGAAGCGAAATATCATCTTACTCCGGGCGCGGTCGCGATCGACGAATTAGTTTTGCGATCGGCCAATATTCATCTTTCGGCGACGGGGACAGTGAGCTTTCGTGGGAAGCTTCATTTGAGTTCGAGACTGGCGATCAATGAGAAAATTCGCGCGCAACTCTACAAGCCAATCCGCGCCAATTTCCAGCCAACCGAGGAGCCCGGTTATTCCGCCGTCGATTTCGAAGTCAGTGGAACAGTCGAACGACCAAAGACAAATTTGCTCGAAAAGGTAGTGGGGCGGGATCTGAAAGATCTGGTGAACAGTTTTTTGGGCGGAAAAAGCGACAAGCCGAAAAAGAAAAAGGGCGCGCCGACAAATGTTGAGTCCACGCCGTCGGCTACTCCGGGCACCAGCGCATCGCCCGCCGGGCCCAGTCCGGCCAATTCGCCATGAGAGTGATCGCCGGTCGCGCCGGCGGCGTTCGGCTCACCTCGCCGAAGAGCGGCGTTCGCCCAACGATGGATCGCGTGAAGGCGGCGATTTTCTCCAGCCTCGGCGAAATGGTCATCGGCGCGCGCGTTCTGGACCTTTTTGCCGGCACGGGGGCGCTTGGCATCGAGGCGCTCAGTCGTGGCGCCGAGTCGGCTCTTTTTATCGAAGAAGATCGACAATCGGCCGCGACCATCGAAAAAAACCTGACCAAAACGCAACTCACTGGACGGGTTCGCCAGCAGGACGTCTTTCGTTTTCTGACGACTGCGGCCGCAGCCGCAGAGAAATTCCAAATCGTTTTTGCCGATCCGCCTTACGATCAAACAAAATCCGGTGAGGGTTTTACGGAAAAGCTGCTTGGCAGCAAAGCCCTTCCACAATTAATCGCGCCCGGCGGGTTCTTTATTTTAGAGAAAAGACCAGGTGAGTCTCTTCCGGAAATGAAGTCATGGCGGCTAGTTCGGCAGAAGACATACGGCGCAACCGAGGTGCTTTTCCTTTCAGCAATCAGCGATCGATGCCAGTCCGGCTCGGACAACTCAGAAATTCAGTGATTCGCCTCATCTACAATTTACTCTGGCCGATCGGCCTTCTCGTTTTTCTGCCGGGTTACCTGGTCAAAATGTTTCGGCGTGGCGGCTACCGTCGAAAGTTTGGACAGCGATTTGGCATTTACGATGCGCACCTACGCGCGCGATTACACTGGAAGAAATCGTTTTGGCTGCATGCGGTCAGTGTCGGCGAGGTAACGATTGCGTTGAAGCTGGCCAGGCAAATTCGCATTTTGAAGCCGGACCAGCACTGCGTCCTGACGACGACGACCACGACGGGATTCGCTTTCGCAAATCAAAGCGCGCCCGATTGGATCGAGGTGATGTACAGCCCCCTTGATTTCTGGCCGGTCATGCGCCGCGCGTTCGCCACGATCAGTCCCAAGGCAGTCATTTTGGTTGAAGCGGAAGTCTGGCCCAATTTCGTGGCCGAAGCACACACTAGGGAAATACCGATCGCTTTGGTTAATGCTCGATTGTCGCCGCGGTCCGAGAAACGGTTTCGGATGTTCCGCGGTTTTGTCGCGCCGACATTTCGGCTCCTCGATGCGATTTGCGTCCAAAATCTCGAAGATATTGAGAGATGGAAAGCAATCGGGGTTGAAGAAGGGAAAATTAGCCACGTCGGCAGCATCAAGTACGATCCCGAGAACGTTGAAATTGATCCAGAGCTACCTGCTGCCGTTCTCGCCGGTTTCGGGGTAGAAAAGCGCGCAGTGATTTTCGGAGGCAGCACGCATAATGGAGAAGAGAAAGTTCTAGCCGAAGTGTTTCGTGCTTTGCGAAGGGAGTTTGTCGATCTTCTTCTGGTTCTAGCGCCGCGACACACCGAACGGACCGCCGAAATTCGTCGCGACTTGGAAGGAATCGGATTCCGTGTTGCGCTTCGAAGTCAATCGCCTGTTCCCGATCCATCTCTCGATTGTCTGCTGATCGATTCCACCGGTGAACTGCGCGATTGGTATGGCGTGGCGACACTTGCCTTCATCGGGAAAAGTTTAGTCGCACGGGGCGGGCAAAATCCGGCTGAGGCGATCTTGGCCGGGAAACCGGTTGTATTTGGTCCCCATATGGAAAATTTCGCGGCGTTGGCAAACGCACTGTTGACCGGGCACGGAGCGATTCAAGTCAACTCTCCGACCGAACTACGGCGGGCCATGGCGAATCTCCTGGCAAATCCCGACGATCGCGAAGAAATCGTGCAGAACGCGCGGAAAGCCTTGGATGCACATCGCGGCGCTACCGCCCGCACTGCACGGTTGATGGTCGATCTTGCATTCGCGCGCTGAAAATGCGGCAAGTTTGCCTTACGGCTATCGAATGGAATATTGGGCGGCTTCGTGACCCTATCGTCTAGAGGCCTAGGACATCGCCCTTTCACGGCGGTAACACGGGTTCGAATCCCGTTAGGGTCGCCACCCTTTTTCATAGGTGAAATTGCGGCTCGTCGCGTCATCTCCTAAACTTACCGGTGCGAACGGTCGGCCCTCCCACACGCGATTCTCGAAACGCCAGCATTCGCTCGACACGCCTGGCTGCCTAATTGAAAATACTCTCTGACCCGCATTTCTGCGCGGAATCCGTATGTCTGCCGAGGTTAAAAAGGAGATTGAGCTCGAGATCGCACATCTCTTGTTAATCGACGTGGTCGGTTATTCGAAGCTGCTGGTTAACGAGCAGATTGAGCTGCTCCAGGAGCTGAATCAAATCGTACGAGGCACCGAATGTTTTCGGGCCGCCGAAACAAAAGGCAAACTCATCCGGGTACCAAGCGGAGACGGGATGGCGCTCCTGTTTTTCCAGAGTCCGGAACAACCGGTGCGATGTGCGCTCGAGATCAGCAGAACGTTGCAAGAAGGGCATCCGCATATCCAGCTGCGGATGGGAGTGCACAGCGGCCCAGTGAATCAAGTCACCGATGTTAACGACAAGACGAACATCGCGGGATCAGGGATCAACGTGGCGCAGCGCGTCATGGATTGCGGCGATGCCGGGCATATTCTTTTGTCCGGGCATATAGCGGAAGATTTGACCCACTACCGGCACTGGCAGCCGTATTTGCACGATCTCGGCGAGTGTGAGGTGAAGCACGGGCTGAGGCTGCACCTGGTTAATCTCTACAAAGACAATCTCGGCAACCTACATCTTCCGGACAAACTCAAGCGAAGAAGAAGATGGAAGCAGACGTCCGGTGTTAGCGTCCGTTCGGTCATTACGCCCCGTTGGCCCAAGTATGTGCTTACCGCTGTTCTGCTCGTTTCAGCTGTGGCTTTGGCGATCAGCCTTTCAGTCTTTTACCGACGAGGCTTACCGGCGGTTGCACGCTCCTCTTCGGGGAAAGCCGCCGACGGAGGACTTCCTATTGCGGAAAAGAGTATCGCCGTGCTTCCATTTGAAAACCGCAGCGAAGACAAAGCCAACGCCTACTTTGCCGACGGCATCCAGGACGAGATTCTGACGCGGTTATCCAAGATCGCTGACCTGAAGGTAATCTCGCGCACTTCGACGCAGCATTACAAAAGCGCGCCGGAAAACCTGCGCGAGATCGCAAGGCAACTGGGTGTCGCTCATGTTCTGGAGGGCGGCGTGCAAAAGAGTGGCGACACAGTGCGGGTGAATGTGCAATTGATCAAAGCAGCCAATGATTCCCATCTGTGGGCCGATACATTTGATCGCAAACTGACCGATGTCTTTTCGGTCGAAAGTGATATCGCCAAAGCCATCGCCGACCAATTGCGCGCAAAACTCACTGGCCAGGAAGAGCAAGTCATCACCGCCAAACCGACGGACAATCCTGAAGCATACGATGCCTACTTGCGTGGGCTGGCTTATACACTGAAAACGACAACTTCACCCCCCAACGCCCTTGCCGCGCAGAAATATCTGAGAGAAGCGGTGCGGTTGGACCCGAAGTTTGCCCTAGCCTGGGCGCTGCTGTCGTACGCGGATGCGAGCGGCTACATCGTACAGAGTCTTCAACCAACGGTCGCCCTCCGTGAAGAGACGCGGCAGGCAGCCGAAACCGCGCTCACTCTTCAGCCCAATCTCGGCGAGGCCGTATTGGCCAAGGGCCATTACCACTACGCCTGCCTGAAGGATTACGACACGGCGGTGCGTTACTTTGAGCAAGCACGTCCGCTTCTACCCAATAGCAGCCGGATTCCTGAATCGCTCGCCTATCTCACGCGGAGGCGAGGCCAGTGGGACCGGAGCGAGTCGTACTTCAACGAAGCCGAGCGCCTCGACCCGCGCAACGTTACCATGCTCAACGAGCACGCGACATCCTACATCAGTCTTCGTCGTTTCCCCGAGGCACTGCGAAAGCTTGATCAGGTGCTCAATATCGTCCCGGATGACGTCGATACCCTCACGTTCAAGGCGGCTATCGCACAAGCCAAGGGCGACCTCCCGCGGGCTGCTGCACTCCTAGCTCCGCTGCATCCGAGCACCGACGACTCCTATATGTTGGAAACACAAGTTTACCAAGAGATGTTGGAGCGCCGCCCTGCACAAATCATCCCTCGGCTAAAGGAAATACTTACCAAGCCTGATCCAGCGTTGGGTCCCATCAATGGCGAACTGCGCTTTTGGCTAGGCTGGGCCCAAGAAGTCGCCGGCGACCATGCCGCCGCAAAGGAAACTTGGCGACAGGCGCGCAGCGAACTGGAATCTTTTCTCAAAGAACAGCCGGACAATTATTTGCTCATTGGAGATCTCGCTCTGACCAATATGGCCCTCGGCGACAAAGCCGCCGCGTTGGCTCTGTCGGAACGGGCCATCGCCGTGAATCCGATCGAGAAAGACGCGATAGTTGGTCCCATTCCGATCGAGATCCTGGCGCGGGTGACGGCGCAGATGGGAGAGCCCGACCGTGCCATCGTCGCTTTACGCAAACTACTCTCGATACCGGGCGCTGGCGCTTTCCCTGCGGGCCCGCTCACTCCTGCACTTCTCCGGCTCGATCCCATGTTCGATCCGCTCCGGAACGATCCGCGTTTCCAAAAACTCGCGTCGGCCGAACTGAAATAATCAGGTTTCTTTCTGTTCTGAACAGCGTAGTGTGCGCCTCTCGTAGCCGTAATTTACCTAGGAAAGCGCCGGCATAGCTCAGCTGGTCCAGAGCGGCTGATTTGTAATCAGCAGGTCGTCGGTTCGAATCCGACTGCCGGCTCATCATTTTTTCACAAGGATTGCACCAAGAAATCGCTCCGGCGCGGGCGAATCCGGTTCGGCTCGTATAATCTGCGCAACCGTTGGCGATCCTTTAATC
>WNGN01017207.1_pt1 | contig 13156 bp, 10 predicted proteins | sample 5400561 | NCBI WGS metagenome assembly WNGN01 (sample SAMN13153379, study PRJNA577476) | soil metagenome | isolation source: 115 cm soil or saprolite under Garry oak tree replicate 2 | place: USA:California | collected 2016-06-15
GATCTTGCCCGTCGCCTGGACGTAGCCGATCACCCCGCCGCGGACCAGCGGGTTGTCGCAGTGCGAGGACACCCCGATGTAGATCCGGCCGCCGGAGACCGTCGGCGATGACCACTGGAAGTAGTCGCTGACGGTCGCGGACGGGATCGCGATCACCGAACGCCACTTGCGCGACAGGTCGGAGGCCCGCAACGCGTACAGGTAACCATCCGGCGCACCGACGTAGACCGTGTCCTGGCCATCTGCCGGGTCCCTGGCGACCGTGGCGGTCGCGATGATGCCCCCGGCCGTGCAGGTCTCGTGCGGCTGGAAGCCGATGAACACCTTGGCCATCACCTTGCCGGTACGCTCGTTCAGCTTGTAGAACCAGCCGGTCCGCGAGCCGATGAACACGGCGCCGTCCGCCACGGTCGGGCTGGCGTTGAACGTCGGGCCCGGCTGGCCGGGCTGAGTCGGCTGGTCGCCGACGAAATGCCACTTCTGGACTAGCGCCCCGGCATTGCCCGGCGTGATCGCGACCTGCGCCGTGTTATCGGAGGTATGCGACGGACCCGCCAGGTACGCGGGCCAGTCCGCCGGCCCGACCGCCCCGGGCCCGGCCGCACCCGCCGCCGGTGTCACCCCGCCCAGAGCCGAAACCGCCACCAGCACGCATCCCGCCACCGCACCGCGCCGCAACACGCCCATCGCCATCACATCCCGCTTCCGAATCGCCAGCCGTGGGACCCACCAAGCTCCCGCCCATTCGACGCGCTCCATGCCCGCCCGGTTGACCTCAGCGGGCTTATTTCGGGTCGATCCAGCAGTTCGGCGAACCGGTCCCACTGCCTGTAGTCGTGTGGAGAAATCCGCTGCCTGAGTCACCAGGCACCGCACGGGCTGACTTCCGCACACCGCGGTCGCGGTGATCCGCCGGCGACGGCCTGATCATGCCGACCGCTTGCGACGAAGCATGCCATGCGCCATATTGGGCAGTACGTGGGCAGTACGTCGATCACGAAACAGCAAGAAGCAGCCTGGGATAACGCAATGCAGCCATTCCGTCGCCGCGGCGCCCAATCCCGCAGCGTCCGACTGAGGGGCCCAACGAGCCCGTCGCCCCGCCATCCTGCGTCACGAGCTAGCGCCAACTCGGTGCGGCTCATGCAACGTCGGCCATACCGTTACGCCCTCGCTCTTGTTCTAGCCTGCGCTAGCCTTGTCGCACTGATACTCCTTTACGCTGACCGCTCCATTCCCATCAAAGACAAAGCCACGCAAGTCGGCGCAGGGCTTGCGGCATCGATTATCTTCGCGGTTATCTATACAATATTCGCTAACCGGGAGTACGCCGAACTGATCAGATCGGAAATAGCGGACCAGCTCGCGGATCATTTAAATAACATCCTGCATCACATCAGGCAATTGGATCAGCTTTTCCTGCCAACCGATCAGTATCCTGCCACGCAGGAATTCGACTCGCGTTTCAATAGGGACTTAACTCAAGATCTATGCAGCTCGAGTTTCTACTTCTTTCGCGGCACCAGTGCCAAGTACGTGCCCGCGAGACTCCGCATCGCCGATCATCACCTTGAAGTCTGCCAGGTGATCCTCCTGGATCCCCGGGACAGCGCGACCATCGAGGCGCGCGCGATAGATCGGCGCCGCCGACCGGAGTCTGAAGGCAAGACCCTCCCCGAGATAGAGAACGAAATACAAGGCGAGATCCTCCTCGCGCTTGTTGCGCTCTTCGACTGTCGGGATCAATGTGATGTCGAGGTTGGATTCTCGACCAGCACGTCACCGGTTCGTATCGAAGTCTTTGACAACGCGATCTACACATCCCTCTATAGATCGCCCGATTCTGAGCGCAACACCCATCCCGAGACTGCGCGGTTTAGTAAGGACAGCCAGACTTATCTGATATTCAGGGACGAGTGCCGACGCCAGATGCAGCTAGCGTCCTCGCGCAAACACTTCACCACTGGCGAGTCGGATCTAAATCTCTGCCAGTACGTAGCTACGCTTGGCTTCACCGGTATCGGCCTTGCAGAACTTCAAGCCCAGAGAATCGAGTACTCCAATTTTATAGCGCCGTTTAGAGGCGCCCTGGCTATGGGAGCGACAACATGACCGCAAAAAGGCGCTGGGAGTCAAATGTCATAGCGGGTGCCGCGACAGTGCATAACAGCCAGTTCCTGCTTCTCAAACGAAGCGGCCGCGAGTCGTTCCTGCCCAATGTCTGGGGGATACCGGCTGGCCAGGTAGAACCTGGCGAGGACCCTCGCGAAGCTTGTCGCCGAGAGCTATATGAGGAAACAGGCCTCCAGGGGACCGTCCTTGAGCTAGTGGGGTACTCAAACTTCGTGAGCAGGCGAGGAGATGTGAACCTCAGCAATGTTCAACTTAACTTTCTCGTACGGGTCGACGATCGTGATGTCAAGCTGGACGGCACCAGTCACTCTGAGGCCCGATGGATTTCATTGGACGATCTCGACAGCAAGCTGCTTGACCCATTCACAAGAAACATCATGATCGAAGCGCGCAAACATTATGGAGAGGTAGGCGTACGCTAATTTTAGCTAGTGAAGGGAACCGCTTGGAGACGTTCGGCCAGTTCTTAAAGCGTCTCGAGGCGCTTGAGTGGAAAGATGTTGGGCAATTCGATCCTGATGTGCTCACCGTCCTTGCCGAGGTTGGGCGTCAGCCGGGATTGGTTCATGACGCGGTGAATTCGTGGAGCGCCAAGGGTCTTGAGAAGCGCCAGCTGAGTTGCCACGACACCGCGACTCATTATAAATGGTTTCTGCACTTTCATGAGAAGCAGCGCTTCAAGGTCTGGCTGCATCAATATAAGTCGGCCAGCGAAAGACGGCTGGGTCACGCGGAAGTGCCTCATAACCATCGTTATTCACTTGCTTCTGTCATCTTAAGTGGCGGCTTCGTTCATCACTACTTCGATCGGACCGGCGGTGTCTTGAAAGAGTCCGGGAGTGCGCGTCACAGTTATCGGGCGGGTGACGCTTACACGATTGGCTGGGAAGAAGTGCACAAGCTGAGCGATATCGATGACCGTACATTCACGCTGGTTGTCGAGAGCCGACCCGTGAGGCACTTTAGTGAGGCTTACTATGCCGCCTCGGCCGAACCGGTTATCTTCCGTGACTTTGTGAAGCTGCATCCGCAGCTCGCTGCGGAAATGCGGCTCATCGCCGACGCGGGAAGAAGTATCCCGAGCGACATTGGCCTCGATCCGCCGCGTGAGTTCTGGCAGTGACGGCAAGCAGCGGCATGGGAATGGGAATGGGAATGGGAATGGGAATGGAGCCCGCCATGAATCCACACCTATATCTGGAACGTTCAGCGCAACGTGCTGATATTTCGCAAGCCTCGAAGGTTTCGCGGCGTTTCTTCCTATTTAAGATGCCACTATCGGAATTGGCGGCTGCGCGTACCATAGACCTATGATCACTTCTCGGTGACGGAGGGCGTCTTGGGGGGAGAAGGGCGTGACCCGGCTGTGGACGCAGGTCACAGGACACCGGACAACGAGATGCACGGGCTTCTTCAGTTCACGTGCGGCCTGCCGACGCCGGATCTGTCGAATCATCGCGTCTCGGCGGTATCGCGGGCGGTGACGGTCGGCGATGTCTGGGAAAGGCGGCGGAACCTTCGGTCGTGGCTGCTCCCGCCGGGAAACGACTTCCAGTTGCACGGCCTCACTGATCTCTTCGGCGGCTGCACCGTGCTCCCGCCACATACGTGGCTGCAACAGTTGTCCCGGCATGCGGCCATTGAGCTGCGCGACTATTCCTCACGACGCCCGGGAGAGCCGCCCCCAGCGGGGTTTCCTGAAGCACTCGACTGGCACCAGCCGCGAGGCGACGGCACGGCTCCTTGGACGCACTTCCTTCGCGTTCAGCGGGCGCGGGACGACTCCAACCGAGCTCTTCTTCTGCGAGTTCCTCGCGCAGCGGCGCGGAGCCATCTTCGCCTCGCACGTCAGCGAGCGGATCTACAGCATCTGGCTGCCACCGGGCGTGATCAGCCTGGACGACGGTGACCCGCAGCGGGACGAGGACGCCTGCTTCGCCGTCTTGCCGGTCGTCAATGTCGTGCGCCGGCCATATGGGCTCGACTGGCGATATGCCATGTCGGTGACTGCCCTGTTCGTGCCGTGGCGGCCCGCGGACCGGGGCAAGCAGCCTGCGCCGCCCGAGCCGCGTTCGATGAGGCCCCAGGAGATCGTCGACCTCATCGCGTCCACCGGCGGCAACTCGACCTACCTGCGGGACTCGGGCGGCCTGCGTTGGACGCTGTCCGAAGACTCGCCGCTGTGCGCCTACCTCAAGAACGTGACCAGCGACCAGCGGCGTGACTTCTGCCGCCAGTACGGCGGGCCCGACAAGAGCCGCACCTGGCCAAGCCAGACGCTGCGGCACTGGATCGAACTGCTGCTCATGACCGTCGCCGAGGTTCCCAAGGGACAGGACGAACGTGAGGACGACCGGCTTCTCCCCGAGCAGCAGCAGGCGGACGACCGGATCCTCTCCGACGAGGTGCTGAGATGCCTGCGCGTGAACGGGATCTGGTCCGCCGTGCTTCTCACCGACTCGTTCTCGTTCTGCACCGGGACCTCGCGGCTGGCCGACGATCGCTGGTGGCCTGGCCAGATGAACCCGTTCCCGGACACCATCGACGCCATGTCCACCGGCATTCCCGACGACTTGAAGGCGGTATTCGATCTGCTGGCCCGGCGGGATCGCGGCTTCCTGCCGGCGCCCGACGACCGGATCGACGTCCTTTCCACTGGTGGCAAAGCGCATATTACCTGGCGGATTCCCCGCGAGAACATCATGATCACGGCGTACAGCCGGTCCGCCGATGACTTTCCTTCTTTCTCATCGCTCTATCTCGTCGGCTGGTTCGTCTACATGGCCGTCGGCGTGACCTGCGCCTGGCAGACGATGTACTCGCTGACCCATGACACCGACAGGCTCAGAGACGTCGCCGAGCTCTCGCAGCTCGGGCATGACCGGATCATGGACCTCGAAGACGTCTATGAGTTCGACGTGGCATGGCCCGCGTACGCCCAGTTCTACCGCCATGTGCGCGAGCTTCTCGGCGTCGACCGGGAGTACGCGGAGATCAAGGAGCGGCTCGATCTCCTGTTCCGGTTCGCGCAGGTCGAGCAGCGGACTAAAGAGGATCGACTGCGGGACGAGGAGATCAGGCTGGGCACCGAGGAGCAACGGCTATCACTGACCCGTTCACATACTGTCGAGTACGTCGCGGCCGTCATCGCCTTCCTCGTGCTGCTGGTAACGGTATTGACCTTGCTGATCGACGTGTACAAGGCGCACTTTATTCACGTGAATGTCGTGGTTATATCTTTCGCAAGTGCCGTGGCGGCCGGCGTCGTCGGCTTCATCTGGCTGGCGCTGCGAATCAGGAAGATCGACAACGACAGGGAAACGGCACGACTGGCACTCGCGCGTCTTGCCCGCTCGCCCACCTCCCCGTCCTAGCGCGAGTAATACCCCCGGCCGCTGGAAGGTGACAGGAGACAGGAGACAGGAGAGTGCAAGTGTCGCAACGGCGCGATGATCGATGGCTGCGGAGCCACTGGTTTCCATCTGGCCCGACCGGAGGTTCGACGACCCAGGGAAGCGCCTTTACGCGGGGCATAGAGAACGGTGAGCCGTACCGGCTGTACCTCGTCACCAACCCAACGGTGCAGGCCAGCCTGAACCTGAAGCCGTTCGGTATCCGCGTACAGCCCGTCGACTTCTGCGCCGATCACTTCGAGTTCCGCCGTGCCGACTATCCGGTATCTCAGTTGCTCACCCTCTTCCGCCTCGCACACGCGAGGTCATCCAACGACCAGCAGCGGGTCATGCCCCGATGGATGATCGTCGACCTTGTGCTCATGCCGTCGGCCGTGCTTCTCGCGGTGGCCGGGCAGGATCATGTCATCTCGGTCGCCCGCGAACTGGAAAATAGCCACGACAAGGTGATTCACGGGCATGGCCGCGTATACGCGGCCATGCTTCGTGATCTGCTGCAGATGGCGTACCACCGCGGCTATTCCGGCCCGCTGCCAGTGGCCGGGTACGCCGCCATTCCTACTCCAGTCGCTGGCCGCTGGGTCGGCGGCTCGCTGTGGTGGTCACTTATACCCGGCAAGAGGCTTGGCTACAGCGTCAGGCGCATCGCCCTGGAGTGTTACGGTGCCGATCATGAAGTGGGTGTGACGCAGTTCGACGACCTGCGTGCCCTGCATGTGCAGAAGGACTTCGGCAAGCTGCGCGTGACGCACACAACCCTCGCCGCACATCCACGGGACTACACCTTCGTCTACGAGGTAGATCTGCGGAAACTGCCGCGAGACGGCCGGCCGGCGCCGGCCGACCAAGATGCGGACAGATCCCGTGAGACCGAACTCGGCCCGGACGCCGCCAAGCTGACGAAGCAGCTGCGCGAGATGCAGCAGCATATCGCGCAGGGCGTCAACCACTACGTCAAGCCGCAAGCGGACGGTAACAGCAACCCCTGGCCGGTCATCTACACCGACCGCGATCCGCGCCTTCCCGAGATTCCGGCTAACCCGGGACAACACGACGAAGCCGGCCAGGACGCCGATCGCCTTCCGGCCGCTGGCCTCAGGATCGGGCATCCGTACCAGGCATATATCGTGTCCAACGCAAGTATGTTCCCTAACCTGAATCTTGCGCCGTTCGGAGTTTCCCTCAAGCAGATCAACTTCTGCGAGGAAACGTTTAAGGCGTCGAGCGGAAAGGACTACCCCGTGCCGGGCCTGCTGAACCTTCTCAGCCGGGCAATTACGCTGAGCTATTCGGAGAGCGGCCTGGGCATGCCGCCGTGGGCCATGGTCGAGCTGGCCATTATGTCATCCGCCGTCGTGCTCATCATGGCCGATCAGAACCACTTGCACGAAGTTGCCAGGCGACTTGCCCAGGAGCCCGTCACCCGCGACCGCCGCACCCGGCTGGTCCCGCTCGCGGAGGACGACCGGGACCGCCTTCGCAACGCCAATTCGCTGCGCGTTCTCCTGGAGTCGGCGAAAGGGATGAAGTATACCGGGCCGCTGCCGATCGCCGGCTACGCGGCCACGGCAACCCCTCGATGCGGCCGCTGGGTCGGCTGGTCACTGTGGTCGCTCGTGCCAGGCGAGAAACTGGGCTACACCGTTAAGCGTCTCGCACTTGCCTGCTATGGCGTGACGGCGCAGACCGCTGTCATCCAGCTTCACATGTCGCGTGGTCTCGATGTACTCGCGAAGTTCGGAACGCCCAAGCTCATCCGCATGGACGTTCCCGCCCATCCGGCACCGCATGCGCTCGTCTACGAGCTCGACGTCAGCGAGCTACCTCCCGACGGCTCGCCGGTCCCGGCCGCCCCGGCGCGCAAGGCGACGTGCCAGCTTGATCCGGACGGTGCTGACCTCGGCAGGGACCTGGCGAACATGCAGCGGGAGATCGAGCAGGGGACGGAGTACTACCTGCTCCCGCGGTCGTCAGGAAGGGTCAGGTCGCCGATGATTCCCGTCTGCCGGCGAGCCCGCTTGCGCCGCAGGCTGTGGTTCTCCGGCAAGACCCTGATCAGGCAGGCAAGAGCGCGGCGAGCCGGGAGACGGCGCGCGAATCTGGCGCCGTGACCTCGCTCAGATGCTGACCAAGGTTGCGAGCTCGCCATCCTGTTTGCGGCATTCGAAGACCTGCGCACCGAGATCGCCATCGCCATCGCCATCGCCAGGATCCGGCCCGATCGCCGATCCTGACCGAAGCGCTCAGTAACCGGAACTGCGGCAGGCAGCCTGCGCCGGCCTAGCCCACCAGCTCAAGGATCAGCAGATTGCACGCACGTACCTGCGCTTGTTCGCTGATCCGGATGCGGGCATCGTCATCGACGCGCTCCGCGGGCTCGGGTCCGTGCGGCCGCTTCAGCAGCCGACGGCGGGCTTGGAAACCCGGTCGTCCGCGAGTTGCCGAGCGTCGTCATGTCGTCCGTCGTCTGGCTGGTTGAGCACCAGGACTCAGAGGTCGTCGCCAGCGCGCTGCGGGTACTCGAGGGCCGCGAACTCTCCGCCAGCCTCCTCGCCCAGGTCACCACGCTGCTCGGACGGGAAGGCAGATCGGTTGCCGAGGGTGCGCGCATCGTCCTGGACGGCCAGGACCTGCCGGATCGGCTGCTCGGTCAGGTGCATCGCCTCCTACCAGCCCCGGAGGGCTCGGCCGCTTCCGGTAGACCAGTTCTGCGGACACGGGCACTTGGTAGGTAGGGCGAAGCAGCACCCTGGCCGTCGGGCGCGTCACCCCGACTTCTCACGACAGAACACCTAGCCAGCGGAGGGGTCGCGCGGAGGCCGACCGGGCCTGTGCATCTGCCTGGCGTGGCCGGGCAGCCGGCCGGCCTCGGCCAGGGCGCGGCGCAGCAGGAACTCGATCTGGGCATTGGTGCTGCGCAGCTCGTCGGCGGCCCATCTGGCCAGGGCGTCGTGCACCGCCGGGTCCATCCGCAGCAGTACTCCCTTGCGCTCAGTCATTCTTGCGCTCAGTCATCCTTGCGCTCAGTCATCGCAGTCCGCCTCGGCCGTCTCATCCCAGTCTCGCCCGGCTCTCAGTGGTACAGCGATCCGGTGTTCACTACCTGCTGTGTAGCCTGCTCGCTGCACAAGACCACGAGCAGGTTGGAAACCATCGCGGCCTTTCGCTCCTCGTCCAGGTCGACGACGCCTTCCTCTTCGAGCCGCTGCAGGGCGAGCCGGACCATGCCGACGGCGCCTTCGACAATGCGCTGCCGCGCGCCGACGACCGCGCTGGCCTGCTGCTGGCGCCGGCCTGACTCGCGCCGTGAGCTCCGCCGACAGCCGCTCGGTGATCTCGTCGGCGTTGTCCCGCAGCGACAACGCATCGCTGCCCCGGCTGTTGTACGGATACCTGGACGCGATATGCCGGACGGCGGTCTCCGTCTGGACGATCACGAAGTGCCTGTAGTCGTCGACGGCGTAACTGGCGTGCGCGGTGTCCTGAACTAGCCAGACCACCACGGCGGCGATCTCGATCGGGTTGCCATCGGCATCGTTGACCTTAAGCTGCGCCGACTCCTGGTTGCGGATCCTGGTCGAGACAACGATCCGGTTGGTGAACGGGTTCACCCACTGCAGCCCGGGCTCGCGGATCGTACCGCGGTACTTGCCGAACAGCTGGACGACGTGGGCACGGCCGGGAACGACGGCGGTCAGGCCCCTGAGCACCAAGACTCCGGCGGCGAGGAGGATGGCGGCTAGCCAGATCAGCGCCGTCGCGGCGTCGCCGCTGTAGCGGCCGGCCAGCCAGATGAACGTGACTCCGGCGGCCATGATGACCAGGCCAAGCACCAGCATCCGCAGGCCGGCCACGAACCGCGCGGTCCGCTCGGCGACCTGCTGGGCGGAAGGCCGACCGCGCTCCGCGTCCTGATCGCGAGCTGCCATCTGGTTCACCTCCATTTGACGGGCTTGATACCACATGCTTATCATACTGATATCAGTTTTTCAACAAGCTCCCGGGCCGACTGCGGGCCGACTGCGCACCCGCACACGAGCGAGCCTGACGGGCGCGAGCCGGTAGGTGATGGGGCGGGTGTCGCCGGGCATGGCAGGCGGCGTGGCGTTGATCTCTTCCAGCAGCAGTTCCAGCGCACGGGCCACCTTGGGGGCGCCGGGCCGGTCAAGCCGGACGGTGATCGCGTCCGGGGCGTAGATGATGACGCCGGCCAGGCCGCGGATGATCGTTTCCCTGGTGGTGGCCCGGTACTCGTCGTCGTCTTGCAGGTAGGCGTTGAGGTGGCTGGCGAGCCAGTGCTCGGCGTTGTGCGCAAGCAGCCGCAGCACCATCTGCAGGCTGCGCCGGCCGGCGCGCAGCAGCGCGACCCGGGCATGCGGGTCGATGACGTTGGCGGGCAGTTTCGCGGGGATCTTGCCGCGGGCCGCTTCGGCTTTGGACAGGGCCTTCTCCGCCCGGGCTATTGTCCGCTGGGCGGCGGGGATCAGCCTGCTGTTCTTGGCGGCGGCGGCGATGGCCGGGTCGGCGAGCATGACGGCGTAGTCTTCCCGGGCGGCGGCCAGCGTTTTCCCGGCCCGCTGCGCCGCGGCGTTCGCGGCCTTGCGGACCGGGTTGTCTATCACCTTGGTGTTCGTCTCGACCGCCGCGGCGCAGTCGCAGATCTTGTCGATGCCGTAATTCTCCGAGGCGTACTTGAGGAAGTTCTCCTCCCGCCACCGTGACTTCAGCCAGGCCAGGATCTCCGCCGGGCAGGCATCAAAGTCAGAGGTGAGGACCTGCAGCGCGACCTGCCCGCGCTCAAACAAGGTCAGCTGCCGGGCCTGGCCGTAGTCCTCCAGCTGCACTGTTTCCTCGGCCCAGGCGACCTGGCGTGTCTTCCCGTTAACGGTGACGGTGGTGATGACCGGCAGGCCCGCGGGCACGGCCAGCGGCGCGCGCCGGTAGGTCACCCAGTGCACGTCCTGCTCGCGGCAGTGCCTGAACACCTGCGGGCAGGCGCCGCCGCGATCGAACCCGAGCATGATCGCCGCGCCGGGTGGCGCGGCTTTCTTCAGCTCGGCCAGCGCCTTCGGCAGCGTGACCGCCAGGCCGGACGGCTCCCCGGACGCAGCCCTATGCTGCGCTCTCGAGTGTCGCGGCCCACGTCCGCAAGGGCCGCTCGTATATGTGCAGAGTCGCCACACCCTTCTCCGGTCGAGGATGCGGGAGGTGCGTGCTGGCCCAGTCCACTGCGGCGAGGAGCCGGAACCCATTCCCCATGAGCAAGAGCGCCTGCAGCTCGTCGTCGTCGACGCCCCCTACGTAGTCGGAGATCGTCGAGCGGTAGCAGGAGAGGTCCTCTCGCGTCGCGTCGACCGCCAACTGGTAGACGTCGGCCGCAGGGACGCCGAAGCCCGACCATTCCCAGTCGAACGCGACAATCGCGGGACCGGTGTCGTCGCCCAGGAGCCGCAGGTTCTTGGCGGCCAGATCGCCGTGGACGAGTGTCCGGGGTAGGTTGGCGCAGATCGCCTCGATGCTGGTCCAGCTGGACTCGATCAGCTCGCAGGACGAAAGGAGTTCTTTCAGCATGCGGCGGTCGTCCGCACGCAGGGCCGGGTTGTCGAAGCTGCCGAGGACCGTAGTGCGCGCGGCACGCAGATGCTCAAGGTAGTAACCCGGGCCGCGGGCGGGCAGGAACGGCGCAAGGTCGAGCTCGGCAGTGGCGCCGTGCAGTGTGCCGAGCCACCGCGCGGCGAGGCGTCCGTGCTGCGCGAGCGAGCACCGGCCATCGCCGGGGTCCTCAATGAACAGCCACGCAAACTCCTCGTCCCAATCGTCGGCAAACCCCAGGCTGCGAAGCGCCGGTGAGGGCAGCCGGGGGAGGACGCCGTCGTAAATCGTTCGCTCGGCGAGGACCGCCTCCCTGCTCCCGCGCTTCGCGATGACGCTGGTGCCGTCCGCGAGCGCGAGCCGGTAGATCTGCGCCCTCTTGTGCGGGCGGAGGCGATCGACGCGATCGACGCGCGTCCCCGCCGACGCGATCGTCTCCCAGGCTCTGACGACAGGGTGATCGAGAGGGCACGGTACAGCGGCGCGTTTTCGGCCCTGTCGAGCTGGCGCGCCGCCGCACGGCGTCCCCGCGCCTGCGGCTGGCCGCACCGCTTGATAGGCCCGGCTGGTGCCGGACGGTGTCGCGTGGACCACGCGGCCGTGTTCGAGCTCGAGCCGGGCATCGCAGCCGCTGAGTGTGCTGGCGCGGTGCGCGATCATAAACGTGGTGCGCCCGCGCATAAGCCGCCTCATCGCCCGGAGGATCTCCGCCTCGGTCCGTACGTCGACGGAGCTCGTCGGCTCGTCAAGGATCAGGATCGGCGCGTCCTTCAGGAACGCCCGGGCAAGCGCGATCCGCTGCCGCTCGCCGCCCGACAGGCGTACTCCGCGCTCCCCAACGGGGGTGGCGTAGCCGTCCGGTAGTGCGCAGATAAAGTCGTGCGCGCACGCGGCCTTCGCGGCCGCTACTATGTCGGCGCGGCCGGCGCCCGGGCGGCCGTAGGTGATGTTCTCCGCGATGCTCGCCGAGAACAGCACGGGCTCCTGAAGCACGATCGCGAACTGGTTGCGGACGTCGGCCACCCTGTAGTGGCGAAGATCGACGCCATCGAGCAGGATCTGGCCGGCGCTCGGGTCGTAAAAGCGTGTCAGGAGGCTCAGCAGCGTCGTCTTCCCGGCCCCGGTCGTCCCGGCGATCCCCAGCCGCCCCCCGGCTGGAACCTCAAAAGAGATGCCGTGAAGCACGCGATGGCCAGGCTCGTAGCCGAACGACACGTTACGGAAGGCGACGGCGCCGGTCGCGCGCGCCAGGGGCCGCGCATCCGGCGGATCGACGAAGTCCGGTGCCTGGTCGAGGACCGAGTAGACGCGCTCCGCGCTCGCCAGCGAGGACTGCAGGGCCCCAGCCTTCTTGCTCGCGGTCTTGAGTGGGTCGTAAAGCTGCTGCAGATAGCCGATCACCAAGACGAGCTCGCCAAGGGTGATCACGCCAGCGAGCACGCTGCGCGTCCCAAGGAAAAGAACGGTTCCCATGCCGAAGCCGATCGTTGCACCAACGACGATGCCGAAGCGCCCCTCGGCGAACGAGAGGCTCACTTTAGCGCGCACGCTCGCGGCGGAACGGTCTGCGAAGCGATCGCGCGCATGGTCCTCGCGGCCGAATGCCTTCAGCACCCGCAGCGCCGCCAGCGACTCCTGGACGACGGACAGCGCCGAGCTCTCGAGCCGCTTCGCGTCGTGCCACTGCGTGCGAAGACGCTTGCGGTAGGCCCTCATCACAAGGAACAGAACGGGGGCGATGGTCAGCGCGACAAGGGCGAGCTGCCAATCGATCCTGGCCGTTACGTAGATCATCCCGGCGACCGTCACGGCCGCAGTGAAAAACGGGATCAGGCCGGCGACGGCGATCGTCTGGATCGCGGTCGCGTCGTACTGGATCCGGTAAGCGGAGTCGGCCGTTCCCCTCGAGTCGTGATACGCCAGGGACAGGCGCTCAGCATGGCGGAACAGGCGGCTGCGGAATCCAAGCAGCAGTTTCTCGCCCGTGTAGGTAGCCAGCACCAGGTTGCCGAATTCCG
>WNGN01002156.1_pt1 | contig 13151 bp, 12 predicted proteins | sample 5400561 | NCBI WGS metagenome assembly WNGN01 (sample SAMN13153379, study PRJNA577476) | soil metagenome | isolation source: 115 cm soil or saprolite under Garry oak tree replicate 2 | place: USA:California | collected 2016-06-15
GCGATCGCATGGGCGAACTCTCCGGTCTTGCGGCAGGCTTTGACATATCCCCATTTTGCCGACGGCGTCATGGCCGGAACGCGCACGGCATCGACGATCTCGCCGGGCTGCAGCGCGGATTCCAGCGCGCCCGTGACAAAATCCTCGATGGCGAGATTGCGAGTTCCTGCAAGACTGCGCAGCGTGACCCTTGCCCCCAGCGCCGCCAACGCCGAGATCCAGTCCGCAGCAGGATCGGCGTGACTGAGCGATCCGCCGATCGTGCCGCGGTTACGGACGGCCCTGTAGGCAATGGCACCGGCGACGCGCCGCATGGCGCCGCGCGTCACGTCAGGTATTCGCCCATCCTCGATGTCGCCATGGGTGATGCAGGCGCCGACGACGAGTTCATCGCCGCTGCGTTCCGCCTGCTTCAGTTCGGAAAGTCCCGATATATCGACGATCAGATCCGGTTCGACCAGCCGCAGGTTAAGCATCGGGCCAAGTGACTGGCCTCCTGCGATGATCTTGGTCATGCCGTCCGCATTGGCCATCAAGGCCAACGCAGCATTCAAATCGACAGGGCGCTCGTACGCGAACGCTGCCGCTTTCATGCGGCCGATCTTTCCGCGGCGCGCGCCGCCAGAATAGCCTCGACGACCCGACGCGGCGAGATCGGCGAATGCAGGAGTTCAACTGCAAGCGGCCGCAGCGCGTCGTTCACGGCGTTGGCGATGGCCGCTGGCGGCGCGATGGCGCCGCCTTCGCCGATGCCCTTGACACCGAACATGGTGTAGGGCGATGGCGTTTCCATGTGATCGAGGCGGGGCTCGGGGACCTCGGTCGGACCCGGAAGCAAATAGTCGGCAAGCGTTGTCGCAAGCGGTTGTCCGGCGGCGTCGAACGGCATTTCCTCATACAGCGCGGTGCCGATGCCTTGCGCAAGGCCGCCATAAATCTGGCCGTCCACGATCATGGGATTGACCAGCACGCCACCGTCCTCGACGATGACGTAGTCGAGAATCTCGACATCGCCGAGCTCCGGATCGACCGCGACGGTAACGGCGTGGGCCGCATAACTGAAGGTGCCGCTGTCGCGCTGCGGCTTGTAGCCGCTGGTCGACTCCAGTCCTCCGGGATCGACATCCGGCGGCAGATCCTGCGGACGCCGATACCAGGCATGAGCGATTTCCGCCAGGCTGATGCTGCTGGTTGGTCCGCACACACGGCCGTCGCGCAGTGTAACCATTGCCGGATCAAGTTGAAGAAGCCTGGCGCCGATTCGTTTGGCGCGCTCGCCGATTTCAGTGCAGGCGGTACCAACCGCACCACCGGCCATGACCATCGAGCGTGAGCCCCAGGTTCCCGTCGAATAGGGCGTGATGGCGGTATCGCCATGCACGACACGCACCTTCTTCGTATCGAGCCCTAGAATTTCGTGCGCGACCTGGGCCAGCGTCGTCTCGAGGCCCTGGCCGTGCGAATGCACGCCGACCCTTATCTCGAGTCCACCGTCCGGCGTCATGCGCGCATTGGCCTGCTCGTGTCCGGGCACCATTGGAATGCCCCAGCCGGCGTATACCGATGTGCCGTGCGCGGCCTGCTCGCAATAGATCGACAGGCCCACGCCGACCATCCGGCCATCCGGTTCTTGCGTGCGCTGACGCGCCCGCACAGCCGCGATATCGATCGCTGCCAGCGCGCGCCGCATCGCTTGCGGGTAGTCGCCGCTGTCGAAATGCTTGTTGGTGATATTGTCGAATGGCATTTCATCCGGGCACACCAGATTGCGCAGCCGGACCTCGCCCGGTTCAATACCGGCTTCGACGGCCACGGCATCGAGCATGATTTCCAGCGCGAAGCAGACGCCGGTGCGGGCAACGCCGCGATAGGGCAGGATCGGACATTTATTGGTCGCGACCGAGAAGGTTCGGCAGCGATAGGCCGGCATTCGGTAGGGACCCGGCAGGATGCTCGCCACCTGCGCGGCCTCGAGACAGGCGGAGAAGGGGTACGACGAATAAGCGCCGGAATCGACGGTTGCCTCGCAGTCGATCCCGCGCAGGCGGCCGTCGCGATCCGCATACACGGTGATCTTGTAATGGTGCTCGCGGCAATTGGCGCTGGCGGTCAGATGCTCGCGCCGATCTTCGATCCAGCGGACGGCGCAGTTTTTGCGCATCGCAAGCCAGGCAAGGCAGACTTCTTCGGGCAGCAGAATTCCCTTGTGACCGAACCCTCCGCCGATATCAGGTGACACGATCCGGATTCGGCCCTGCTCCATGCCCAGACAATCGGACAGGCCGTTGCGAACGATGTGCGGCATCTGAGCGCCGGTGTATAGCGTCAACTGGTCGAGGCGATGATCGAAGGTGGCGACCACGCCACGTCCCTCGAGAGGGGACATGCATTGGCGCGCGGTCGATATTTCGCGCGTCACCTTGATAGGCGCATCGAATGCCGGCGCGATATCGACCTCGAAGGCGCTTTCGAGAAAGACGTTGTCGCCCCAGTGCTCATGGACGAGCGCCGTCTCTGCGTCACGCGCCCTTCGCATATCGTAAACGGCCGGAAGCTCGTCGAGGTCCAGCGTCACCGAGGCCGCGATATCTTCGGCCTCCGCTCGCGTCGGTGCCACGCACATCGCGACCAGTTCTCCGACGTGACGCACCTTGCCGCTCGCGAGCACGGGTTGTTCCGATATCTTGAAACCGGGCAGGGCGGATACGGCGCGGATCGGCTTGATCCCGGTCAGATCCGCGGCCGTGAACACGGCATCGCGATATCGCTCCGGCACATGGATGGCCCTTATCCGGGCGTGTGCCAGCGGGCTGCGAACGAAGGCGACATCCTGCAGGCCCGTCAGACGGATATCGGCCACGTACTGGCCGCGACCGCGCATGAAGCGATCGTCTTCCTTGCGGGGCAACCGGGCTCCGACGCCTTGTCCGGTATCGGCCACCGCATCCGAAGGGAGATCGCTCGCAATGTGAGACATCGGTGGCCGTCTCCACTTGAACCCGTCGTGCGCTTCTAGGCTGCCACCGCCCGCGGCAGTATGGGAGCGACCGCATCATGGCGCACGCCTGCGCGCAGGCAGAACACCGGCTGCAGCAGGCTGTCGGCGATCACTTCCACCTTTTCGTTGTCGCGCAGAATATAGCGGCCGGGCTTTTGCGTAAGCACGGTGACGTCGGCCTCCATGCCGGGACGCAACGCGCCGATGGTATCCGAAAGACCCAGCATTTCGGCCGGATGCGAAGTCACCATCGGCACCACTTGCTCCAGCGTGAGCCCGAGCGCCATCATCGAACTCATCGCCTGCACCAGGCTGAATTTCGCCGCACTTGCGAACGGATGGTTCTCGTCATCGACATGCTCGTCCGGCGTTCCGGCTGGAGCCGGCACATGCGTGTTGTAGCCGTGGATATCGGCTCCCAACGTGGTCGGAATGATACCGGCGGCAATGGCCTTGCGCGCGAGGCGGTAGGAGAAGTGGCTGCCATGGCCGACATCGACCCGCAGCCCGCGGTCGAGTGCCGCCTGGATGACGGGATGCACTTCGCCTTCACGATTGACGAATCCGCCGGGATGCCGCGTGAACGGATGGGCCAGGACATCGCCGGAACGAAGCAGCGGGATCACGCGCGCCAGGATCGTATCGACGTCTTCACCGTTGGTACCGCTCTCGGGCAGGCCCCACAATTGTCCGAAATGCACATAAACCGGAAGGTCGGCGCGACGCCCGATCTCGGCCGCCATTTCGATGACCCGGATACCCCAGCGCGCAAAGCCGCCGATCTCGGCATGCGCCTTGATGCCGCGAACGAGATCGCGATTGGCGGTTGCCGCTTTCACGGTGGCATCGATATCGACGCCGTCGGGGCTGTAAAGATTGGGGTAATAGTGTCCTTCCAGACCTCCAACCAGATAGGCCGACAGAAAGGCGTAGGTGCGCGACAGCGCTTTCTCCGCGACGAAGTGCCGAAAACCCGGCAATGTCATGCAGGACGGTCCGCCCTGATCGACCAGCGTCGTTACCCCGGATTGGACGCCCACCATGTCGGCGTTCACGCCAAAGCGGCCTGTCACATATTGATAGACATGCGCATGGGTATCGATAAGTCCGGGCAGAACGATTTTGTCCGTGACATCCAGGACTTCCCTGGCACTTGTCGGCAAAATATCGGACTGAACGGCGGCGACCTTGCCGTTGCGAATGGCGACATCTTTGATGCCATCGATGCCTGAGGCCGGATCGATAACGCGGCCTCCGCGCAGGAGCAGGTCAAACGTGGTGCTTACAGACATGGTCGATCTCCTCTCCCGATCGCTGGCGCGCCGTTAGCAGCCAGCCAATTGCGAAGTATGCTTCGTATTTGAATACAGCAACAATCGTGCCATAGATTGCATCAAATTCGTGCAGCTTGGGCAAGGACAGAGTGGTTGATGATGGCCAAGAAGCCAGCGCAAAAGAGCGGCAATTCCTGGCCGCTCGACCAGCGGCCGGGATTTCTGATCCGGCGGCTGCACCAAATTCACGTCGCGCTTTTTCAAAAGCGATGCGCAGCTTTCGAGATTACGCCGCTGCAGTACAGCCTTCTCTCGGCCCTGGCGAAGCGCGGAACCGCCGACCAGACGACTTTGGCTGACGACGTCGCGCTCGATCGCACGACCACGACCGGTGCGCTTAAGCGATTGCAATCCCGCAACTTTATCGAGCGCTCAATCCACCACCGGGATCGCCGCGCGCAAATTTGCCGGCTGACAAGAGCCGGGGCAGCATTGTTGCGCCAAATGGAAGCGGCGGCCCGTGCCGCCCACCGTGAGACGGTGGCCGATCTGAGCAAGGCAGACCAAAAGCGGTTCATCGCCATGATGCAGCGGATCGTGGCGGCTAGCTCCGATCAAAAAAATGGGTCGGCAGCCGCCAAAATCTGAGCGGGAGCCGAACGATTACAATCTGTGCATTGTGCCTCTGAAAAGGCAGATCCAGAAAGGCTGACGCCGGCGCAAACCATCAATAGCCGGCCATTGCGAAGTATACTTCGCAATTCATTGCGCCGGTTTCGGCCGGGCGAAGGACGCAATTTTCTTGGGCAATCCCTAGCCACTTAGCCAGGTCGATACGACCGAACGGCGGCGCAGTTGACGCGGAAATTGCTGCGGACGAGGGCTGGTAATCGATGTGGCACGTCATTTGCTCCATCGTTGTCATTGAGTTGGTGGCTAGTGTTCCGCGGATTTGGTCGGGGATCGAACTGATGTCGGCCTATGCAGACGTGATCCAGCGGCGCTTTGGTGATGGCGGTCCATCGGGCGAGGGGGCTGTCGAGAACGATTTTATCCGCCGGGTCATCTCGCGAAAGACGGTGCGCCGTTACAGCGACGTTATTCCCGGCGACGGCCTGCTTGATCTGCTCGTTGCCGCGGCCTTGAGCACTTCGGCCAAGTCGGATTTCCAGCAGGCATCGATCTTGCGGGTCAGCGACCCGACGCAGCGCGCGGCGGTCGGTAAACTATTCCCGGGCATGCCGTGGATCGGGCTTTCGCCGGTGTTCTTCGTTTTTCTTGGCGATGCCAGACGCCTGCAACGTATCGGTGAGCTGCGCGGAAAGCCGGTCCGCAACGGCACGCTGGAAGGGTTCTTCAACGCAAGCGTCGATGCCGCGCTGGCGATGCAGACCATGATCCTGTGCGCGGAATCTGCCGGACTCGGTGTTTGTCCCATCAGCGTCATTCGCAACGAGATCGACGCGGTGGCGGCGATCTTCGGATTGCCCGATCTGGTGTTTCCGGTCGCGGGGCTTTGCCTCGGCTATCCGCAGGCCGACGGTTACGTCAGTTTGCGCCTGCCGCGTCGCGTGACCACGCACCGCGATCGCTACGATGACAGCGCGCTTCCGCACGCGATCGACGATTACGACCGCCGGCGGGATGCTTTGCATGCCATTCCCAGGGAGCAACAGCGGTCAAACGCGGAGTTTGGCGACGCGGCCTTTTACGGCTGGTCGGAAGACAAGGCCCGGCAGGCCGCCAGGGCCGAAGGTGCTGCATTCCCGCCCTATCTGCGTTCGCACGGATTCAGCTTCGATTGAAAGGATCACGCCGACGGCGAACCGTCACCTGCTTCGCCGGCCACGACTTGTTATTACCCCAACAGAGGAAGATCCATCATGACAATGTATCCGCTTACTTGCTCCAACACTCTGTCGCGGCGCCTGATGCTCGGCTTGCTGGCGGCGCAGTTCGCGATGCCGATGCTGATCGGCAATGCGCAGGCCGCGGGTCTCGACGAGATCAAGAAGCGCGGTCTTATCGTGGCGACGGAGGACGATTTCCGCCCCTTCGAGTTCGTCAAGGATGGCAAGCCGGCGGGCTTCGATAACGAGTTGATCGAAGACCTGCGTACGTCTGCTCCTTTCGAAATCAAACAGGAAATCCTGCCCTGGACCGGTATTCTGGCCGGCGTCAGCACCGGCAAATATGACGTCGCGATTACCGCGGCGATCATCACCAAGGAACGCAAGCAGTCGCTCGATTTTACCAGCCCGATCGCTGATGCCACGCACTACTATGTCAAGCGCAAGGACGACAAGTCGATTTCCTCGATCAAGGATCTGAGCGGCAAGACCGTCGGCGTTCAGGCCGGCAGCGCGCTGCTCGCGCGCCTTCCCGAACTCGGCACGATGCTGGAAAAGGACGGCGGAAAGCTCGGCAAGATCGTCGAATATACGTCTTACCCTGAAGCCTATCAGGATCTGGCCCTCGGCCGGGTCGATTACGTGGTCAACACCATCATCAATCTGAAAACACTGGTGGCTGAAAAGCCGGTGTTCGAAGTTGGTCAGGCGGTCTCGGGAAAATCCTTCCCGGCCTGGGCGGTTGCAAAGGACAACAAGGAGTTGCTGGCCTTCCTGAACGAGTTCATCGCCAAGGAAAAGGCGAGCGGCCGGTTTGCCGAGCTTCAGAAGAAATGGTTTGGCGAGGCCTTCCCGGATCTGCCGGTTGCTTTCGAGCCGGAATTCTAGCGGCCATCTGGCAGCGATGATTTGTCATGAGCGGGAGCGACATCGCAGCCATCTTTCAGGGGGCCGTCGTGACGGTAACGCTGTCGCTGATTGGCATCCTGATCGGGCTGCCGATCGGGCTTGGCCTCGCTTTGATCCGGTGGGCGAATCTTCCGATCGGGGCGGGGATCGTGACCCTTTATGTCAGTATGCTGCGCGCAACTCCGCTGGTCACATTGCTGCTGCTGCTGTTTTTCGCGCTTCCCAATATCGGCGTGCCGATTAATCCGATTTCAGCGGCGATCCTGGCGCTGGTCATGAATACGTCGGCCTTCAACTGCGAGGTATGGCGGTCTGCACTGATGAACTTTCCAAAGGACCAGTACGAGGCGGCGCAGTCGGTCGGCATGCGGGCTGGGCAGCGCTTTCGCAGGATCGTCTTGCCGCAGATCGTGCGTGTGAGCCTTCCCGGTCTCGTCAATGAAATGTCCCTGCTGATCAAGGTCACGCCGGTACTCGCGGTTGTCGGGGTTGTCGACATCACGCGCGCCGCCGTCAGGATTGGCGCCCAGACCTACGAGCCGCTGCCGCCGCTTCTGGTGGCGGTAGCGCTGTACGCGCCGATCGTGTTTGCGCTGGTGTCGCTGCAGCGCTGGATCGAACGGCGCCAGATCGCGGCCGAGGCCGCCGCATGATCCACGATTTCGGTATTGTCTGGAACGAACGCGCGCTGCTCCTGAATGGGCTCGCCAATACCGCGATATTGTCGACGCTCGCGGCTATCGCTGCACTTCTATTGGGTTTTACTCTTACCCCCGCGCTGATGTCGAAACGATTGGCTGTTTCAAGGGCAGCACGGATATTCGTTGACGGCATGCGATGTGTCCCGTTTCTGCTGTTTGCCTATATCGTCTATTACGGCCTTCCGTCGTTCGGGGTCAGGCTGGACAACTGGACTTCGGGACTGGCGGCCCTGACGGTTTATAATGCCGCCTACATGGCTGAGATTTTGCGCGGCGCCTGGGTGGTACAGCCGCGCGAACCGATCGAGGCGGGCATCGCGTTCGGCTTTCCGGAGATCCGGCTGTTTCGCCGCATCATCCTGCCGCCGCTGCTGTTGTCGGCAGGCCCTGTGATCGGCAATCAGATGATCCAGATCATCAAGGACAGCGCTTTCCTGACCATCATCGCATTGCCGGAACTGACGCACGCCGCCAGCTCGATCCAGTCGCGGCATTACGTTCCGTTCGCGGCCTTCATTACGGCGGTGTTTCTGTATTGGGGACTCTGTCTCGTGATCGAGGCCGGGGTGAGTTCGATCGGCCGCGTTGCCGAAGCACGTCGGTAGGGACGGGCGATGGCAGCGTTCAGCAAGGTTCTCGATGTCGCCGGGGTGTCGAAGCGGTTTGGCGATGTCGAAGTCCTTTCCGACGTCAGTTTCCAGGTCGACAAGGGTGAGACGATCTGCGTGCTCGGGCCATCAGGCTCGGGCAAATCCACATTGTTGCGCTGTATCAACTGGCTTGAACGGCCGGACGCCGGGCAAATCTATTTGAACGGAGAGCGGGTCGGCATCAATGGCGCCGGCATTATCATGAGCGATCGCGATCTGTCGCAGATCAGAACCCGCATCGGCATGGTGTTTCAGCATTTCGCGCTGTGGCCCCACCTCACGGTGCTGCAAAATCTGATGGAAGCGCCGGTTCAGGTCCAGAGGCGGCCGAAGGCCGAGGTCCGCGACGAGGCACTGGCATTGCTCGCCAAGGTCGGGCTCAGCGAGAAGCGCGATGCCTTTCCAGCGAGACTATCGGGTGGGCAGAAGCAGCGCGTCGGTATCGCGCGGGCGCTCGCGATGCGCCCGGATCTGTTGCTGTTCGACGAACCCACCAGCGCGCTCGATCCGGAACTTGTCGGCGAAGTGCTGGTCGTGATGCGGATCTTGCCCGCGAAGGCATGACGATGGTGATCGTCACCCACGAAATGGGATTCGCGCGGGAGGCGGCGACCCGGGTGCTGTTTCTCGATCGCGGGCGAGCCGTCGAAACCGGAGCGCCTGATCGGTTTTTCTCCAATCCCGAGACCGAACGCGCGCGCCAATTTCTCCAGCGCTACGCCGGTGACACCGCCGCCGGCAGGCGCTGAGAACAATCCAGAAAGGAAACGTCCACCATGCATCCGATCTTCCATCTTCTACCTGACGCGCCGAAGCCAGTCGCGCCCTACAGCCATGCCGTCGAGGCCGGAGCGTTCGTTTTCGTAACGGGGCAGCTCGCGACCGATCCGGACGACGATTCTCTGCCCATTCCGCCCGGCATCGAGGCCCAGACCCACAAGGTGATGGATAATCTCTCCCGCGTGCTCAAAGGCTGCGGCTTAACGCTTGCCAATGTGGTTTGCGTGCGCATTTTTCTCACCGACTTCAACGCCGATTACGCTGGGATGAACGACATCTACGCGACCTATTTCGCCGCCGACAGGCGTCCGGCCCGAACCACGGTGGGCGTGACGGGCCTCGCCCGGGGCGGGATTGTCGAGATCGACATGATCGCCGTGCGACCGTGAGGTGTTGGCATGACGGATTCCCCCATTGAAATTCCGGCGAGGCGTGGCAAGGCCGCTCTTGTTTCAGCCGGGCAGATTGTCACCGTCATCAATACCCATGGCGAACAGGTGGTCGACACCTGGGCTTTCAACCGCGCCGATCTCGACGAGTTCATGTCGAACGAACATACGCGTGCGCACAGCCTGCACCTGGTTCCCAAGCCGGGCGATGTGCTGCGAACCAACAAGCGCCGGCCAATCCTGACACTGATTGAAGACACCTCCGGCGGTACTCACGACACGCTGATCGCAGCCTGCGACCGCTACCGCTATGCCTTTCTCGGGGTGGAGGACTACCACGACAATTGCACGGATAACCTCTTTGCCGGGATGGGTGAACTCGGCCTGGTGCCGAGGGAAGTGCCGAGCCCGCTCAACCTGTTTATGAACATTCCCTGGACCGCGGATGGGACGCTCGGTTTCGCGGCTCCGCCGCGGCCGGTCCCGGGAGGCTACGTTCGGTTGCGGGCCGAGATGGATCTGGTGATCGCATTTTCCGCGTGCCCGCAGGATATCCTGCCGATCAACGGCAAGGCCGGAAAGCCCGTCGCGGCACATTTCACGATCACCGAAGAGCGGCTGTAGCCTGAATTAGACTTGAGTTCGTCGTGCGCTGCAAATCTGACTGTAGGACTTTTGATGGGACCCGGCGCCGGTAGTGTAAAGCCCGCATCAAACCGGGTGGGCCGAGTTGACGCGCGAGGAAAGCGGCTGCACATCGCCTGATATTGTCGATTATACTGGCCGATGCGTTTGAAGTGAGGGTGGCGCTGGTGATACTGGATATTCTTGTCAAGAATGTCGCGCTGTGGGGCAGGGAAGAGCTAAGCGACGTCGGCATAGGAGGCGGTCGGTTCGTGAGTATCGACCGCAGCCCGGCGTCCCTGATTGCGGCCGTCGCGCTCGACGCGGAGGGCCGAATGGCGGTGCCGGGCTTTGTCGAGCCGCATATTCATCTCGACAAGGCGCTGATCTCGGAACGCGCGCCGGTCAATGTCTCGGGGACGCTGACGGAAGCGATCGAGATCTTGTGGGAGATCAAACGCAACTATACGGTCGATGAAATTGCCGAACGGGCGTCCCGTGTGCTGGCGCGCGCCATCGAAAACGGCGTTTCGCGGCTGCGGAGCCATGTCGATGTCGATCCGATCGGCGGCACCCGCCCGGCCGAAGGCCTGATCCGCGCCCGCGAGCGCTTTCGCGATCTGATCGATATCCAGATCGTCGCCTTTCCGCAGGAAGGCATCGTCAAATCGCCGGGCACCGAAGCGTTGATGCGACAGGTCATGCAGCGCGGCGTCGATGTCGTCGGCGGCATGCCGTTCAACGAAGCGTCGCCGCAGGATAGTCGCCGGCACATCGAAATCGTGTTCGAGATCGCCAAAGAATTCGACGCCGACATCGATATGCATGTCGACGAGACCGACGACCCGGCCGCGCGAACCCTCGAAGTGCTTGCCGAACTGACGATCGCCAATGGCTGGCAGGGGCGGGTCACCGCAGGTCACACCTGCGCGCTGGCGAGCTACCCCCGGAATTACGCCGATCATGTTATCGGGCGGCTTCACGCAGCTAACGTCAACATGATCGCGAATCCGGCCACCAACCTGATGTTGCAGGGCCGCCTTGACGATTATCCCAAGCGCCGTGGCGTCACCCAGGTCAAGGAGCTATTGGCAGCAGGTGTCAACGTCGCCTGTGGCCAGGACTGCGTCCACGATACCTTTTATCCCTTCGGCCAGAACGATCCGCTGGAGATCGCGTTTCTGCTCTGCCATGCCTCGCAGATGAGCCAGCCGGCCGAAATCCTCACCGTAATGGACATGGTGACCAACAACGGCGCAAAAGCCCTGCGCATTCCGGATTTCGGCGTGGCGGTGGGCGCCGTGGCGGATCTGGTGGTGCTCGATGCACGCGACGCGCGGGAAGCGTTCGCCACCAGGGCTCCGCGCCGATGGGTGATCAGGAAAGGGAGACTGATCGCCGAGACCAAACTAGAGGTGTGCCGTCACTTCGCTATCCCCGCGATGCCACCCACATAAGGATTTTCGGCTTTGGACTTCCGCCAACTGCGTTACGCGCTTTCGGTTTCCAAGGAACGCAGCTTCACCGGGGCGGCGAAGCGACTCAATATCTCCCAGTCAGCCGTCAGCGAACAGGTAAAGCTGCTGGAGGAAGAAATTGGCTTCGAGCTTTTTCACCGCACGTCGCGCGGTATCGAATCCACGGATCGGGGCCGCACCTTTTTATACGAGTCCGAACGGGTGATGGGCGATTTGCTCAGCCTCACGGACACCGCCCGGCGGTTGCGTGGCGCGCTTTCCGACACGCTGACGATCGGCATGGGGTCCGGCATGGCGCAGATCTTCATTCCGCGCATGTTCGCCGATCTCGAAAGAGATCTTCCCGGCGTGCGGCTTGAAATCATGACGGCGCCCACCAAGAATATTTTCAACGAACTTCATGAGGAAAGGATCGACGCAGGTATTGCGATCGAATCGAACCCGGATCGATTGCCGGCGGGATTGATATTTGACCGTCTGGTCGACGCCGAGATGGCGCTGATCACACATCCAAAGCATGCGTTGGCGCGTTCAAAGCAGCCGATCGATATCGGACGCCTGGTCGCCGAGCCCTTTATCATGAGCGAATTGACGGTGGGATATGGCCAGGTGGTCTTTTCGCTGTTCACCGATCTCGGGATTCGACCCAACATTCTTGCGGTGGTGGACAATATCGAAACCATGAAGATGATTGTGCAAGCGGAGGGAGGGATCGCCATCGTCCCGCGCGCCTGCGCGGAAAACGAGGTCGCACTGGGGTTGTTGAAAGCGCTGGCGATAGCGCCGGCGCGTAATGTCTCGTTGAGCCTGTTTCGGCGGCACGAGCCGCTGTCGCGACGCAAGGAGACGGCGTTGCTGAAATTGCGAGAATTGCTTAGGGCATAACTGATCGGATTTTCCGATAGTGCTATCGATAATCGGTTTTTGACTCGCCTTGAGCGTCCGACCCATGCTGCGCCCGTGCGGCGGCGCCGGCAAGGCAGAGGCGCCCACGTTCCCGTTATCGGATGGATGGTACGAAGGCATGTCTTCTCAACCGCTTGCCGCGCGCTTTCGCAGCGGCATCGATACCGGTGGAACGTTCACCGATATTGTTTCGGTCGATACGTTATCCGGCAAGACGCATGTGACCAAGGTTGCGAGCACGCCGGCCAATCCCGCGATCGGCCTGGTGCGCGGAGTCAACGAAATTCTCACCGCTGCCGGCGCGACCACCGATGATGTGGCGGGGCTGGCCCACGGAACGACGGTGGCGACCAATGCGCTGTTGCAGGGCGAGATCAATTCGCTGGGCCTGATTGTCAACAGCGGCTTCAAACATATCCTCGAAATTGCCCGGCAGTCGGTGCCGGAGGGTTATGGCAATTCCTATTTCTGGGTGAAGCCCGACCGTATCGTGCCGCTGCAGTTCGTTCGCGAAGTCACGGGGCGGCTGGATTTTGGCGGTCATGAATTACGCCCGCTCGATGAGGCGACCGTTCGCGAAGCCGCGCGGTAT
>WNGN01006709.1_pt1 | contig 13145 bp, 13 predicted proteins | sample 5400561 | NCBI WGS metagenome assembly WNGN01 (sample SAMN13153379, study PRJNA577476) | soil metagenome | isolation source: 115 cm soil or saprolite under Garry oak tree replicate 2 | place: USA:California | collected 2016-06-15
GTCGAAGGGAGGAACCACGCCGGAACGCTCCATCACCCAGTGGGGAGACGCTGAGCCCGCCGTGCGGGACGCCGTTCTCGACCTCGCCCAGCGGGCGGTCGCGCTGCAGCCCGCGGCCGAAGCCGTCATCCAGGTCTGCCGCCGGGACCGGTCGTCGACGACCAGCCCGACCGAGGAGGGGCTGCGGGTGGCCGACGCCTACCTGGCGCTCCGCGGGCAGCTGCGCTCCCTGGACGTCAACCATCCGGTCGGCGTCGTCCTCGCGACCCTGCTGGACCAGCATCTCCAGCTCGTCCGTCTCGCGCTGGACGCGGCGGAGCGGCCCGGCCCCGCCGGAGGGGGAGCCGGGCGGCACCCTCCCGACGGGCTCGGACAGGCCGCCGGCCAGCTCGTCGGAGTCCGCGACCTGCTCCGGCGCACCGTCCGGGTCAGCGGCCGGAGGGTCGCCGACCTCCCGGTCGAAGGCCGGCTGTAGGCCGTAGGTCGATGCGGCGCAGCAGTTGGGCGTTGAGGGCGACCACGATGGTGGAGGCGCTCATGAGCGTCGCCCCGACGGCGGGGGCAAGGGTGATGCCGGCCCAGGCCAGCGCTCCGGCGGCCAGCGGGATGCCGAGCAGGTTGTAGCCGGTCGCCCAGCCGAGGTTCTGCAGCATCTTGCGGTAGCTCGCCTGGGACAGGCGGATGACGCTGAGGACCCCGCGCGGGTCGTTGGAGGCCAGCGCGATCCCGGCCGACTCGATGGCGACGTCGGTTCCGGCGCCGATCGCGATGCCGACGTCGGCGCGGGCGAGCGCCGGGGCGTCGTTGACCCCGTCGCCGACCATCGCCACCTTGAGGCCGCGGCGTTGCAGGTCGGCCACGGCGGCGTCCTTGTCCTCGGGCAGGACCTCGGCGAACACCTCGTCGACGCCGAGCTCGGCGGCGACCGCCTCGGCGACCTGGCGGGCGTCGCCGGTGACCATCACCACCCGCTTGCCGAGCCGGTGCAGCCCGTCGACCGCCTCGCGGGACTCGGGCCGGACCGCGTCCTCCAGGGCCAGCGCCCCGAGGACCTTGTCGTCGCAGACGACGTAGAGGACGGCGGCGCCACGCCGTTTCCAGGCGGCGACCTGCTCGGCGAGCGCCTCGGGCTCGGCGGCGCCAAGCTCGCGCAGCAGCGCCGGCCCGCCCACCGCCACCGTGGCTGTCCCCACTCGGGCGGTGACGCCGCGGCCGGTCCTCGAGTGGAAGTCGCTCGCGCGGGCCAGCGGGTGCTCGGAGTCGGTCTCGACCGCCCCGGCCAGCCGCAGCAGCCCGTCCTCGTCGCCGTCGACCGCGGCCACGCCGCCCACACGGGGCTCGCCCTTGGTCAGGGTGCCGGTCTTGTCGAACAGCACCGCGTCGACGGTCCGCATCCGCTCCAGGGCCAGGCGGTCCTTGACCAGGATGCCGTTGCGTGCCGCCATGGCGGTGGAGATCGCGATGACCAGCGGGATGGCCAGGCCGAGGGCGTGCGGGCAGGCGATCACCAGCACGGTCACGGTCCGCTCGACCGCCTGGTCGGGACGGCCGAGAGCCAGCCAGGCGGCGAAGGTGACCAGCCCGGCGGCGGTGGCGAAGTAGGACAGCAGGGCGGCGGCCCGGTCGGCCAGGGCCTGCGCGCGGGAGCGCGAGGCCTGGGCCTGCTCGACCAGCCGGCGGATGCCGGCGAGCGCGGTCTGCTCCCCGACCGCCTCGACCCGGACCCGGATGGCGGAGTCGGTGACGACCGTGCCGGCCACCACCCGGCCGCCGGGGCCCTTGGCCACGGGACGGGACTCGCCGGTGATCATCGACTCGTCGACGTCGGCCCGGCCGTCGACCACGACGCCGTCGGCGGGCACCCGGCTGCCCGGGCGGACCAGCACCACGTCGCCGACGTCCAGCTCGGTGGTGGGGACGGTTCGGGTGCCGCCGTCCGTGACGAGCTCGGCCTCGTCTGGCAGCAGCGCCGCGAGGGCGTCGAGCGCGCTGGAGGCCTGCCCGAGGGCGCGCATCTCCAGCCAGTGGCCCAGCAGCATGACGTCGATCAGCAGCGCCAGCTCCCACCAGAAGTCCAGGTGGAACAGCCCGAGGGCGGTGGCGGCGCTGGCCCCGTACGCGACCGTGATCGCCAGGGAGATGAGCAGCATCATGCCGGGCTGGCGGCTGCGCGCCTCCGACAGTCCGCCCTGCAGGAACGGCCAGCCACCGTAGACGAACACGGCCGTGCCGAGCACCGGCGCGACCCACCCCGCAGCGGGGAACTGCGGCGGGGTGAACCGCAGCCACTCGTTCACCATCTGCGAGTAGAGGACCACCGGGACGGTCAGCAGCAGGCTGAGCCAGAACCGGTCGCGGAACTGGGCGGCGTGATCGCCGTGAGCGTCGTGCCCGCCGTGGCCGCCATGCTCGTCGGGCTCGGCATGCCGGCGGTGTTCGCTGGGAGACGACTGGTGTGTCCCCGGTCCGTGCTCGCCCGCCCCGTGCCTCTGGTGCAGCTGCTCACCGCTCATGCTCGCTTGCTCCTCGGAGCTCCACTCCCGGCCTCCGGCCTCAGAGTACCGTACCCCGGTCCGGTATCACATGATTCCAGCACCCTGCGGCCGGCGGCGGTCGTCGCCGTCATGGTGTGACCGACGCCGTCATGGCTGGCAGCATCTGCCACCGGTCTGGTCGGTGGCATCTCGCGGGAGGGCGCGGCCAGTGGCTACCCTGGCCTTCGCAGCACCGCGGCGACACGGAGGGATCGGTGGCGATCGAGCAGGAATGGACGCGACGGCTGGCCTGGGAGGGCGTGCTGAACGCTCGGGACCTGGGCGGCTATCCGGCGGCGGACGGGTGCGAGACCCGCTGGGGCGCGGTCGTGCGCTCCGACAGCCTGGCCGCGCTGACCTCGGCCGGGCGCGAAGCCCTGGTCCGCTACGGCGTGAGGTCCATGGTGGACCTGCGGATGCCCGACGAGGCGGCCGGCGAGCCCAATCCCTTCGCCGAGCCGGACACCCACGGCATCGCCTACGCCAACGTGTCGTTCATCGACCCCGAGACCGCGCCGCCGGAGGACGTCACCACGCTGGCCGACGACTACAAGGGGATGCTCGACCGCTTCCGCCTGGCGGTGGCCGCCGTGATGGCGGCGATCGCCAGCGCGCCCGAGGGCGGCGTGCTGGTGCACTGCGCGGCAGGCAAGGACCGGACCGGGCTCATCTCCGCGCTCCTGCTCGGCCTGGCCGGCGTGGCGCCCGAGACGATCGCCGCCGACTACGCCCTGACCGCCGAATGCCTGCGGCCGCGGGACGAGGAGTGGCTGGAGAACGGCCCAGGCGACCGCGCCGAGCGCGAGGAGGCGCTGCTCAGGTCCGCGCCGACGGCCGAGGTGATGCTGGAGGTGCTCGGCCACCTGACCGAGCGATACGGGGGGGTCGGAGCCTACCTGCTTCAGGCGGGCGTGGCGCCGGACGACCTCATCCGCCTTCGGGCCAGGCTCCTCGCCCCCAGCGGCCGGTGAGACGGCCTGGGATCCGCTCCTGGGCGGCAATCTCATCCAAGCTGCTTCCTCATGTAGACGAGAGAGAACGCTCCCTGGGAGCGTCGATCGTACTCGACGTACCCGACCCTTGAGTAGAGTGCCAGGTTTTCCGTCATCTTCTCGTGCGTGTAGAGGTAAATGGAATCGAACCCCGCGCGCCGCGCCTCGGCTTCCGCAAGCTCAAGGAAGGCCCTTCCAAGCCCAGTCCCGCGATGGGAGGGATGAACAGCGACGTTGTCGATAAGGAATCGTCTGACCCGCTTGCCGACCGAAACGAATAGCTCCCTGGCGGATGAGGCACGGGCATCGGTCGCTGTCAACTCCTGTTCACAGGCAGGCGGACATGACGCCCTCCGGGTCCACCGGGTAGACAGCGACGGCCCACAGCCCGGCCTGCGTCAGGTCGTGCGGGCGCGCACCTCAGGGCGGCGCAGGGGTGGGACGGTCTTCGGGGGCTGGCGTCGCGGCGGCAGGTCGCGCAGCACCTCGGCGGTCACGCGGGTGATCGTGGCGACCGCCTGTTCGAACGCCCCGTCGGTCGCGGCGGTCGGGCGGGTGATGCCGCTGACCTTGCGGACGTACTGGCGAGCGGCGGCCTCGATCTCTTCGGTCGTGGCAGGCGGCTCGAGGCCCCGGAGGGTGGTGATGTTGCGGCACATGCTCACGATCTTCGACCACTGCGGGTGCGAGGGCAAGCACGCCCGCCCTCGGCGCGCCTCGTCGCCCGCAACGCCGGGCCGCGGGCTGATCGGCAGGAGACGGGAACGGTAGCCATGACTCGTTCCCTTGGGCCCGATCCCGGAGGGTAGGATACGCGAGCTGACCGATTCCGGTTGGAGCACCTGGCTCGACGAGTTGGCCGAGAGCTTGAGGTAACTGGGAGGAGCAGTACGTGGCTGAGAAGCGGAACACCATGCCCGAGATGAAATTGGAGTTGGTACCCGTCCCCGTTTCGGATGTAGACCGGGCCAAGGCCTTCTATGAGAAAGCCGGGTTCGAGCTCGGGGTTGATACGCAAATGAGCGACACGATGAGGGTGGTCCAGTTTACGCCACCCGGGTCGGCCTGCACGATCGTCTTTGGCACCGGTATGCCTGGTATCTCAGATATGAAGCCGGGATCGGTTCATGGCCTGCACCTGGTGGTAAACGACATCAACGAGGCTCGCGAGGCTCTCATGAAGCGTGGTGTCGAGGTCGACGACGTGATCGATTTTACTCAGGTGAAGTATGCCGAGTTCCGTGATCCCGATGGCAACTCATGGCTCCTGCAGGAGTTCCCGCCGGCGGTGAGACAGCCTGGACAGAGCTTCTACGAGGAAGAGAAGTAAGAAAGGATGGTCCTACCAGCCGCTCCACCTTCCTCCATCTGCTGAGGGGCTCCGTTGTGGTCGGGATGCCGGGATTTGAACCCGGGGCCTCCACGTCCCGAACGTGGCGCGCTGCCAAGCTGCGCTACATCCCGTCGTGCCCGGGCCTGCCGATCGCACCGGGCACGGCAGTCTACCGAGGCGCGAGGACCGGCGACAACCCGGAACGGTGCCGCCGAAGCGCCTGAGGTGACCGGCTGCCCGCGCCCGGTCAGCCCGGGGTGCGGGAGCCTCCGAGCTGCCCGCCGAGGCGCCGGCGGACCTCGGGCTCCGCCTCGAGGGTGGTCACGGCGAGGACCTCGTCTCCCGCCTGGAGCGGGCCGGCCTCGTCGGGGGGCATGACCTGGTCGCCGCGGACGACCGCGACCAGGGTGGCCCCGGCCGGGAGCCCGACCGCCGCCGGCTGGCTGCCGACCGCCCTGGCGTCGTCGTCCAGGGTCAGCTCGACAAGGGCCACGCCCTTCCGCCCCCGGTCCGCGCGAAGCAGCGTCACCACGTCCTGCACGCCCACGGCGGTGTCGAGCAGCCAGGTGAGGATGGCGGGGGCCGACACCGCGGTGTCGACCCCCCAGTCCTCGGTGAACAGCCAGGTGTTCTTGGGGCTGTTGACGCGGGCGACGACCCTGGGCACCGAGTAGTGCCGCTTGGCGAGCAGGCTGACGACGAGGTTGTCCTCGTCGTCCCCTGTCGCGGCGACCACCGTCTCGACCGTGTTCAGGTCGATCCGGTCGAGCACGGAGGGCTCGCAGGCGTCGCCGGTCGTCACGGTGAGGCCGCCGTCGGCACGCGCGCGCCTGGCCGTCTCGGCGTCCCGCTCGACCACGACGACGTCGTGGCCGGCCCCGGCCAGATGGCTGGCGATGTAGGAGCCCCACACCCCGGCCCCGGCCACCATCACCCTCATGTGGCGCTCCTTCCGGCCCACCAGCCGGCTCCGTGTGCGCCCGCCCTCATCGCCGGGCTTCCTCGCTGAGGAGGGCGTCCAGGCGGTTGCGGGCGTCGGCGGCCACCGACACGCGGACCACGTCGCCCTCGGCGAGGACGGTGGAGGCGTCAGGGACGAACGCGCCGCCCCGGCGGGTGACGCTGACCACCCGAAGGCCGCCGTCCTGCTCCAGATCGGCCACGGAGCGGTCGACCAGGTGCTGGGGCAGCTCCAGGCGGAGCAGGGAGACCTCGCCCCGCCCGAACTGGCCCTCGTCCTTCAGCGTGCGGTGCTCGAGGTAGTCGACGACCTTCCGGAGGGCCCAGTCCACGCTCGACACGGTGACGACCCCGAGCTCCTCGTAGATGGCGGCCCTCCTGGGGTCGTGGATGCGGGCGATCACCCTGGGGACCCTGTAGGCGTCCCTGGCGACCCGGGCCGCGACCACGTTGGAGTTGTCGCCGCCGGTGACCGCCACCAGGGCGTCGGCCCGGCCGACGCCGGCCGCCTCGAGCACGTCCCGGTCGAAGCCGATGCCCTCGACCGTCCGGCCTTTGAACCCGTCCCCGAGCCGGTCGAACGCCTTGGGATCCTTGTCGACGACGGCGACCGCGTCGCCCCGCTCGACCAGGATGGCGGCGAGGCCGCCCCCGACCCGGCCGCAGCCGACGATCACCACGCGCACCGGCTAGGCTTCTGAGTCTGCGAGGTCGGCGTCCGGGATCACGAACCGGTATCCCATCCCGGGCTCGGTCAGGAGCAGTTGGGGCGCCGCCGGGTCGTCGAGCTTCTTGCGCAGGTTGGCCATGTAGACGCGCAGGTACTGGGACTCCTCGCTGTAGCCGGGTCCCCAGACGCGCTCGAGCAGGAACCGGTGGGTGCACAGCCGCCCGGCGTTGGCCGCCATGGTCTCGAGCAGCCGGTACTCGGTCGGGGTGAGCCGCACCGGCGCGCCCGCCCTGGTCACCAGCTTCGCGTCGAGGTCGATGCGCACGTCGCCGGCCTGGATCACCCGGGGACGGTCGGCCGCGGCGCTGCGGCCGTGGCGGATGGCGACACGGATGCGCGCCATCAGCTCGGCGATCCCGAACGGCTTGGTCACGTAGTCGTCGGCGCCGAGGTCGAGCGCGGCGACCTTGTCGCGCTCGGAGTCGATGGCGGTGAGCACGACGACCGGCACCTGCGTCCAGGTCCGCAGGCGGCGGAGCACCTCCAGGCCGGGCACGCCGGGCAGGCCGAGGTCGAGCACGACGCAGTCCGGCTGGTGGGCCTCGACCGCGGTCAGGGCGGCGTCGCCCGAGCCGGCCGTGACCACCTCGAAGCCGCGCACGCGGAGGTTGGCGGCCACGGCCCGGACGATCGGCGGCTCGTCGTCGACGACGAGGACCCGGTCCGTCATGCGACCACGGCCTGGTCGGCCGCCGGGAGGCTGAGCACGAACGTCGACCCGCCGCCCGGCGTCGTCTCGACCCACAGGCCGCCCCCGTGCGCCCGGGCGATCCCCCGGCAGATCGCGAGCCCCATGCCGGTCCCTTCGGGTCGCTTCCCCCCGCCCTTGAGCCGGTAGAACTGGTCGAACACGCGCTCGCGCTCGGGTGCGGGGATGCCCGGGCCGTGGTCGGTGACGCGGATCTCGACGCCCTGCCCCCCGACCGCGCGGGCAGTGACCGCGACCGGGCCGCCCCCGCCGTACTTGCGGGCGTTGTCGAGCAGGTTGGTGAGCACCTGGTCGATCCGGACCGGGTCGACCAGCACTGGGGGCAGGCCCTCGGGGAGCTCGACGTCCAGCCGCTGCCTGGACGCGGCCCGGGCGCGCCGGGCGACCGGGCCGACGACGTCCCCGACGGTCGTCTCCGCGAGGTGGGGGTCGAGTGCGCCGGCCTCGATGCGCGACATGTCCAGCAGGTTGTGGACGAGCCGGTTGAGCCGGTCGGCCTCGGTGTCGATGGTGACCAGGAACTGCCCGCGTTCCGCCTCGTCCCAGTCGACATCGGGGCTGAGCAGGCTCGACACCGAGGCCTTGATGGAGGCGAGGGGGGTGCGGAGTGCTCCACCGCGAGCGCGGCCTGGTTGGCGAAGGTCGCGAGCACGCGGCGCTCGGCCTCGCCGAAGCCTGGCGAGTCGGCGCCGCCGGCGATCACGACCATGGCCCCGACGAGCGTCTCACCGGCCCGCATGGGCACGGTCAGGGCCCTCCCCGGCTCGAGGTCGCCCTCGACGGGGCCGCGGACCCCGACCGACCGCTCGGCGGTGGCGTTGGCGAACCGCTCCGCCAGGTTGTCGGGCACCCGGCCGTCGCGCGCCGCGAGCCGGACGCCGCCCTCCTCGCCGGGCAGCACGATGGCGCACCCGGCCAGGTCGAACAGCGTCCGCACGGTGCGCACGACCCGGAGCAGGGTCTCGTCGAGGCCACCATGGGCGACGAGGCTCGTGGACAGCTCGAACAGGGTGCGCGTCTCCCGCTCCCGCCGCTCGGCCTGCACGCGCCGCCGCTCCGTCGCTCCCACGAGCAGGCTCACCACGAGCGCGATGACCAGGTAGACGCCGAGCGAGAGATAGTCCTGCCTGTCGGTGACGACGAATGTGTCGTACGGGGGCAGGAACAGGAAGTCGAAGGCGAGGAACCCCAGCCCGGCGGCGGTGAGGCCGGGCCCGAGGCCGCCCGTCGCCGCCGAGGCGATCACGACGAGCAGGAAGGCGAGGACCACGTTGGTCTTCGAGACGTCGCCGCGGAAGGCGAGGAGCAGGGCGGTCACCGCGACCGTGCCCGCGACGGCCACCGTGTAGCCGAGCGCGGTCCGCGGTCCCATGACGGCCAGCCGTCGGCGTGCCAAGTCCATGACCTCTGAGGATAGTCCTGCCCGGTCCGCCCCGGCCGCAGCGCGGCGGCCGGGCCGCCGCGCTGCCAGGGCTCCTGGATCATGCGCGAGCGGCGCCCCCGGGACACGTCCCGGGGTGCACATGGATCTCGTCGCCATCGCCGTCGTGCTGGCCCTGGCCGTCGCCGCGTTCCTGTGGCTCGCCTTCGTCGAGAAGGCCTGAGGGCCGTCGTCGTCCTCGCCGTGCCCGTGGGGAGCTTCGTCGCCCGGGTCATGTCCGGCGAGCGGACCTTCATGCACCCGGCGCTCGCGCCGGTCGAGCGGCTCGTCTACCGGGCCCTGCGCCTGGCGCCCGAGCGGGAGCAGTCCTGGAAGGCGTACGGGCGCTCGCTGCTGGTCTTCTCGCTCGCCTCCATCGCGGGCCTGTACGTCCTGCAGCGGATCCAGGAGCTGCTGCCGCTCAACCCGGACGGCTTCGGCGCCGTGCCCCCCTACCTCGCACTGAACACGGCCGTCTCGTTCGTGACGAACACCAACTGGCAGAACTACCTGGGCGAGCAGACGATGAGCCACCTCACCCAGATGGCCGGGCTGGCCGTGCAGAACTTCGTCTCGGCCGGCGTCGGCCTGGCGGTCGCCATCGCCCTGGTCCGGGGCATCGTCCGGCGCAGGACCGAGACGATCGGCAACTTCTGGGCCGACCTGACCCGGGCGGTCCTGTACGTCCTGCTGCCGCTCTCGATCGTCCTGGCGTCGCTGCTCATGGCCCGCGGCGTGATCCAGAACCTCCACGGGGCCCGGACGGCCACCACGGTCGCCGGGGCGACCCAGAAGCTCACCGGCGGTCCGGTCGCCTCCCAGGAGGCGATCAAGGAGCTCGGGACCAACGGCGGTGGCTTCTACAACGCCAACTCCGCCCACCCCTACGAGAACCCGGACCCGGTCACGAACTTCCTCGAGAACCTGGCCCTCCTGCTCATCCCCTTCGCGCTCACGGCGACGTACGGCAAGCTGGTCGGCTCGCGGCGCCAGGGGTGGGCGGTCTTCGCGGCCATGGCCATCATCTGGGGCGGCATGACCGCCACCGCCGTCACCGCCGAGCAGCAGGGGAACCCGATCGTCACGCGGGCCGGCGTCGACCAGCGCGCCGCGTCCGGCTCGGACGCTCAGGCGGGCGGCAACATGGAGGGGAAGGAGGTCCGCTTCGGCATCGGCGCCTCGGGCGCGTTCGCGGCGAGTACCACCGGGACCTCCACCGGAGCCGTGAACTCCTTCCACGACTCCTACACGGCGATCGGCGGGATGGTGCCGCTGTCCCACGTCCTGCTCGGCGAGGTCTCCCCGGGCGGGGTGGGCACCGGGCTCTACGGCATGCTGGTGTTCGTCCTGCTGGCTGTGTTCATCGCCGGGCTCATGGTCGGGCGCACGCCGGAGTGGCTCGGCAAGAAGATCCAGGCCCGCGAGGTCAAGCTGGCCGGCCTCACCATCCTCGTGATGCCGGTGACCGTGCTCGTGCTGACCGCGGTCGCGTCGGTGCTCCCGGCCGGGACGTCGTCACGGCTCAACCTGGGCCCCCACGGCCTCTCCGAGATCCTCTACGCGTTCGCCTCCCAGGGGAACAACAACGGCTCGGCGTTCGCCGGCCTGACCGGCAACACGCCCTTCTACAACCTCACCGGCGCGGTCGCGATGTTCTTCGGGCGCTTCCTGTTCCTGATCCCCGTCCTGGCCATCGCCGGCAGCCTGGCCGCCAAGGAACGGGTGCCCGCCGGGCCCGGCACGTTCCCGACCCACACCCCGCTGTTCGTCGGCCTGCTGATCGGCGTCGTGGTGATCGTCGGCGCCCTCACCTTCTTCCCGGTGCTTGCCCTCGGCCCGCTGGTCGAGCAGCTCATCCAGGGCACCGGCAAGCTCTTCTAGACCCGGGAGGCAGCACGACACCGTGGCAAGGACCGAGCGCAAGCTCTTCGAGCCCGCGATCGTGCGGGGAGCGGCGGCCTCCTCGTTCCGCAAGCTCGACCCGCGGGTCCAGGTCCGCAACCCGGTGATGTTCGTGGTCGCCGTGGGCAGCGTGCTGGTCACCCTGCGCTTCCTCGTCAACCTCTTCCGCGGCGGGCCTGGCGGGGTCTCGTTCACCGGGCAGGTCGCCCTCTGGCTCTGGTTCACCGTGCTGTTCGCCAACTTCGCCGAGGCCATGGCGGAGGGCCGGGGCAAGGCCCAGGCCGACGAGCTGCGCAAGACCCGCACGGACACCGTGGCCCGCCGCCTCACCGCGGAGGGCGCCGTCGAGCAGGTGCCCGCCGCCGAGCTCCACGCCGGCGACGAGGTGATGGTCGACGCCGGCGAGGTGTGGACGAGTCGGCCATCACCGGCGAGTCGGCCCCGGTCATCCGCGAGTCGGGCGGCGACCGCTCGGCGGTGACAGGCGGGACCAAGGTCCTCTCGGACTGGATCCGCGTACGGGTCACCGCCGAGCCGGGCAGGAGCTTCCTCGACCGCATGATCGCGCTCGTGGAGGGGGCCGAGCGGCAGAAGACCCCCAACGAGATCGCCCTGTCGATCCTGCTCAGCATCCTCACGATCATCTTCCTGTTCGCGGTCGTCACCCTGCAGCCGTTCGCGATCTACTCGGGCAGGCGGGCCGAGGTGGTCATCCTCATCGCGTTGCTCGTCTGCCTCATCCCGACCACCATCGGCGCGCTGCTTTCGGCCATCGGCATCGCGGGCATGGACAGGATGGTCCAGCACAACGTCCTCGCCATGTCGGGCCGGGCCGTCGAGGCGGCCGGCGACGTCAACACCCTGCTGCTGGACAAGACCGGCACGATCACCCTCGGCAACCGCCAGGCGGCCGAGTTCCTCCCCCTGCCCGGCGTCGAGCTGGGCGAGCTGGTCGACGCCGCCCAGCTCTCGTCGCTCTCCGACGAGACGCCCGAGGGTCGCTCGATCGTGGTGCTGGCCAAGGAGCGGTACGGCCTGCGCGGGCGCGAGCTGCTCGAGCGCAGGGCCCAGTTCGTCCCGTTCACGGCCCAGACCCGGATGTCCGGCGCCGACCTGGACGGTCGCCACGTCCGCAAGGGCGCGGCCGACGCGGTCGTCGCCTGGGTGGGCGAGCAGGGCGGCGAGGTCCCGCGCCAGCTCTCCCCGATGGTCGAGGAGATCGCCCGCTCGGGCGGCACCCCGCTGGTCGTGGCCGAGGCCGGACCGGCGCTGGACGGCGCCCGCGCCCGCACGCTCGGCGTGGTGCACCTGAAGGACGTCGTCAAGGGCGGCATGCGCGACCGCTTCGACCAGCTCCGGCGCATGGGCATCCGCACGGTGATGATCACCGGCGACAACCCGCTCACCGCGGCCGCCATCGCCAGCGAGGCCGGCGTGGACGACTTCCTCGCCCAGGCCGACGTCGGCGTGGCCATGAACACCGGCACGGTGGCGGCCAAGGAGGCCGGCAACATGGTCGACCTCGACTCCAACCCGACCAAGCTGATCGAGATCGTCGAGATCGGCAAGCAGCTGCTCATCACCCGCGGGTCGCTGACCACCTTCTCGATCGCCAACGACGTCGCCAAGTACTTCGCGATCATCCCGGCGCTGTTCGCGTCGACCTTCCCGGTGCTCGACAGGCTGAACGTCCTGCGCCTCGAGACGCCGCGGTCGGCGGTCCTCTCCGCCGTCATCTTCAACGCCCTGATCATCATCGCCCTGGTGCCGCTGGCCCTTCGCGGCGTGCGCTTCCGGCCGGTCTCCGCCACCGCCCTGCTCCGCCGCAACCTGCTCGTCTACGGCCTCGGCGGCATCGTGCTGCCCTTCATCGGCATCAAGCTGATCGACGTCGTCATCCACCTGGTCCGCCTCGCCTGAGCCCAGGAGCCCGTCCCATGCTCACCGACATCCGCCGAGGGGCCGTCGCCCTGGTCGCGGTCACCGTCGTCTGCGGGCTCGCCTACCCGCTGCTCATGCTCGGCGTCGGCCAGCTCGCCTTCCGCGGCGCCGCCCAGGGCAGCCTGGTCGAGCGGGACGGCCGGGTGGTCGGGTCCGCCCTGATCGGCCAGTCGTTCACCGACCCCAGGTACTTCTGGGGCCGCCCATCGGCCGCCGGCTCCGACGGCTACGACCCGACCGCCTCGGGCGCGTCCAACCTCGGCCCCACCTCGCGGAAGCTCGCCGACACGGTCAGGCAGCGGGTCGCCGCCCTCCTCAAGGCCAACCCGGGCAAGACCGCCGCCGAGATCCCCTCCGAGCTGGTCACCGCGTCCGGCTCCGGGCTCGACCCGGACATCTCCCCGGCCGCCGCCGAGTTCCAGGTGGAGCGGGTCGCCCTGGCGCGCGGCCTCGCCGCCGCCCGGGTCCGCGCGCTCGTGCGCGAGCACACCGAGGGGCGGGAGCTCGGCGTGCTCGGCGAGCCGCGGGTGAACGTGCTGGAGCTGAACCTTGCCCTCGACGGTGGAGGCCCTCCGGTCACCGGAGGCCGGTGACCAGGAGCTACGCTGGCGACCGGCCGCCCGC